>Ga0070675_100003607_pt1 | contig 11774 bp, 8 predicted proteins | sample KBSM43metaG_FD_65343 | JGI IMG/M metagenome (GOLD analysis project Ga0070675, IMG submission 65343) | Miscanthus rhizosphere microbial communities from Kellogg Biological Station, Michigan, USA - KBS M4-3 metaG | ecosystem: Host-associated > Plants > Roots > Rhizosphere > Soil ...
TCCATGCGCTGGTCGAGGGTCTGCACGTTTCGCGGGGTGTACTCGGCCTGGGTGCGGATCTCGACGACCTTGCCGGGGAACTCGCGCTTCGCGTAGGTGTCGACGGTCAGGAGCGCCCTCTGGCCGATCCGAACGCGGCCGAGCTCGGGCTCCGGAACGTAGACGCGGACCCAGAGCTGGTCCGGCTCGAGCATCCTGGCGACGGGTTGATTCGCTCCCACGAGATCGCCCGGGCGCAGGTCCATCGACTCGATGACGCCCTCCGCGGGAGCCGCGACCGTCGTCTCCTGGCGCTGGCGCTGCAGGTAGGCGAGCTGCCGGTCGTCCGCGTCGAGCTGCGCGCGCGCGGCGTCGATGTCCTCGGAACGGCTTCCCCGCTCCGCCTCGCGCAGCGTCTCGGCCGCCGTCTGCGCCGCGGTGGCCGCCGAATCGTAGGCCTGCTGTCCGGCGATCCCCGAGGCGAGGAGCGCCTGCTGGCGCTTCCGCTCGCGCTCGGCGTTCTCGGCCGCCGCGCGCGCGCGGGCGATCTCCTCGGTCCGAGGACCCCGGATCGATTTCGTCAGGTTGGCGCGGGACTGCGCGATGTGAGCGCGCTGCTGCGCGATCTGGAGGTCGATGAGGTCGGTCTCGAAGACGACGAGCGGCTGTCCCGCCCGAACCGTCGCGCCCTCCTCGACGAGCACCTTCGCGACGCGCCCCCCCATCAGCGAGCCCACCTCGACGTCGCGCGCCTCGATCGAGCCCGAGAGCACGAAGGCCTTCTCCCGCCCTCCCCGCCGCGACGCCCAGACGGCGCCTCCTGCGGCCACGGCGGCGAGCAGCGCGACGACCAGCCAGCGCTTCTTCACCGCGTCGCTCCCGAGCGCATCCCGCTCGTCTTTCCCGGCTGCCGCGTCGGCCTCGTCGGTTTCGTCTTCGTCGCCTTTGTCGCCTTCGTCGCCGGCGCGATGGCGCCGCGCGTCCAGACCTCGAGGACCGCGTCCACGTACTCGGAGAGCGGCAGCGGCTTCTCGAGCACCTGGAGAACCGCCTGCATGAAGACGTAGGAGTGGATGGTCGCCAGAAACGCGAGAGCCGTGGCGCGCGGGTTCGAGACGCGGATCCGGCCGTGCCGCACCGCTCGCCGGAAGTAGTCCTCGAGCAGCTTCAGGTTCCTCTGCGGCGGCGTCGGACGAACGCCGGGATCGAACGGCATCGGCACTCTTCCGACTCCCTCCACCGACTTGAAGTAGACGAACCGCGCCATCGTCGCTCGCAGCTTCTCCTCGAGGAAGGGCACCATCGTCTCCGCGACGCGCCGCAGGACGACGGCGGCATCCTCGCCGCCGGATGCCTGCTCGAGGAACGCGAGCGGGAGCATGTCGTCGCGCTCGGCCCCCATGCAGGCGACGAAGAGGTCTCGCTTCGTGCGCGCGTGGCGCAGCAGCGCGGCGGGCGAGACTCCGACCTTCGCGGCGATCGCGGCGAGCGTGGCCCCCTCGAAGCCGCGGTCGACGAACGTCTCCCGGGCGGCGTGCAGCACCTGTTCGCGCGAGACCCTGGCCGTCCGTCCCATAAGTAAATAACTAGATACTAATTTATGTTTGGCGTGTCAAGCGGGAGGGCATGGCGGCGGAGGAGCGCCCGGGACGCGGCGCAAGCCCTGCCGGGCCGGGCCTCGGCGGACCCGGAACCGGAAACCGTCATCCGGCGTAATTACCGGTTATGAAGATCCTCTCCGTGCAGGTCGGGCGTCCGCGCAGCCTCTCGCATCGCGGCCGCGAGGTGCGGACGGCGATCTTCAAGGAGCCCGTCCTCTTCCCGGTCGCCGTCCGGCGCCTCGGCCTGGCGGGGGACGCCCAGGCGGACCTGCGCGTCCACGGCGGTCCGGACAAGGCGGTCTACGCGTACGACGAGGGCGGCTATCTCCACTTCCGCCAGGCGCTGGCGCGCGAGATCCCCTTCGGCCGGTTCGGAGAGAACCTGACGGTTGCCGGAATGCCGGAGACGGAGGTTCGCCTCGACGACGTGTATCGCGCGGGAAGCGCCCTCCTCCAGGTCACGCAGCCGCGCTCGCCCTGCTTCAAGCTCGGTATGCGGATGGAGATGCCGGGCTTCCTGAAGATGTTCCTGGAGAGCGGACGGACCGGCTTCTATCTTCGCGTCCTCGAGGAGGGTCAGCTCGCGGCCGGCGAAACGATCGAGCTGGTGTCGCGGGACGCGTCGGCGCCCAGCGTGCTCCAGGCCGTCCGAAGAGCCTACGGCGGGAGCTGATTCCCATGTCGGCGAGAGGCGAAGGGGAACGGGAAGGCCGGCGGAGGGCGTAATCCATTAGCCGCGGCTAATGGATTCGGCGCGACCTCAGGCGAGCGTCGCGAGGAACTGGAAGTAATCCTCCGGAGTCTCGGCGAGCCGGATGGAGAAGCCGCTCGGGACGACGCGAGACAGCGCCGACGGCACGCGAAACGATCTTACGACCTTCCCCCGCACGTCGATCTTCCTGCCCTCGGGCACGTGGAGCTGCGCCTTCAGGTTCGTGCCGGGCTCCGGCAGCCTCGCGGACCGCACGAAGATGCCCGTCGGCGACACGTCGTACGTGAAGCCGGTACACGAGGCGCCTCGCAGATCGAACTCCACGAGGAACCGACGTTTCTTGCGCGCAAAACTGCGCCGCTCCGCCACCTTGAGGCCGATTGTCCGCCCTCCCGAGAAGGGGGTAAAGCGAAAACCGCGCCAGAAACCCCCGCGGCCGGGCTCATTTCGCCGCCAGCCTCCGAAACGCGACGCCGCGGACCCGGCCGTCGTCCAGCGTGAAGCCCGTCGGCTGCCCCGAGGCGTCGTGGGCGAAGACCAGGACCATCTCGTCCAGGGCGAACGTGTCCGCCACCGTGGGAGACAGGGGCTCGGCCGGCGCGCCGCGGTGCCGGATGAAGAGCTTGCCTTCGGCCGCCTCGAGCCGCCACGTCGTGTCGAGCTCGGCGCTCGCGTAGCGGCCCGCGAGGGCGTCGAGGTCGCGGGCGGCCGGCTTCCAGAGCTCGACCGGCTCGTAGACCTCCCGGTCGGCATCCGTGTCCCCGTCGCTCGACAGGATCGTGAGCCGGGGCCGCGCCGCACCGGCGCGATCCGCGACGACGTCCGCCGGCTCCCCGCGAGCGGGCTCCAGCCGGTAGCGGTCGGGCCCGGTCGGAACGAGCGTCACCTTCCTGCGCCCGAGACGTCCCTCGAGCATGCCGCCGGAGACGGAGAGCTCGAGGATGTTTCCGGACTCGCGGTTACGGTATGCCCCTGCCAGCGCGGACAGGCGCGCCGAGTCGGCGGCGCTCGACCGCGGCTTCTTCGCCGCGGCCGACGGCTCGGGCGTCTTCTCCGCCGCCCGTCCGCTCATCAGCCCGCCGAGATAGACCTCGGAGACCTTCTCCGCCAGCCGGCTCGGGTTCGTCTGCGCGAGGTTGCAGATGCACGCGACCGAGAGGTGCTGCTTGGGGAAACGCATGAGCTGGGTGCGGTAGCCCGCCCACGACCCGCCGTGGGTCACCGTCGGCAGGCCTCGGTAGTCGCTGACGTAGAGCGCCGAGGCGTACTGGAGCTTCTTGCCGCTGTTGAGCACGCCCGGCTCGAGCATCGCCGCGATCAGGGCCGCGTCGCCGACGCGCGGGGCGTAGAAGTTCTCGTCCCAGCGCTGGAGGTCCTCGATCGTCGTCTGCACTCCCCCGTCGCCGACCTGCTCCCAGTCCGACATCTCGATCGAGAAGCCGCCCCCCTCCTCCTTCGAGTAGCCGGTGCCGCGGCCGGGGATGATCCGCCCGTGCGCGTCGTTGTACTGCGTGTGCCGCATGCCGAGCGGTCCGAAGATGCGCTCCTGCGCGAACTCGCGCAGCGGCTTTCCGCTGGCGCGCCGCACGATCTCGCCGAGCAGGAAGTAGCCGGTGTTGCTGTAGAGGTGCTCCGCGCCGGGCGCGAAGTTCGGAGCCTTCTGGAGAGCCAGCACCGCGAGCGTGTCCTCCCGCGTCGAGACGTCCTCCTCGATGACGCCCTGCAGGTCGAACAGGACGATGTAGTCGCGAAGCCCCCCCGTGTGGTGCAGGAGGTGGCGGATCGTCACGGCCTTTCCGTAGTCCGGGATCTCGGGGATCCACTTGCGGACGTCGTCGTCGAGCGTGAGCTTGCCGTCGCGAGCCAGCAGGTGGATCGAGAAGGCGGTGAACTGCTTGCCCGTCGAGCCGATGTCCAGCACGGTCTGCGGAGAGTTCGCGATGCCGAGCTCGAGATTGGCCATCCCGTAGCCGCGCGCGTACTCGATCCGTCCGTCCCGGTAGACGCCGAGCGCGCAACCCGGCGAGTCGGAGCGGTCGTACTCGGCGAAGATCGCGTCGACGCGCGCCTTCGTGTCGGCGGCCGCCGGCGCCTGCGATGGCTGGGGCACGGCGCTCAGGACGAGCAGCGGCAGGGCGAAGAGAGCCAGGCGGACGTGCGCCGTTCGCATGAGACCTCCGTATTCACTTCGACTCTCATCGACGCGCCGCGCGGGGGCGGCGGCGCCGGCGCCAGTCTACTTCCGGTCCTGTCCCGCTTCGAAGGCCTCGATCTCGCGGCGTCTTTCCTCGGAGAGCGCCTTCTTCGTCCGCGCGCTCCAGTCGAAGGAGACCTGCGTCGTCTTCGCCTCGGCGACGAGCCGGCCGTCTCCGCCGCGCACCGCATACGAGAAGTCGAACGAGGAGTTCCCCATGCGCGAGACCCGGACGTCGATCATCAGGGTTTCTCCCATCGAGACGGACGACCGGTAGTCGATCTCCGTCCGCGCGACGACGAAGTCGATGTCCCAGAAGTCGGACGAGCCGCGCATCGTCAGCCAGTACTTCTGGCGCGCCCACTCCAGGTACCGCAGGTAGACGACGTTGTTGAGGTGGCCCATGGCGTCGATGTCGCCGTAGGGCACCTCGATCGTCAGCTTCATCGGGGAATTGCGGCGCCACGCGGCGCCCGGTGCCGGTCGATCCACCAGCCCCACGGGACGAAGAGCCACATCGCGAGGCCCGCCCACTCGACGACGCGCTCCGACGGCGGCGGCGGACCGAGGACGCTGGCGAGCCACAGGGCGGCGAGCAGGACGACGAGCGCCCAGAATGCCCAGACGCCGACCGCGTCGCGCGCGCGCGTCGCGTCGAGGTAGAGGGCGATCCCCGCGGAGAAGACGACGGCTTCCAGGACCAGCGTGAGCGGGAGCGATCTCCAGACCTGGAGCCCGAGGTACGGCCCGTGGAGTCCGACCGGCATGTCCGCGCGATGGACGATCACGTCGAGCACCCAGTGGGAGACGATCCCGACCGCGAGCACGATCGCCCCGGCGAGCCAGCGGCGCGCGATCCAGTAGACGGCGCCCAACACCAGTCCCCACACGGCCAGCGCGACCAGGCTGTGGCTGTACGGATAGTCGTAGAAATCCATCGGAGTCACCCGCGTGGCCCCGGGCGAGATCCGGAAGTGCTCGGCGCCGACGAGCGCCAGGATCCAGAACAGCAGGTCGGCGAACTGCACGGCCAGGAACAATGACCCGAGGGACATGTCGGGCGCGATCCGCTTGCCGGCGAAGCCCAAACCGAAGTGACCCAGAAACATAGGGCGCAACTCTAGTACGCGAGAGATGTGCCTCCGGAATCGCTTGATCGAGGTTGGAGGAGCGTTTAGTCTGATTACAGTCGATTCGTGTGACAGCAGCACAAACGAATGTTGAGCGGCAAGCCATCTTGGAGGGATCCAGGCTCGCTTTCGGAGCCGCGCCGCCAACCTCTTCGTCACGGACGTCTCGGCGCGATCACCCCGGTCAAACACCTTTGGGAGGAACGATGAGACTCCTGATCCGGCTATCTCGATCGGTCGTGGTTCTCGTGGCGGCGCTCGGGCTCGGCTCCCCGACGCCTGCGTACGCGGCCGTCTGCCCGCAGGACACGTTTTCGTCACCCGATGCTTATCCCGTGAGCACCTCTCCATCCCAGGCGGCCACCGCCGATTTCAACGGTGACGGGATCCCGGACCTCGCGACGCTGACGTCGTACTACTACGGCGGGACGGTCTCCGTGCTGCTGGGCAACCCGGACGGCACCTTTCAGCCGGCCGTCATCACGACGGTCACGAATCTCCCCTACGCGCTCGCGGCGGGTGACTTCAAGACCGGTGGACCGATCGATTTGGCGCTCAGCGTCGCGATCCCTGGGACGTACGACTACGCGATCGACGTCCTCCCAGGCAACGGAGACGGGACCTTTCAGAGCGCAATCACTTCGCCGGCCCCGTACGGCTTTTCCAGGATCGCCGCGGGGACTTTCGTGGACGGCGCTCCGATCGGTCTCGTCGGCGTCGGCGGCGGCCGGGAGGCGATCGTCTTCGACGGGAACGGCAACGGCGGTTTTTCTGTCGGGCGCATCGTTCCGACGTCGATCATGTCGGACTCGGTCGCCGTGGGAGAGGTCGACGGCAACGGGGAGCTCGATCTCGTGACGAGCTCCCAGAACGGCAGCTCGATCGCGGTCCTGCTCGGTGCCGGGGACGGAACATTCGCTCCGGCACGACTCTCGATCGCCGGAAAGGGGATCGGCGCGCCGGTGCTCGCGGACTTCAACGGCGACGGAAAGACGGACGTGGCAACGAGCTCACAGAGCTACGTGGCCGTGCTTCTCGGCAACGGCGACGGCACCTTCCAGGCGCCTCGCGACTACCCGGTCGGGTTGTCTGCCGGTTCGCTGGCCGCGGGCGATCTGGATGCCGACGGCGACGTGGACATCGTGGTCGTCACCGCGAGCGGATCCTCGTCCGGGGCGCTGCGCGTCCTGCTCGGAACCGGCGACGGAGGGTTCGTCGCGGGGACCTCTTACACCGCGGGACGATCGATCACCGGAATCGTCGTCGAAGACTTCGGGAACGACGGGACGCTCGACGTCGCGCTCACGGACTTCGACCCGAGCCTCGTCTGGGTACTCGCCGGCCATGGCGACGGCACTCTCGATGCGGTGCGCGCCGACGCCTTCGGGCCCGAGCCGCTTTTCCTCGCATCGGCGGATTTCGACGGCGACGGTTCCCCGGACGTCGCCGCGTCTCTCTACCAGCAGCCCGGCATCGCGATTCTGCTCCAGCGCCCGCAGGGCTTCGTGTCCGTCTCCGCCATTGAGTTCCCGAATGGAGCGCGGCAGGTCGGTACCGGCGACTTCAACGAGGACGGCCATCCGGACGTGGTCGCCACGTCGTCGTACGGCGACAACTTCCTGCTCGCGCTCGGAAACGGCGACGGCACTTTCCAGGAGCCCGTTCAGTTCCCCACGTCGTCGTATGACCTGTCGACGCTCAGCGTCGCGGACTTCAACGAGGACGGGCACCTCGACGTGGGCATGACCGTGAACGGCGGCTCTCTGAGCCTGTCGTTCGCGGTCTTTCCGGGCGACGGACAGGGATCGTTCGGTCCGCCAATCGTTACATCGATCGAGTACGCGCCGGTCGCGGCGACCGTCGGCCTCCTGAACGCGGACGGCCACGCGGACGTCGTACTCGCCAACTCGCCGTACAACGGCCCCTCCTCCGTGTCGGTCCTGCTGGGCCATGGCGACGGCACATTCGAAGCCCCGGTCGAGTACGCCACCGGTGGGGGGCCGTCGGGCATCGCGATCGGCGACATCGACGGTGATGCCGTGGCGGACCTGTCGGTGGCCGACGGTGACGGCACCGTCGCGATCCTTCTCGGAGCGGGTGACGGAACGTTCGCGGACGCGTTCCTGATCGGCGTCGGGGCGCGTCCGAGCGCGATCGTCGAAGCGGACTTCGACGGCGACGGCCACGCGGATCTCGTCACGGCGAACTCCCCTTCGGACAACGCCACGCTGCTCCGGGGGCTTGGAAACGGCGCCTTCGACAACCCGGTGAGATACCCGGTCGGCGAGTCGCCGATGTCCGCCCTCGTCATCGACGTACTCGGCAACGGCACGCCCGACGTTGCGATCGGCAACAGCAACGGCCTGGGCGGGCTCTCGATCCTCCTGAACTCCCGCCTCTCGGTCGCCGCTCTGCAGAACGGCGGCGGCTGCACGGGAGGTCCGGCGGTCATCCACGCAGCCGCCGGCGGGACCGGGAAGATCTCTTATCAGTGGCGTAAGGGCGGGGCGCCCCTGTCGGACGGCGGTCCGATCTCCGGGGCAACGACGGCGACGCTGACGATCGACCCATCGTCGGCGAGCGACGCGGGAAGCTACGACGTCGTCGTCACCGACGCCTGCACGACCGTGACCTCCACGACGGCGCAGATGATCATCGAGGACCCGCCTGCCGCCCCCGCGATCGTGACCGTCGCCTCCGCGCCGCCCGACGTCGTGACGGACGCGTCCGTCACCGACGTGCCCGGCCACACCTACGTCTGGACGGTCACGAATGGAACCCTGGTCAGCGGCCAGGGCACCAGCCACATTCAGTTCCGCGCCCCGCTCCCGGGACCGGTCCTCCTCGAGGTCGTCGAGAGCTCCGCGCCCGGCTGTGGAACGGCCTCCGGAGCGCTCCCCGTCCCGGTCGATTTTTCGGACGTGCCACCTTCGCATCCGTTCCACTCGGACATCGTGGCGCTCGCGGTCTCCGGCGTCACGGCCGGCTGCGGACCGGGCATCTACTGTCCCTCCAGCCCGGTCACCCGCGCCCAGATGGCGGTCTTTCTGCTGAAGGCCCGCGAAGGGGCAGACTACGTCCCGAATGAGTTCGGTCCCATCTTCGACGACGTCCCGAACGGCTCCTTCGCCTGCTTCTGGATCAACCAACTCTGGGCGAACTCGATCACGAGCGGCTGCGGGAACAACGATTACTGTCCGGACGCGTCTGTGACACGCGCGCAGATGGCGATCTTCATCGAGCGCATGCTCGGCACCTTCTTCCCTCCGACGGCGACCGGCGTCTTCGGAGACGTCCCCGTCGGTTCGTTCGGCGCGGACTTCATCGAGCAGCTGTACCAGGACGGGGTCACCGGGGGGTGCAGCGCCAATCCGCTGCTCTACTGTCCCGACGGCCTCGTCAACAGGGGTCAGATGGCGGCCTTCCTGGTGAACGCCTTCGCTCCCTGATCTTCTTGCCCGCGCCGCCGAACGGCGGCGCGGGACCCCTGTCTCAGTCCGCCGCGCTCACCGCGCCGATCGCTCGAACACGTAGACGACCTGCTCGTTCCCGTGCCACCAGCCCGGAATGGGCACGGTGGCACGCGTGCCGAAGCGGGCTCGAAGCGCATATTCCGAACGGATCCACGTCTCGTGCACCGCATCCTGAACGGGGCCGCTCACCTGCAGCTGAATTCCCGCCACTATGAAGGCGGGGCGCAGCTCGCGCGCGGCGGCCTCCGATTCACTCCACCATCGAACGTCTTTCGCGCCGGACCATCGCGAGAGCTCACTGTCGAGGATGCCGAGGTCACGCACGACGAGGGTGCGGTCGCTTCTCCTCGCGTGCGCGGCGACCCAGTCGACCGCCTGGCGGCGCGAGTCGACGAGGTGCGCGCGGCTCCATCCGTAGACCGCGAGCGGCGCGCCCCACAGCGCCACGACGCACGCGAGGGCGCCGGCGTCCAGCCAGCGCGGCTTTCTCAACCCGGCGCGCGCGCGGACGAACGCGGCGGCCGCCGCCGCGCAGGCGACCGGGACGAGCGGCATCAGGTTGCGAAACGGCTGGAACTTCTGCGAGCCGTAGAGGGCGAGCGAGAGCACGGCGAAGGCCGCCCAGCCCCATCCGACCGGCGACGTCTCGCGGCCGCCCAGGACGAGGATCAGGCCGACGACCGCCGCGGCGGCGAAGGCGACTCCGAGCTCCGGGTGCTGGTACGTCAGGGTCCACTCGGCGCGGACGAACGCCTGTCTCCACAGCGGCGCGCCCGACGGAATCGTTCCGTACGCCTGCCCCTGGAAACGAATGGCGCCGATCACGTCGCGGGTCCGGAGGAGCACGGCCGGCATCGCGAGCGCGGCCCCGGCCGCGGCGCCGGCGGCCACGAGGGCGATCCTCCGGGCCTTCTCCGCGAATACCCGCCGCGACGCCAGGATCGTCGCGACGGGCGCCGCGGCGACCAGGATCGAGGGGTACTTCGACGCGAACGCGCCGCCCGCCGCCGCGCCCGCCAGCCACGCGAGCCGGCGCGGGCTCGCGGGCGTCCCCACGCGGGCCGTCGCCCAGAGGCAGAGCGTCACGAGGAACGTCGCGGCCGAATCCACGGTCGCGATCGGCGCCCGCAGGACGAGCGGGGGTGCGAGCGCGGCGAGCCACGCGGCCGCGGCTCCGGCGCACGGGCCCGCCACCCGGCGCGCGAGGAGCCCCGCGAGCACGACCGTTCCCATTCCGAGGAGAACGTCGATCGCGCGCGCGATCCGCAGGAGGGCGTAGGGCTCGAGCCGGTCGTAGACGTCGGGCGGGCCCGAGAGCACCTCGCGCAGGTTCCGCCCGTGCCGCACCCGGTAGACCGGAGCGTAGAGACGAACGGCGGCGGCGACGAGCGTGCCGGGAAGCTGCGGATAGAGATACACCCCGGGATCCCATCCACCCGCTCGCAACATCCCCGCGACCGGGTGAAGGAAGTTCCCCTCGTCGACGTACGCGATGTAGGGCCGCGCGGCGTCGACGGGGAGCACGCGCAGCACGAATCCGACGAGGAGCGCCGCGGGCCACGACAGCCGACTCAGGCGCGAGCGAGCCGGAGCGTTCAACGTCGAGATTCTAAGCGCGGCCGTAACGGCCGGCGGCGGCCGTCGCGGCGCGGGTTAATCTGTCCGCGTGATCTCCGGCCGCGTCCGCGCCTCCCGCGCGCTCGTCGTGTGCGCGGCCGCGGCGTCCGCGGCGATCCTGGCGGCGCAGCTGCTCGTCAAGCCGATCGTCGGGCTCGCCAACAACGGGGACTTCGAACGCGTCATGTCCTACGCGGGCCTTCGCTACACGAGCGACCGGTACGAGGACAAGTACTTCACCCACGTCGTCTCGAAGTTCGCATACGCGCCCGTCTGGGACCGCAGCGGATACCTGACCTCCGAGACGCTCCTCGCGAGGTGCGCCCGCGAGGCCTCGCGGCCGTTCTCGAAGGACGGCCTCTTCGACCTGCGCTGGCTCGGCGCGCTGCACGCCACGCTGGTCGCAGCGGGGATCGCCCTTCTCGTCGCCGCGGCGGGCGCGCTCACCGTCCCGGCCCAGGCGACAGCCGCCGCGCTGCTCGTCTTCTTCTTCACCGACGTCGGCTACGCCGCCCCGCTGAACTCCTTCTACAGCCAGGCCGCGTCGGTCGCGTTCCTCCTGCCGGCCGCGGGGCTCGCCGCCCTCGGGCTCCGGCGCGGGAGGCTCGATGGCGGTCTCCTCGCCGCGTTCGTCGCCGCGGCGGCGGGGCTCGTCGCCTCCAAGCCGCAGGAGAGCCTCCACGGGCCGCTGCTCGCCCTGCTCGCGCTCCGGCTCGCGCCTCCGGATCGGGCCGGACGCCTTCGAGGAGCGCTCGCCGCGGCCGCGCTCTGCGCCGTGGCGGTTCTCGTCTACCGCGCCATCCCGGCTCGCTCGTTCCGCGAGGTGGCGTTGTATCGCAGCGTGTTCGAGGAGATGCTGCGCGACTCGCCCGACCCGGCCGGCGACCTCGCCGCGCTCGGCGCCGATCCGTCGCTCGCCGTGTACGCGGGGCGCAGCGCCTACGCTCCCGACGCTCCTCTCTCCGACCCCGCGTTCCGCGGCGCGTTCTTCGACCGCGTCGGATACCGCGGCCTCCTCCGCTTCTACCTGGCCCGTCCGGGCCGGTTCGCCGCCCGTCTCGCCCGCGC
>Ga0070675_100003609_pt1 | contig 11770 bp, 8 predicted proteins | sample KBSM43metaG_FD_65343 | JGI IMG/M metagenome (GOLD analysis project Ga0070675, IMG submission 65343) | Miscanthus rhizosphere microbial communities from Kellogg Biological Station, Michigan, USA - KBS M4-3 metaG | ecosystem: Host-associated > Plants > Roots > Rhizosphere > Soil ...
CCAGTTGCAGTACGCGCTGGATTACCGCGTGATGATCGAGCGCGCCATCGGCTACCTCATGGCCAGCCACCAGGTGGACGCCACGGCCGCGTTCGACCTCCTCCGGCGCACCGCACGCAGCAACCGCCGCAAGGTTGCCGAGCTCGCCGAGCACCTGCTCACCCACGGAACCCTGCCGCCCGAACAGCGCCGCTGACGACAGCGATGACCAACAGGGACCGCACTGCTGACGACGAGCCCGGCGCGGCCGGGACACACGGCCCGCCCGAGGAGCCGTTCCAGCTCGGCGCCCGGTCGTGGTGGCGGGTTCTGGTGCGCACGGTGTGGGAGTTCGACGCGGACCATCTGTTCGACTGGGCGGCCGCGCTGACCTACTACACCATCCTGTCGATCTTCCCCGGGTTGCTTCTGCTGGTGTCCGTCCTCGGCCTGGTTGGCCAGTCCGTGATCGATCCGCTGCTCGACAACCTGCGCGTCCTCACCCCCGAGCCGGCCCGGGACATTCTCGAGGCCGGCGCACGGAGCCTGACCGAGGCCCAGGGCACGGCGGGCATCTTCGCCTTCGTCGGCGCCGCCGGAGCGTTCTGGTCGGCGTCGGGATACGTCGGCGCGTTCATGAGCGCGTCCAACATCATTTACGACGTCCCGGAGGGTCGCCCGTTGTGGAAGACGGTGCCGATCCGGCTGGCGATCACCGTCGTCATCGGCGTCATGCTCGTTCTCAGCGTGATCGTCGTGGTCTTCACCGGTCGATTCGCCGACGCCGTCGGCAGCGCCCTCGGCGCGGGGTCGGTGCCGCTGACGATCTGGAATTACGCGAAGTGGCCGGTGCTCCTGGTGCTCGTCAGCCAGATGTTCGCGTTGCTGTACTGGGCCTCGCCCAACGCCAGGCAGGGCGGCTTCCGATGGATCAGTCCCGGCGGGCTCCTCGCGGTGCTCGTGTGGGCGATCGCGTCGGTGGGGTTCGCGACGTACGCCAACTACTTCGACTCGTACAACAAGACCTACGGCACGCTGGGCGGGATCATCCTGTTCTTCGTGTGGCTGTGGATGTCCAACGTCGCCGTTCTGCTCGGCGCGGAGTTCGACGCCGAACTGCACCGCGGTCGGGCCATCGCCGCCGGGCAGCCGGAGAAGCAGGAACCCTACGTCGAGCTGCGCGAGGAACCCGACGCCGACGACTAGGCTCGCTGCCCGTGGACGTCGAACTGCGCGAGATCACGGATCAGAACCGGGATGCGGTCCTTTCGCTCCGGGTCGCCGCCGGGCAGGAGCGTTTCGTGGCATCCGTGCGCGACTCGCTGCTGGATGCGTCGGAGTACCCGCAGGCCAATCCCTGGTACCGGGCGGTGTACGCGGCCGGTGAGCCGGTCGGTTTCGTGATGCTCAGCTGGAACGTGACGCCGCAGCCACCGGAGATCATCGGCCCGTGGTTTCTGTGGCGTCTACTTGTCGACGAACGGCATCAGGGCCGCGGCTACGGCGCCGAGGTCGTCCGCCAGGTCGCGGACCTGGTCCGGGCCAACGGCGGAACAGAGCTGCTGACGAGCTACGTGCCGGACGACGGCGGCCCGGCCGGATTCTACGAGCGGCTCGGGTTCGTGCCGACCGGCGAACTCGACCCGGACGGCGAAGTCATCGTGCGCCTGCCGCTGCCGCCGGCGGACGGGTACTCCACGGCGGACCTCCCGCTCTACTTCGAGTGGCACGGGACACCCGACGGCGCGCACCCTCCACTGCTGCTCGTGCACGGTGGCGGTTCGACGATCGAATCCAACTGGGGCCGGCTGATTCCGGCCATGGCGGCGTCGCGGCGGATGCTCGCCGTCGAGTTGCAGGGACACGGACGCACCGGACCCGGCACCGGGTCCGCGTCGTTCGAGGGATCGGCCGACGGTGTCGCGGCGCTGCTCGAGGAGCTCGCCGTCGGGCCGGTCGACGTGCTCGGGTTCAGCAACGGCGGCCAGGTCGCGATGCAGTTGGCGATCAGGCACCCGGCCGCGGTTCGCCGGCTCGTCGTCGCATCGGCACCGTTCCGCCGCGACGGGATGGTCGACGGGTTCTGGGACGGGCTGGCGGCCGGAACCTTCGCCGATCTCCCGCAGCCGTACCGGGAGGCGGACCTGGCGGTAAGCGGCGACCCGGCGCACGCGGAACGGATGTTCCACCTCGACCGCGAGCTCATGCTCACCGGATTCACCGACTGGCCCGACGCGATGGTCGCCTCGATCACCGCTTCGACCCTCGTCGTGACTGCCGACCGGGACGTGATCCGTCCCGAGCACGCGGTGCGTCTCGCCGGTCTCATTCCGGACGCCCGGCTGCTGATCGTGCCCGGAAACCACGGCGACTACCTCGGCGAGCTGGCCGCCGCCGGAGATCCCGGTCCACTCCACCGGACGCTGCCCTTCATCGTCGACTTCCTGGACCGGCCGGATTCCCCGACCTCGGGCTGACAGGTGGCGTACGGAGCATTACGTATGGCGTCGCCGGCTCCGGCTTGGTGTCCTCGACCGATGTCCACCGACTTCATCGAGCACGTGTTCACACTCGTCGACAACCGCGACGCCGAAGGCTTCGCCGCGCTGTTCGCGCCGGACGGGCGCTTCATCTTCGGCAACGCCGACCCGATCGCGGGACCGGCCTCGATCGCCGCGACCGTCGGCGGATTCTTCACCACCATCGACGGGCTGCGACACCAGATCGCCAACCGGTGGGAGGTCGGCTCCGACGCCATCGCGGAACTCGTCGTCGAGTACCGGCGGCTGGACGGCAAGTTCGTGTCCGTCCCCGGGGTCACGATCTTCACCCGCGACGGCGCCGGCCTCATCAGCCACTACCGGATCTTCGTCGACCTCGCCCCGCTGTTCGCCGAGCCGGCCGTGTCGTAACCGCCGGTCTTCCGGCTTGAGCCCGGGTCGGGTATGTGTCCGCCGACCCTGGGGGACGGCCCGCGCCACGTGGTGCGCGAGCCGTCCCGGCGTCGAATGAATGCGACGGTCAGAAGCCGACCGCCACCAGCAACCACTGCGGATTGCCGTGCGAGATGAACGAGGACTGTTCGGCGTAGTCGTCGTACGGGAAGCCGTACGACAGGCGGTTGATGTCGTGGTCGTGCCAGAACTTCGAGTAGTAGTTCGCCGGCGCGGCCTGGTAGTACAGGCTCGGCGTCGACCACTGCGACTGCGGCAGGTGGGCGACGTGCCGGTTCAGCGCCGCGCACATGCCGGGGTTGTTCGCGAGCGGCCCGGAGCAGCCGAAGATCTGCTGGGCTGTCGCGCTGAACCCGACCGACGCCGTGTAGGCGGCGTAGTAGTTCGCGTACTGGCCGCCCGGTTGGAACTGCGCGCTGCTGCCGGGAGCCGGGATCCGGTACGGCGCCTGGATCTGGGCGAGGTGCTTGAACTCGGCCGGCACCTCGTTGACGAACCGCTGGAACGTCGCCTCGCGGCTCTCCGCGAAAGTGGCGCGGTCCTCGCCGACCTCGACGTCGTACCCGTCGTGGGCGTGCAGACGCAACGCGAGTTTCAGACCGAACGCGTCGACCCGCGTCGTGTTGCCGTTGAACACCGACGCCCCGACGGTGAACTCGATGAAGTCGAAGTACTGGCTGTTCGGCGAGCCGACGTAGAAGTACATGCGACCGGCGGTGTTCACCGGCATGTCGAAGTACGGCTGGTCGGCGATCGAGTGCGCCTGCCCGTTGTAGCTCCAGTACACCTGGCTGTCCGGGTAGCGGCCGTTGGTCCGGTTCAAGACCTTGACCATGACCACGTTCTGCGCCGGCGGGATGCTGCTCGTGTCGCCCCAGAAGTTGCCGGGATCCGGCGGCTGCGTGCTGCCGCCCGTCGTGCGGACCGCGAACTCCCAGAGCGAGTAGCCGTAGGCGGTCGCCCGTACGGTGCCGTACATGCGCACATACCGGCCGGTGCCGTTGACGGTGAGGGTCTGCGTGCCGCCGGTGCCGGTGGTGGTGCTGTAGACGGTGGTCCAGGCGTTGCCGTCGGCGGAGACCTGGATCTGGAACGACCGCGCGTAGGCCGCCTCCCACGTCAGCACCACCTGGCAGACGTTTGTCGAAGCGCCGAGGTCGACCTGGATCCACTGTGGATCCGCGAACGCCGACGACCACCGGGTCGCGGTGTTCCCGTCGACGGCGGCGCTCGCCGGCGTGCCGGCGTTCTCGGTTGACGAGGCCGTGGCGGGCCGGCCCTGTGCGGCGTTCGCGGTGCCGCACGCGGTGCTGCCGGTGGTGCCGAAGACCTGGAACTCCCACAGCGAGTAGCCGTAGGCGGTGCCCCGTACGGTGCCGTACATGCGGACGTAGCGGCCGGTGCCGTTGACGGTGAGGGTCTGCGTGCCGCCGGTGCCGGTGGTGGTGCTGTAGACGGTGGTCCAGGCGTTGCCGTCGGCGGAGACCTGGATCTGGAACGACCGGGCGTAGGCCGCCTCCCAGTTCAGCACCACCTGGTCGATGGTGGCGGTGGCGCCGAGGTCGACGCGGATCCACTGTGGATCGGCGAACGCCGACGACCACCGGGTCGCCGCGTTGCCGTCGACGGCCGCGCCGGCCGGCGTCCCGGCGTTCTCGACCGACGACGCTGTCACCGGCTTCCCTTGCGACAACAGCGGTCCGGCGGCCTCGACGCGCGTCGCGGCGACGACGGCGACGTAGCTACCGAGGAGCAGAACCGCGACGGCGAGGAACGCCGTTCGGAGTGTGATCCGTCGATGGGTCATGGCGGCTCCTTCGGGGGTCGGGGCGGGGCCGGTCATGGGCGGTGCCCGGCGTCCGCACGGCGCTGAGAGAGCGCTCTCTCAGAGAGCGTGCCGGTGGGATCAGCGCCTGTCAATGGGTCGTGTTGTCCGCGATCTTGGGCGTTCGCTGCGCCCGGAGCCGTAGCGGGCGTCCAAGATCGCCCGGGACCGACCGCTCGGCCGCGCCCCGCCTCACCAGCCCTGCAGGCCGGCGCCGTACGGATACAGCGGGTTGCCGTATGTCGACGGCACGCTTTGGCCGGCGTCGATGCGGGCCCGGATGTCGGCCCGTTGCGCCGCGGTGGCACCGAGGTCGTACGGCAGGTCCCAGTTCTCGACGGCGTCGGCGGGCACGTCCGAACCGCCCGGTCGTAGGACCTGGTCGAGGCTGCGCGGCAGTTGCCACGGCAGTCGCCCGCGCGGCGCGTAGTCGCCGAAGAGCAGGCCGGCGGCGGCCGGCCCCATCTCCTCGCCGCCCCGGTAGGTGACGACGATCGCGTTGGCGAGCCCGTTCCACTCCGTGATGACGTACGGGCGCGGCAGGACGAGCAGGACCACCACGGGGATGCCCTGGTTGCGGAAGTTCTGGATGACGGCCAACTGGTCCGCCGGCAGGTACGGCTGCTCCTTCACCCAGTTGGTGCCGTGCGTGTACGACGCCTCGCCGACCGCCACCACGGCGAGCTTCGGCGCCGGCGCGGTGTTCAGGTAGACGTTCACGCCGGCGGTCGCCGCCCGGGCCTTGACCGCGTCGAAGATGCTCTGCGAGCCGTACTCCTGGTGGAAGTAGCTCGTCCACACGCAGCAGGCCAGGCCGTCGGTGGCGCGCGGGCCGGCGACGACGATGTTGTCTCCGGCGGCCAGCCGCAGGGGGAGCAGCCCGTCGTTCTTCAGCAGCGTCATCGACTCGCGGGCCGCCTGGTTGGCGAGCGCCGTGTAGGCCGGCGTGTGGAACCGGTAGGGGCCGTTCACCGGGTCGCCGTACGGGTTCTCGAACAGGCCGAGTTGGAACTTCAGCCGCAGCACCCGCCGCACCGCGTCGTCGATCCGGGTGACCGGCACGCCGGCGATGAACGTCGCGAGCGAGAAGCCGGCCGCACCGGGGTCGGCGCCGCCCATGACGTCGGATCCGGCGTTGGCCGCGCCGACCCACGAGCCCGACGGCAGCCAGTCGGTGGTGATGAGGCCGGTGTAGCCGAGGTTCTGCCGCAGGTACGCGAGAATCCGTGCGCTGTCGCCGGCACCGGGGCCACCCGGATCGAGATAGGAACTGCCCGCGTAGCCGGGCATGACGTTGACGGCGCCGGCCTCCATCGCGGCCCGGAACGGGATCATGTGGTACTTGATTGTCACCCCGTCGTACACGATGAGCGCCTCGCCGCCGGCGCCCTCGCCCGGCCAGTGTTTCACCGTCGCGAGCACCGACCGCGGGTTGAGCTCGGGCCCGCCCTGCAGGCCGGCGACGAGCGCCCGCACCTGAGCCGCGGCGACCTCGGCGCTCTCGCCGTTGCCCTCCTGGATGCGCGGATAGAGGACCTTCGTGCCGACCTCGGCCAGCGGACCGAGCACGCCCCGCGTGCCCACCTCCAACTGCTCGCGCCGCTGCATGTCGCCGAGTCTGTAGTCCAGGGCGTAGTCGCGGCCGGCGGCGAGCGCACTCTGCGTCGGGTAGGTGGTCTGGTATCCGTGGATGGTGTCGCCGGCCGAGATGAACGGGATGCCCAGCCGGGTCGCGGCCGAGGCGCGAAGGAAGGTGTCGAGGTCCTGCGGTTGCGCCGGGCCGAAGTGCCAACCCGCCTGCGGGAAGGCCTGGGCGTTGTAGAACATCTGGTACGCCTTCTCCTGCGCGGTCATCCGCCCGAGCAGGTCGGTCACCCGGCTCTCGACAGGCAGGCGCCAGTCCTCGTACGGCTCGATCGTCCCGTTGCGGTTGAGGTCGCGGCTGCCCGCGACGATCGGTACGTCTGTCGCGAGTGTCGGCACGTAGACGCTGAACGTGCGGATGTTCGACGTCGTCGTCGCGCCCGATCCGTTGACCGACACGACGAACCACTTGTAGGTCCAGCGGTCGGGTAGGTCCCAGTTCGGTGTGTAGCTGGTGCCGGTCGGCTCGGCCACCTTGGTATAGAGGTCGATCAGGTTGCCGGGCGCGGTGAAGTCGTAGTCCGTGCGGCTGACATTGATCCAGAGCTGGTAGCGGACGGCGCCGGCCACCGCGGCCCAGGAGAACGTGGGCCGGCGGCTGCCCGTGACCATCGCGGTGTTGGCCGGGGCCGACAACGCGAACTGCCCGGTGGTCGCCGGTGCCCGCGTCGGGCCGGAAAGCAACGGGGGACCGGCTGTCGACGTGTCGACGGTGCCGCGCACCTCGAACTCCCACAGCGAGTAGCCGTAGCCGGTGGCCCGCGCGGTTCCGTACATGCGCACGTACCGGCCGGAGCCGCTCACGGCGAGGTTCTCGACGCCGCCGCGCCCGCTTGTCGTGGAATGGATCGTGGTCCAGGCGGCGGCGTCGGTGGACACGTCGATGCGGTACGCCGTGGCGTAGGCGGCCTCCCAGTTGAGGACCACGCCGGTGATGGTGGCGGGCCCGCCGAGGTCGACGTATATCCACTGTGGATCGCTGGCGAGGCTGCTCCAGCGGGTGGTGGTCCGGCCGTCGAGGGCCGCGGCGGGCGCGTTGCCGCCCTCCCAGGACGACGCCTTCACCGGCATGAACCGCGAGATGACCGCCCCGGATCCGCCGCCTCCGCCGCCGCCCACCGTGAAAATCTGAAGTTCCCACAGCGAGTAGCCGTAGGCCGTGGCCCGCACCGTGCCGTACATGCGCACGTACCTGCCGGTGCCGGTGACGTCAAGCGTTTGCGTGCCGCCCGTGCCCGACGTGGTCGTGTACACCGGCGTCCACGTGGTGGCGTTGTCTGAGGTCTGGATCTGGAAGGCGACGGCGTAAGCCGCCTCCCATTGCAGGACGACGCGGCAGATCGTGCTGGCGGCGCCGAGGTCGACCTGTATCCACTGTGGATCGCTGAAGGCGCTGGACCACCGGGTGCCGGCGTTGCCGTCCACGGCCGCCGATGCCGGAACGTCGGCACCCTCGGCCGACGAGGCGATGGCCGGCCTGCCCTGCGCGGCGTTGGCGGTGCCGCATGCCGTGCCCGCGATGGTGCCGAAGACCTGGAACTCCCACAGCGAGTAGCCCCAACCGGTAGCCCGTACGGTGGCGTACAGGCGCACGTACCGGCCGCTGCCGGCGACGGCCAGCGTCTGGGTGCCGCCGGTGCCGGAAGTCGTCGTGTACACGGGCGTCCAGGTTGTCGCGTTGTTCGAGACCTGGATCTGGAAGGCGGTGGCGTAGGCGCCTTCCCACTGCAGCACGACCTGCTCGATGGTGGCGGTGGCGCCCAGATCGACCTGGATCCACTGTGGATCGGCGAAGGCACTCGACCAGCGGGTGCCAGCGTTGCCGTCCACCGCCGCCGAGGCCGGGGTTCCGGCGCTCTCGGTCGACGACGCGGTGGCCGGTCTGCCCTGTGACAGCAGGGTCGGCGCGGCGGATGCCGGCGCGGCGACGATCGTGGCGCCGGTGAGGAGAACGAGCGCTGTGACGGTGGCGGCGAAGGCTTGGCGGCGTACCCGGCGGCGGATCGCGGGCAGGGGAATGGACGGCATGCCGGCCCCCTCGTCTGGGCGGGGATGGGAGACCTGTGCAACGAGCCCTGTCGATAGATAGACAGGGTTCTCCGTCTTTTTTCAACTGTCAATATAAGTCTCGAACTTTGTCCTACCTCGGTGCGGGGACGCCTCCGCTCGCGAGCAGCCGCGCCACCGGAAGGGTCGCCGCGCCGAGTGCCACCGCGTCCTGACCCAGCTCGCACAGCACGATCGAGGTCTGCGCGAACGGCTGGCGCAGCGCGTGCTCGGCGGTCGCCGCGCGGATCTCGGGCAGGAACCGCTGGCCGAGCGCCAGGCCGGTCCATCCACCGAGCACGATACGTTCGGGGTTGAACAGGTTGATCAGTGTCGCGAACCCGGCGCCCAGGTAGCCCACCGTCTCGGCGAGCACCGCCGTCGCGGTCCGCGCCGGGGACTGGATCAGCGCCCTGATCGCCGACTCCTCGTCGGGCCCCGGTGCCGGCCGCCCCCGGTTGGCCCGGCGGTAGCGGTCGAGGATCGCCTCGGCACCGACGTACGCCTCGAGGCAGCCGCGCGCGCCGCAACGGCACTCGCGTCCGCCGTACGCGACGGTGGTGTGCCCCCACTCGCCGGCGCTGCTGTGAACGCCGCGGTAGCTGACGCCGTCGGCGACCACCGCCGCGCCGACGCCGGATCCGACGAGCGCGATGACCGCGTGCCGGGCCCCGCGCCCGGCACCGAACCACATCTCCGCCTGGCCCAGCGTCTTGGCGCCGTTGTCGACGTGCACCGGAAGGTCGGTGCCGGCACGGAGCATCGCGCCGAGCGGGACCGCGTCCCAGCCGAGCGTCTGCGCGTGCACGACCGCGTCGTCCGGGCGCTCCACGACGCCGAACACCGCGACACCGACGCCGAGCACCGACGCCGGGTCGACACCCGACTGCGCGACGACGGTGCGCAACCCGCCAAGGATCCGGCCGACGACCTCGCGCGGCCGCGGTGCGGTCGATTCGAGCGCGTGATCGGCCTTCGCCCGCGCGGTCATGGACATGTCGAACAGCTCGACCTGCACACGCGTCTCGCCGACGTCGACGCCGATCACGTACCCGAACTCCGGCGCCACGCGCAGCAGCACACGGGGCCGCCCGCCGTCGGACCCGACCTGGCCGGCCTCCTCGACGAGGCCCTCCTCGATCAGTTCGCCGGCGAGGGTGCTGACGCTCGCCTGGCTCAGCGCCGTGCTGTGCACGAGATCGTGGCGGCTCAGTGGACCGTCCTGGTACAGCCTGGTCAGCAACACCGAGCGGTTCGCCCGCCGGATGTCCCGAGCCGTAGTCCGCTTCGCGTCCACCAATCGCTGACCCTAGTACTGCAACGGCACCTGCCGTCGACCGGCAGGCGTTGTCAGGGGCCGACCGGGCACGTTGTCGATCGCGGACTCCCGTGGCGGCCAAGGGCGCCACAGGAGTCCACGATCCACAACACCGGTATCACAGCGGAATGTCTACGATGAGCGTGCCTTCGCGCCAGTCGGGTAGGCGGGCGGTGACGCTCCCGTCGGGTGCGACCAACGCGGCGAGCCCGGGAAAATCCTCGTCCTCGGTCGAGCCGGCCTGTCCCGCGAGGGCGATCCACAGTCCCAGGCGCTTCGCGTGACGACGGGCGTCGCCCAGTGCGCACCCTTCCCACCATGCGTAGCCCTCCTGCCAGGACACCGCGTCGGTCCGGCGCCCGTAGAGGCCCGGCGCCGCGGGGAACAGAACAAGTGGCGCACCGGCCGCGGCGGCCGCGTCGAACGGATCGTCGAATCCGGCCTCGGCGCAGATGGCGATCCCGAACCTGACGCCGGCACAGTTCAGAACGCTAGAGTCGGTGGCGGCGGTGAACGCCTCTTCGCCTTCCCCAAGGTGCCTTTTGCGTTGCACGCCCAGCACGCGACCGCTGGCCGCGAAGAGCTGGGTGATGTGCGGGCGGTCGCTCGAGGCCCGCTCCGCGATACCGAAGCACACGCCCACCCCGGTCTCGCCGGACGCGGCCGCCAACGTGGCGATCGCCGGGTGGTCCAGCCCTGCGAGCCGGTCCGGCCGGCTGGCCGGATCAACGGAGCCGGTGAGCGACATCTCGGGAAACAACGCGATGTCACACCCCGCCGAGGCGGCCTCGGTCAGCAGTCGCAGGTGCGTTGCCAGGTTCCCCTCGACGTCGCCCTTCCCGCACCGAACCGCCGCCAGTGACGCACGCATCCGACCATCGTGTCGGACGAGCCAACGGGCCGGCAAACCAGCATTGTCAAGCCCGACTGTTCATTCGTGAGCATTTCGTGGCAGACTTCGTCCCATTGCAAAACGTCGCTCACGATCACCCGGAGACGAACAATGAGTGGATACACCGTCACGATCACACCGTCGGGCCGGCGATCCGGCCCGCAGACGACGGTTCAGGTCGACACCACCAGTGGCACCGCCCGGGTTGTCGAGCTCGCCGTTCGGGCCGGCGGGGGCGGCCTGTCGGCACAGGAGCTGCCGGCCATCGACTTCGGGCTCCTGGTGGCCGCGCTGGCGCCCGGGTCGGCGCATGCAATCGGCCCCGCGGCGGAATCGGCGGCGGCGGCTCCCGCCCACCAGCCGCGCGCTCGCCGCACCCGCGCGACGGCCAAGGCGACGCGCGGGCGCGCCCGCCAGTCCGCAGAGGCTCCGGCCAAGACGAAAGCGACGGCGAAGACGGCGGCGAAGGCGACCCGCACGCGGCGACGCGCGGCTGCGGCCGAGGCGCCCTCGGCCAGCCGGGCGTACCGGCGGATGCCAGCCCAGGACGAGGTCCTGGCGGCCTGGAACGAAAGCCACAGCGCAACGGCCCTCGCGGCGCACTTCGACGTACCGCGGCACACCGCGCAGGGTTGGCTGCGCCGACTGCGCTCGATGGGAGTCATCGAACCGGCGTCCTGAGCGGGTCGTGTCGGGGCGCTACGGCTGCGCCCCCACGACCTCCACCCGATCCGTGTCGAACCGACCCGCGTCGACATCCGGCGTGACCCTGAGCACCACGCTCGACCCGACCGCCAGGTTCAAGCCCGCGAACTGGTTGCGGGTGGCCGTGGCGGTCACCGGGCCGTCGGCGGTGTCGATCTCGACACGCATCTCGAAACCGACCCGGGTGACCCGCGTGATCCGCCCCGGCACGTCACCGGGCTCGCCCGGTCCCGTCGCGATCAGCAGGTCGTGCGGCCGGACCAGGCGGTCGCCGAGCTTGGTGACCGGGCCGAGGAAGCGCATCACGAACTCGTTCGCCGGGCGGTCGTAGAGGTCGTCCGGCGAACCGATCTGCTCGATGCGGCCGTCGTTGATGACGACGATCTCGTCGGCGACCTCGAGGGCCT
>Ga0070675_100003610_pt1 | contig 11770 bp, 10 predicted proteins | sample KBSM43metaG_FD_65343 | JGI IMG/M metagenome (GOLD analysis project Ga0070675, IMG submission 65343) | Miscanthus rhizosphere microbial communities from Kellogg Biological Station, Michigan, USA - KBS M4-3 metaG | ecosystem: Host-associated > Plants > Roots > Rhizosphere > Soil ...
CATGCGCGTCGGCGACCAGATCACGTTCTATCGCGAGCAGCGCACGACCCTCGATGGCGTGGTGCTTCCGGAGAGCGAGATCGGGGTGGCGCAGATTGTCCGCGTGACCGCGCAGGCGTCCACCGCCCTCGTGATCGATCAGTCGTACGGCGCGATCAGCGAAGGGACGGCTGCGCGCGTCTCGGCAAAGATGCCGTAGGCCCCAGGCCTGGTTACATTAGGGCGACCGTGACTCTGCGATCGCCCTCATGATTGGTACGGATGGCGCAGCGGCGCCGCGGCTTCGGCCGCGGCGCCGCTTGCACATTGATTCGCTTACTGGTTTGCCCATTGAGCGGTCGCGCGTCTGAATGTGATTGAAGGCACGTCGTGCATGGGACACGTGACCAGGCGTGAGCCGTTGGTCTGCACGACGACACGAACCACCACCTCAAGACGGTTTCCAGCGATGCTGCGCCTTCCTGATTCCACCGAGGCACGCTGACGTGCCACGAGCTCTTGTGACCGGCGGTGCCGGCTTTATCGGATCACACGTCGCTGATCTGTACCTCGAGAACGGGTACGAGGTGACGATTCTCGACAACTTTGCCTCCGGACGGCGCGAGAACGTTCCCGCGCGCGCGACGTTGGCGGAGCTCGACCTGACGAGTCCCGCGGCGGCGCAGCTCGTGCGCGACGGACGGTTCGATGTCATCTCGCACCTCGCCGCGCAAATCGACGTGCGGAAGAGCGTCGCCGACCCGATGCACGACGCGACGATCAACATCGTCGGCACGCTGAACGTGGTGGAGGCGGTGCGCGCGTCGGGGTACGCGACGCGAATCATTTTCTCGTCCACGGGCGGCGCGCTATACGGCGACTTCGTGACGCCTCCGAACATCGAGGACTATCCGAAGGATCCCGAATCGCCGTACGGCATCGCGAAGCTGAGCGCGGAGCTCTACCTCGCGTACTACGCGCGCCTGCATCGGATCGACACCGTCGCGCTGCGCTACGCGAATGTGTACGGGCCTCGTCAGGATCCGCACGGAGAGGCGGGTGTCGTCGCCATCTTCTGCAATCGCATCCTAACGAGACAACCACTCACCGTGTTCGGCGATGGCTCACAGACGCGCGACTACGTGTTCGTGAAGGACGTCGCACGCGCGAACTTCGCGGCAGCGACACGCGATCTCCCGGCACCCGGACGGCTCGATGCGCGCGGATTCAACATCGGCACGGGCATCGAGACGTCGGTGATCGAGCTCGCGAACGCACTGCAGAAAAGCGCCAACTCGGGCGTCCCGATCAACAATGCTCCAATGCGCCCGGGTGAGCAGCAGCGTTCCGCTGTCAGCATCGAGAAAGCGCAGCGTGTGCTGCGGTGGCGGCCGACAGTCGGGCTTCACGAGGGGCTCGAGGAAACCTTCGCCTTCTTCGCCGAGCGTTCCGGGCGGGAGCGTCAAACGACGTGATCGCGCCCGGCTACTTCCAGATCGGCAAGGCAATTCCCACGACCCCGTGGGAGATGGTCACGAACTCGTCGCTCGTGACGCAGATCGTGCTCGGACTGCTGGCGGTGTTATCGCTCCTCAGCTGGGGCGTGATGTTCGGCAAGTCGGTCGAGTTCCGACGCGTGCGAAAGGCGGCCGACGGGTTCATGCGCAGCTTCGATCGCGCGCAATCGCTCGACGAGGTCGGGACGCTCGCGAAGCACGCGACGCCCAGCCCGTTCACACGCGTCTTCGAGCGCGCGGTGCAGTTCCTCACGCAGACGAAGCCCGCGCTCGCGGCGTCGTCGGAGCGCACGGCGCGGCTGAGTGGCTCGCAGGTCGAGGCGCTGCGCCTCGTGCTGGATGCGCATACGAACAGTGAGCGTGACTCGCTGTCGCGGTTCATTCCCTGGCTCGCGACAATTGGATCGGTCAGCCCGCTCATTGGGCTGCTCGGGACGGTGCTGGGCGTCATTTCGGCCTTCACCGGGATCGCGACACAGGGCTCAGGGAACATTGCGGCGGTGGCGCCGGGTATTGGAGAAGCACTGATGGCGACGGCCGCGGCGCTCGCCGTGGCCATTCCCGCGGTGTTCGGGTACAACATCTTCGCGAACCGGGTGAACCGGGTCGATAGTGAGCTCGAGGGGTTCGGGTCTGAGCTCATCGCGCTCATGGTTCGCGAAGGGAGGATCTAGGGTTCATGTCGCGTCGTCGTCGCGGTGAACGATCGCCGCTCAACGCCGAGATCAACGTGGTCAGCCTCATCGACGTGATGATGCTGCTCATGGTGATCTTCATGATCACCGCGCCAATCATGCAGGGCGGTGTCGACGTTCGCCTGCCGACCGCTGATGCGAAGCCACTCGATCCGAAGGGCGGGCTGGTCGTGACGGTCGACAAGGCAGGACAGATCTTCGTCGATGAATCGCGTATGAGCTTCGATGCATTCCGCGCGTCCTTCAAGGCGCTCGCGGGGCGACGGAGCAGTCAGGGCGTGTATCTCCGGGCCGATGAAGCTGTGAACTACGGGCAGGTCGTGCGCGTGCTTGCGGTCATGCGTCAGGCAGGGGTGGGCGATATCGGGCTCGTGGCGGAGCCGATGGGGGCGAAGTAGTGCAGCGCGCTCCGAGCACCACGCGACTCGGTGGACCGCTCGGCATGTCCGTCGTGCTCCATGCGTCGCTCATCGCCGCGGCGATCTTCGTGCGGCCAGAGTCGCCGAAGGTGTTGCCGCCGGTGTACAAGGTGAATCTCATCGCGGCGCCGGCTGGGCCGCGCGCAATCGGTGAAGTCGCGCCGACACCTACGCCGCCGACGCCGACACCCGCCGCTCCACCGAAGCGCGCGGAAACGAATCCGCGCGACATGCCGACGCCGACGAAGCCGAAGCCAACGCCGCGAAAGCCTGCGGCGCCCGCGACGCCCACACCGGAGGCGAAGAGCACGCCCAAGGACGTACCCGCGACGAAAGCGGGCGGCGGGCCAGTGGGCGGTGCAGGCACCGACGTCGTCAACGCGAAGACCGAGGGCGTTGAATTTCCGTATCCGGGGTACTTGAACAACATCGTCAGGCAGATCGCGCTCAGGTTCAAGCCGCGGAATCCCGGCGCCCTTCACGCCCAGGTGTTCTTCATCGTCAGGCGGGATGGGAGTATCGGCGAGTTCCGCTTTCTCACGAAGTCGGGCGTGTATGCATTCGATCTCGAGGCGCAGGGCGCAATCGAATCTGCGGGATCGGCGAAGGCATTTGGTGGGCTGCCCGATGGTTACGTGAACGACTTTCTGCCCGTAGTCTTTACCTTCGATCCTTCGTTGTTTCGTTGATGACTCCACTGCTTCGCGCGGCGCTGCTCAGTGTCGCGCTCACGTTCGCGCCGTTCGTATGCGTTACAGCGCAGGATTCGCTGCCGCCCGGCGTGCGTCTCGATCTCCGCTACAATCCCGGCACGAAGCCAGGCGTGCTCGTGTTGCGCGTCGCGGGAACGAACGGGGATTCGATCCGTGCGATCCTGCAGCGAGACTTCGATAACGGCGATCGCATCAACGTCGTCGCCGCCGAAGAGACGGGCTTCCCCGACACGCCGACCGCGGGGAAGAACGGCAACTACCCGGTGTACGCGAAACTGGGTGCGCTCGCGCTCGTGCAGGCCACACCCACCGCGAGCGGTTTGCATGTCGCGGTGCACGATGTCGCGCTCCAGAAGGTGGCCGGCGTTAGGGACTTCGTTCTCTCGGGCGCACCGAACTCGCGCGAGTGGCGCATGTCGGTGCACATGGCCTCCGACGAACTCGAGTCGTGGATCACTGGTGTGCGCGGCATTGCCGCCACGCGCGTTGCCTACGTGCAGGGTGTGCGCGGCAGCAAGCTGTTCATCATCGATAGCGACGGTGCGTTTCCGACGCCCGTCGGGGACGACGCTGGCGTGCTTTCGCCGGCGTGGCATCCGAAAGGGACGCACATCGCGTATTCGCTGGTCGGCGCGCGCGGATGTTGTCAGATCTTCGTCTACGATCTCGCGTCAGGCAGCGCGCGGCAGATTTCCGCGGTCGGCGGCGGGTTGAACGCGACGCCGACGTTCTCGCCCGACGGCGGTGTGATTGTGTACACCCACGGCGAGGAGTCGGGGACGGACCTCTTCGCGACGACCGTGTTCGACCGCGGACCGGCTCGACGGATCACCGTCGGCCGCGGCTCCGACAACACGAGTCCCACGTTCAGTCCCGATGGGCGACGATTGGCGTTCACATCGGGGCGACTTGGCCACCCGGAGGTTTATATTAGCGACGCCGACGGGACAAACGTCCAATGGCTGACATCCTACAATACGGGCGATCAGAACTATCGATCGAATCCCGATTGGTCGCCCGACGGTCGATTGATCGCGTATCAGGCGCAGCAGACGGATGGTCGATTTCAGTTGAGCACCATCTCGCTCCGTGACAAGAGCGTGAAACAGCTGACGAACGACGGGAGCAACGAAGATGCATCGTGGGCTCCTGACAGTCGTCATCTGATTTTCTCGTCTACGCGGACGGGAACCAAGCAGCTCTTCGTCATCGACTCGGAGTCGGGTCGGTGGCGACAATTGACGCGGAACGGGGGTGTGCGTCTACCTGCATGGTCGCCCCCGCTGACGCGGTAGACCCACTCGTTCTTTTCCTGTAACCGTTTTCGGAGAGATCATGCATCGCGCTTCACGAGCCCTAACCTTCTCGCTCATCGCCCTCGTTGCCCTTGGTGGCTGTAAGAAAAAGCCGCAGGTCGCACCGACTCCGGTGAACACGGCGCCGGCGCCCGCCCCGGCGCCGACGCCGCCACCGGAGACTGGCTGCAACGCCGCATGCCGCGATTCGATCGGGCGAGCCGAGGCGGACGCAAAGAATAAGGCAATCGAAACCGCCAGAATTGCGCTGACGGCGACCGTTTACTTCGACCTCGATAAGTCCGACATCACCGATGACACCCGCACCAAGCTCGATGCGAAGGTCCCGGTGCTCACGCAGAACTCGACGGTAAAGATCCGCATCGCTGGCCACACGGACAGCCGTGGCTCGGACGAGTACAACCTGGCGCTCGGACAGCGGCGCGCCGCGGCGGCCAAGCGTTACCTTACCGATCGTGGGATCGATGCGAGCCGCATCGAGATCGTCAGCTTTGGTGAGGAACGAGGCACGTGCAGCGACGAGGACGAATCGTGCTGGTCGCGCAATCGGCGCGACGAGTTCGAGATCACCGCTGGCCAGATTACCGCGGTGCAAACAACCAGCAGGTAGCAATGATCCGTTTCACGACTCGGCTTGCACCCGTCGCGCTCGCGCTGGCGACGGGTGCCTGCTTCGCCACTCGGAGCGACGTCCGGATTCTCCAGGACGACCTCGCAACGACGCGGGCAGCGATGCTCAGAGCCGACTCCGCGCGCGCGACGCAGATTGCCCAGGTTGCCGCCACGCTCGGCGCGGTGACCGATTCCATCCGGTCCGCGAACGCCACGCTCGCAAAGTGGCAGGCCACCGTTCAGGGCGACCTGCGCGGTATCCAGGAGCAACTGCTCCAGGTGCAGGAGCTGACCGGCCAGAGCCAGAACAAACTGAACGACCTGCGTGCGCAAATGGAGGATCGGGCGACGCAGCCAGCGCCGGGCTCCGTCGCTCCGACGCCCGGTGACTCTACCAAGCCGGCCGGCCCGGGTCCGGCTACGCTGTACAAGCTGTCGTTCGACCAGATGAGTCGTGGCAGTCACAGCACCGCCCGAAGCGGCTTCCAGGACCTGCTCACGCAGTATCCGACTTCCGACCTCGCCCCTGACGCACAGTACTACATTGGGGAGACCTTCCAGGCAGAGGGGAACACGGCCGCGGCCGACTCGGTATTCACCCTGGTCGTCTCGACGTATCCGCGCGCCCCGCGTGCAGCAACCGCGCTGTACAAGCACGGACTCTTTCTCCAGAAAGCAAAGCGGGATCGTGAAGCACGACAGGCATTCCAGAGCGTCATCGACAAGTACCCACGGTCCGATGAGGCGGAGCTCGCCCGCGAGCGGCTCAGGTCGGGCGGCGGCGGCTAGCGTCGCGGGGTCGAGGCTGTAATGTCGCCCGGCACCAATGCGGAGATGCCGTTCCTCGATCACCTCGAGGAACTTCGCTGGCGAATCATCTGGTCGCTCGTAGCGCTCATCGTCGGCGTCGGCGTTGCGTTCTTCATTCTGCAGCGCTTCGACATCTTCAAGTTCCTCGAAGGGCCGATCCTCCCGTACCTCGGCGGGAACAAGCTCAAATACACACACCCGGCTGACCCGTTCTCGGTGCTGATCACCGCATCGTTCAGCATCGGGATCGTGATGGCGCTGCCGGTGATCATCTACCAGGTGTGGGCGTTCCTCGCGCCGGCGCTGTACAAGCACGAGAAGCGAGTCGTCCTGCCGGTCATCTTCGGCGCCATCGTGCTGTTCGTCTGCGGGGTCGCGCTGTCGTTCTACGTCGTGCTGCCGCTCGCCATCGGCTGGCTCATGGGCATCGCGCAGCAGACCGACGCGCTCGAGCCCATGATCACGTACCGCGAGTATTTCAGCTTCGCCGTGAATATGTCGCTCGCGTTCGGCCTGTGCTTCGAGCTGCCGATCGTGATCCTGCTGCTGGCGACGCTGGGCCTGGTCACTCCGGAATTTCTGCGGCGCTACCGGCGCCACGCACTCGTGCTGTGTGTGGTCACTGGAGCGCTGCTGTCGCCGGGCGACCTCATCTGGACGACGATGTTGCTCGCCGCGCCGTTGTACCTGTTGTATGAATTGAGCGTGATTCTGACGTCGATCGTCTACCGCCGCCGGAGAAAGCGCGCGGCCGCGCTGGCGGCCGAGGAGGCCGCCGCTGCCGCTGCCGCTGCGGAGGATGCAGGATCCCCGCGTCGACTCGATAGCGAGCCGTGGGAAGGGGGCGGATCCTCGGATGAAGATGCCTCATCGGGGGCTGGGCGCGGGTCATGACGCCCGTAGTACGCGCGATCGTTAGGCTGCGGCGAGGCGCCGCCGCGGGTCTGCTGGCTGCCGCAACGCTCGTCCTTTCCACGCCTCTCGGCGCGCAGGTGCGTCGCGATACGACCACCCGCCGCGATTCGGTGCGCGCCCCGGGAGACACGGTTCGTGCGCCCGGCGATTCGCTCAGGGCGGACAGCACGGCGAAGGTGAAGGTCGAGTGGGCGGAGCCCGACTCCGTAATGTCGGAGCTGTTGTCGCGCGAGGGATTTACGGCGACAAAATATCAGGGCCAACGCGTCGAGCTTCGCGCGAAGGACCGCACGATAAAGCTCGAGGGCAAAGCGGCGGTCGGGCGTCCGGACGCCGTGCTCATTGGTGATACCGTCATCTACAACGACTCGCTCGATATCGTTACGGCGGCCGGCCGGGATACGACACAGGTCGTGCTGCAGGATCCGACGGGCGCGCAGGACGATATCCGTGCGCGGCGTATCGTCTACGACATCAATGCGCGGCGCGGCAAGGCGTTCGACGTCACGACGTCGGTCAATAGTGGGCAGATCTGGGTGGTGCACGGGACAACCACCGCCTTTTCGAACGACAGCTCCGCCGCGAAGCGCAACGCGTTTTACGCGAAAGACGGTTGGATCACGAGCTGTACCGACTCGACGCCGCACTACCACTTCGCCGCGAAGGAGATGAAGGTCATCTCCAAGGACGTGATGGTCGCGCGGCCAGCAGTGCTGTACATCGGGGACGTCCCGGTGTTCTGGCTGCCGTTCGTCTTTCAGGATCTTCGCTCGGGCCGGCGCAGCGGCATCATCCCGCCGCGGTTCGGCATCAGCGACATCGTGCGCGGCACCTCGACCTATCGCCGGACCGTCGAGGATCTCGGCTACTACTTCGCGCTCAGCGACTACTACGACGCGCAGGTTGCGGTCGATTGGCGGAGCGACGCCGGCGCCACCCCCAGCGATCCCGGGTGGGTTCGCTGGAAGGGCAGTATGGACTACCGTTGGCTCGACCGGTTCATGAGTGGCGGCCTCGACGTGTCGTTCCTGGAGCAGAGCGACGGTCTCAAGAATCGCACCTACTCCTGGAGCCACGACCAGCAGTTCTCGCAGCGCAGTCGCCTAACGATGAACCTGAACTATGTGTCGAGCACGACGATCCAGCGGCGCAACACCTTCAATCCGTACAATGCGCTAGCGACGATCGATTCGCGGCTGAACTATCAGCAGACGGTCGGCGCGTTCCAGCTTGGCATCGGTGGCTCACGCAAGCAGTACCCGGGACGCGATCAGGTCGATCAGGAATTCCCGAGCTTCAACCTCGCCAGCAAACCGATCAATTTCGGGAAATTGGTGACGTGGACGCCGAGTGTGCAATTGAACAGCCGGCAGTCGTTGCACATCGACCAGACGGGCTCGTTTCTGTACGCGTACACACCGGCCGCGAGCGGTATCGGCGTCGACAGCGTTCAGGTCGACCGCTCGACACGGCAGACGAGCGCGAGCTTCGACACGCCGATCAAGATCGGCGGCTTCACGTGGACGAACTCGTTCCGGTACTCGGATAACCTGAACGACTTCCCGTTCACGAAGATCGTCGTCAACCCACGCGACTCATCGAAGAAGCAGACCATCACGTACGCACGCGATTTCGCGACGACGGTCGATTGGAGCACGGGCATCAACCTGCCCAGCCTCCTACAGGGAACCTGGAAAGTGACGCCGTCCGTCAGCTTCGAAAACGTCGACCCGCATCCGTTACTCTACCGGTCGCAATTCTCGAACGGAGAATTCGTCCGCCAGACGAAGCGGGTGCGATACGGCCTTTCGGCGTCACCCACGTTTTTTGGATTATTCCCCGGCTTCGGCCCCGTCGAACGTTTTCGTCATTCGATCCAGCCCGTCGTCTCGTACAGCTACGCCGGCAAATCAGACGTCAGCGATGCCTATCTCGAGGCGACGAACCAGACACGTCAGGGGTACATCGGGTCATTGGCGCAGAACATCGTGAGCCTAACGCTGGCGACGAACATCGAAGCGAAGATGCGCGCGAAGAGCGACACGGTGCGTGACGAGGCGAAGACGCGAGTGAAGCTCCTGTCACTCACGTTTACGCCGCTGGACTACGACTTCCAGCGCGCCAAGGAGACTGGCGGCTCGGGGTTTGTCTCGGAACGGTTCGGTTACTCGGTGCGATCGGACCTGATACCAGGGCTGGATTTCGGCGTGGACTACTCCCTATTCAAGGGAAGCCCACGCACGAGCGACACGGCCCAATTCAACCCCTTCCGCGAGTCGGTGCGCGGTTCGATCACGCTGAACCGGCAGTCTGGGCTCGTCGGCGCGGTCGCCCGGTTGTTCGGCTACGACATGTCCGCACCACAGCCGCCGCCAGTTGCAGCCGCGCCCTCGCGCGACTCGTCGGAGAATCGATCGGTCGCCCGACAGAAGATCGCCGGCAGCGTGAACACGGCGACTCGCATGCAGGAGCAGTTCAGAGGCGGGGGTTCGGGGTGGCAGGTCGATCTCACGTACAGTGCACAGCGTTTCCGGCCCGTGGAGGGTGCGATCGTCGTGGACCCGCAGCAGCAGTGCGCCTATCTGCAGAATGTCGATCCGTTCGCGTACGACCAGTGCATTCAGAAGTACACGACCACGCCTGGTGTGCAGGACCCGTATGCCCCGACGACGGGCGGCAGCCCGGTCTACCAGAGCCCGCCGACGCGAAACATTCAGGCCTCGACGCGATTCAGCATAACGCCGAAATGGGCCATGCAGTGGACCACGAACTACGACTTCATTGCCGCTGAGTTCGGGATGCACACGGTGTCGCTCCGTCGCGAGATGCACGACTGGGACGCCATCTTCGCGTTCACGCAATCTCCTAACGGGAACTTCGCGTTCAACTTCTTCATCGCGCTGCGTGCCGAGCCGGATCTGAAGTTCAACTACGATCGGCGGAGCTATGGAAGGGCGCCCGGTTCATTCCAGTAACGGGCTATCAGCCATCTGCCGTCCGCCATCGGCACAAACAGCGTAGCCCCTCCAGTGCGCTGCGTGTAGACGTGGCAAGCCCATGATGGCAGATCGACCATAGCTGATAGCTCCCTTGTGATCCGTTCTCACCACGCCGACATTCCGGCCATGAATGACACTGTCGTTCTGGACGGCCGTTCGCTCACATTGGCCGACGTCGAGGCGGTCGCGCGCCGCGGCGCCAAAGTGTCCCTCGCGGGCGATGCGCGGGCGCGGATGCTTCGCGCCGCCGAGCACGTCGACCGTATCGTACGGAACCGCGAAGTGGTTTACGGCGTGACGACGGGGTTCGGCAAGCTTTCCGAGGTCGCGATTCCGCCGGAGCGGTTGGCGGAATTGCAGGTCAACCTCGTGCGCAGTCATGCGTCCGGCGTAGGCCCGACCCTCCCGCGTGAGGCAACCCGTGCCATGATGCTGCTTCGAGCGAACGTGCTCGCAAAAGGCTTCTCTGGTGCGCGTCCTCGCTTGCCGGATTTGCTCGTCGGGATGCTCAATGCCGGCCTGTGGCCGCCGATTCCGGAGCAGGGGAGTGTTGGCGCCAGCGGTGATCTCGCGCCACTCGCGCATCTCGGACTTGCGCTCATCGGAGAAGGTGAGCTGAACTCCGCAGCCGGCAGCGGTAAGGCCGTCGACGTGCTGCGCGCGTTCCACATGGAGCCGGTGACGCTCGGCCCGAAGGAAGGGATCACGCTCATCAACGGCACGCAGGCGCACACCGCGATCGCCGCACTTGCTGTGTGCGATGCGCGAGCGCTGTGGATTGCTGCGCACATCGCAGGCGCCATGTCACTGGAAGCGTTGCTCGGGACGCCCGTGGCGTTCGACACGCGTATTCACGAGGTGCGCGGCCAGGCTGGACAGCAGCGCTCGGCGTCACTGCTTCGCGACCTCCTCGTCGACAGCGAGATCCGCGAATCACACCGGCACGGCGACCCGCGTGTGCAGGACGCGTACTGCCTGCGTTGCATGCCGCAGGTCCATGGGCCGGTCGCCGACGCGATCGACTTCGCGGAGTCGCTCGTGGCGCGTGAGCTCAACGCGGCAACGGACAATCCACTCGTCTTCGAGAACGGCGAGCTGCTGAGCGGCGGCAACTTTCATGGGCAGGCCGTAGCGTTGGCGCTCGATGTCCTCGCGATCGTCATGACGAATCTCGCCACGATGTCCGAGCGCCGCATTGATCGCCTCGTACATCCAGACCTGAACCAGGGACTGCCGCCGTTCCTGACGAAGGACGCGGGAGTGTGTTCGGGCTTCATGATGGCCCAGGTGACAGCCGCCGCGCTCGCGAGCGAGTGCAAGGTGCTGTCGCATCCGGCGAGCGTGGACACGATTCCGACCGACGGAAGCAAAGAGGACGTCGTCCCCATGGCCATGGGCGCCGCGTGGAAGCTGCGCCGCGTGGTGCATAACGTGCAGCACGTCATCGCGATCGAGCTGATGTGCGCTGCGCAGGGTGTCGAGTACCGGCGTCCGCTTCGTGCGGCGCGCAGCGTCGAGGACGCGGTCAGCCTCGTGCGCGAGCTCGTGTCGCCGCTGGCGGAGGATCGGGTGCTGGCGCCGGATATCGCCGCCCTTGCCCAAGCCGTCGCGGGTGGTCGTTTCACTGAAGTCGCCATGGCTACCGCATGACCACGCGCAGTGTCGCCCCCCGGGAAACCGCGATTGGCCGCGGCGCACGTCTCGTGACGGCGCCTCGCGGCAACGCGCTGTCGTGTAAAGGTTGGCAGCAGGAGGCCGCGCTCCGGATGCTGATGAACAATCTCGATCCGGAAGT
>Ga0070675_100003613_pt1 | contig 11765 bp, 15 predicted proteins | sample KBSM43metaG_FD_65343 | JGI IMG/M metagenome (GOLD analysis project Ga0070675, IMG submission 65343) | Miscanthus rhizosphere microbial communities from Kellogg Biological Station, Michigan, USA - KBS M4-3 metaG | ecosystem: Host-associated > Plants > Roots > Rhizosphere > Soil ...
CGTTACGGCGGTGGCGGATATGGCGGCCGGCGTGACGGTGGCCAGCGAAGAGGCGGCTACTAGCTAGGTCGCGTCAGTCGCGCGTTCATCCCGAGCGGAGCGTAGCGGAGTCTAGGGATCCCGCGGAATACGCTTCACAGTTTCGCCACGGGATTTGATTCGCTCAGCCTCCGGCCTTCCCGTCTATGTCGCGGTTTCCCAACCGCTCCATTCTCGACTTCGCTAGGAATGACCGAGCAGCGGAGAAATATGGGCAGGGCTGGATTCGAACCAGCGAAGGCGTAAAGCCAGCAGATTTACAGTCTGCCCCGTTTGGCCACTTCGGTACCTACCCGTCTAGCGCAAGGAATTTCATATATCCTCGCGCCTCACAGCTTGCAACTCGGGTTAGCTTTCGCCGCTGTTGCTAGCACTAACGTAACCGCTACGTTTTGACATGGCGCTTCTGCGCGGCCTTTTTTGGTTCGCCCTCTTCCTAGCCCTAACTTTTTGTTTCGTGGTGCTGTTCGATTACGGGCCGCGCGATTTCGCCAGCGGAGCTCAGAAAGAGTATGCCAGGATAAAATCATTCGTCGCAAAGCGAACGGAAGAAATCGGGGAAAATAAAAAGGACCGCTGAGCCTGGTGGTCAATCTACGTCGCAGCCATGGCGAGAGTTTGTATTGGCAGGGGTCCGAGAAATTCTTTTGCGTTCTCGATCTGCAACATCGGCCGAGCCAGATGTGCTGCCAGAAAGCTGCTGTCTGACGTCGGAGCAATCGCGGCTTGAGCGCGAATTTCACACTCCGCCAATTGCTCGATAACGCGACCTACCTTCTCACTCAAATTGCGGAAGTCCGTAAACTGAACTGTGCAAACACCCGGCGCAGTGTCTTCCACAAAAGGGCTGAGAGTAAATGCGTAGTGAAGTAAAATTTCCTGTATCGATTTTTCCTGGGTTGGTGCACGAACTTTGATGACCACGCGCAATGATCGCGCCAACGCCTGGCTCGGGGTCATTCCCTTTCGAATACCGGCGTTTTCTGCGGCTGCGTTTAGTTGAATGATGACCGGTTTCCTTTCGTGTTCTTCGATCAACGCTACTTGTTTTTCGCAAAGCTCCGGCTGATGCCGCGTGGCTCCCTGTAAACAGAAATTCGGCAAATAAATCGTAGCGAACATCATTCTAACTGACCGCTGATTTCTGACTTCCCTGGCTCGCCGTAGCTAAATAGCGAAGGGGGCGGACTTCTGGTTGGAGATGCGATCGTTTCACAACAATTCGGAGTCGTGAAAGCGCGTCCTCGCTTTCAAAAGTTTGAATGTCCCACGAATTTTCGAGCACCAGTTTCAGTTGCGCGCTACTAACAATTTCATATCGCGTGAGAACCAGACATGCCGTGGGCAGCACCTCGACCAACCGTTGCAAACGATACCAATTCGTTTGCGGAATTTTACGCAATTCCTCGGGTGCGTTCAGCACCAGATCGACAATCACCAGCGGAAAATTACCGTCGCGCAAAAGGAGATCAGCCGCTTTGACGGCTTCAAATGCTTTGCTGCACCGGACCCAAAGCAAGTGTCGTAGCCACGCATTATCCAACCCGCAAGGGTCAAACGAATCGCGCCCATCAATCAGCGCCAGGAAATAATTATCGCGATACGCGCAATGGACGAGCGCGTGAATGAACGATGCGCTTCCGGCGCTCGTTCCCGGACTGATCAATTCGGTGATCGCGCCACGCGGCAATCCGCCACGAATGGGTTTTTCAAGACAAGATAAGCCGGTACTTAGGCGACTAGCTGTCGCGGAGGAAGGATGAGGGAAACGTTCCGCCAGCAGGTTACGAAGATTGATAATTTTCGTGCTCGCAGCCATCGAACCAAACATATGCGAATCTAGTATATGTTCAAATGAACATTTCTACAAAGATCCGCGCGATTTCAATGTTTGATCACATATGTGAGCCAACATTGAAAATGAAGCTGCTAGAGTTCCTGCCCTGTTCTTTGCGCCTGGATCCTTCCGTTAATGCCTTTTCCGCCGCTCTTGCTTGCGGATCAGGGAGACCATTACGCCTTGGATTTTAAGCTCGCGAGCGGGCACGAGATTGGGATAACGCGGGTTTTCTGCCTTTAGATATGGACGCCCACGCTCCACTACATAACGTTTCAATGACGTTTCGCCGTCGATCAATGCCGCGACGATATCGCCGTCGTGCACTTCTTTCGTGTCTTCCAAAATCACAATATCGCCATCGACAATGTGCGCGCCGATCATTGAGTCGCCCCGCACTCGTAGCGCGAATGTCCCTCGATTCTTCAACACATTTGCCGAGCGCGTGTCCAGCGACACGTGCCCTTCGATGCTCTGCTCAGTCAATGCCGACATTCCAGCCGGAATCTGACCGTAAATTGGAATGTCGGTAATCCGAACCTTCATGGCTGGCGTAATCAACGCTCGAGCTTTGCGCGCGTGCCGGTTGAGAAAACCTTTTCGCTCCAGCGCCGCGATGTATTGCATCACCGACGTCTGGCTGGCGAACCCGAAATGATTTTGAATTTCGCGCGTGCTCGGCGTAATGCCTTTTTCCCGTTGCTCGCGCTGAATAAAATCAAGCACGCTCCTCTGCCTGTGGGTGAGCATGCGTGCACCATTCTTTAGAGCACACGATTATGCAAGTTCAAATGAACATTTCACTACTCTGCGTTGATAGGGCGGGCAGTCCTCTGTACGCCGGGGGATATCACGAGCTACGCCGCGCACCGAGTGACGCGCCCTACCTTCGATTTGGGCACACTTGCGCCCGAGGCGACTATAACCGAACCAGATCCACCAGGAACTGGCACCAAAGGTAAATCATCCCGCGCCAGGAATATTTCACGTCGCCTGTAGCGGTTTGCTTGAGAACGCCTTTATGAATGTTGTGCGCGATTTGGTCGCGCAGATCCTTCTCGATGTCCGTCTCAATCTGCTCTTCGTCGAGGGGTTCGACCTCGGCAGGATCAACTTTGTTTCGCCGTAAAAATTCGCGATGACTTTGATCAAGCTGCCAGAAAGATCGATCCGGCCGTTGCCGATTGATTCGGAACGCGGGAGAGAGTTTTAAGCCGTAGGACAACGGATAATTCCATGTTGTCCAAACAGTGCCGTCCTTGGTGCGCGACGAAATACGCAGGTAATAAAACGAGAAATCACGCTGCTCATTCAGGCAGATAGCGGCCTGGGCACGATCTTCTTCTCTGTAGAACAATCGAAAAAACTGCCGGTAATCTTCCCAATCCCACCCGGCATCGCTCACGTATAGGAATCCTTCATCTTCGATCTCGCGCGTGATTTCGCTAAGCGCCGGGAACGTGTCATTAGATGGCGGGCTCTTCGGTCGGAGCTGTTTTTCCTTGGGAAGTCGCAACGCACGAATACGCGTTAAGATTTCCAGCCACGGCAGAAACAGCCAAGCTAGGGCCGCGACCAAACCCCAAACCCAATTATTAGTAGCGAAATAAAATCCAAGAAAAGTGGCGGCCAGAATCCCGAGCGCCCCCGCCTTTTGCGCATACGAATTGTGAAACGTGCGGAGACCGAAGCTGAGCACGGCCACGCCGAGCGTAAGAAGGAGACCGAAAAGCATCACGATACAGCGTGTCTACGGATTGATCTGATGCTGGTTCAGAAATTTTTGAAGCGCCTCGGTGTCAAAATTTGCCAAAACTTTATCGCCCGCCACAAAGGTGGGCACGTACGTTTGAGCAGAGAGCTGCTTCATCTCCTCGTAGGCCTGCCGATCTCTGCCGACATCGATCTCCTGGAAGCAATAGCCTTTCTCGCTGAGATAATCCTTCGCATCAATACACCAGGAACACCACTCGCGACTGTAGAGCTTTAATTGCATCGGCGGGCGGAAATAAACCAGTCGCCGCCTCGCCGTCAACTCTTACGTCAATACGTTCCTTGCAGGCCTGTCGCTAGTATGATTTCGCCCACACGACGCGGCGGGCGCTCGGTTCGCCCGTAAAGATGCACTGGCCCGGCTCCGAAGACTCATCGAGCGGAATAACGCGGATTGTGACTTTCAGATCGTCCTTAATCTGTTCCTCAACCTCGCGTGACCCGTTCCAGTGCGCGAGCGCAAAGCCGCCGTGGATTTCAGGTTTGGAAGGGTTTTTCGCGGTGAAGAAATCATAAAAATCTTTCTTCGAATTTATTTCGTGCGTATTCGCGTCCTGGAACTCTTTCGCGCGCGCATACAGCGAATCCTGAATCGAGGCGAGTATTTCTGGAGCACGCGCAGCGAACTCGTCCATCCGCATCGACTCCTTGTTCTTCACAGGTTGATCGCGCCGGCTCACTGTGACCGAATTCTTCTCGAGATCACGCGGCCCGATCTCAACGCGCAGCGGCACGCCTTTCTTAATCCAGTCCCAATTCTTGACGCCGCCGCCGAGATCGCGCCGATCGACTTCAGCTTCAATCGCAACATCATCGAGAAATTTTTTCGCACGCAACTCCGCAACAAGTCTGTCGCAGGTTTCCAAAACTTTCGCGCGCGTCTCTTCCTTGGGCGTGATCGGCAGAATAACGATGTGCGTCGGCGCGATGCGGGGCGGCAAAATAACGCCGTCGTCGTCCCCATGCGCCATGACGACTGTGCCGACCATGCGCGTCGTCATGCCCCAGCTTGTGGTCCAGCCAAATTCCTGTTTGCCCTCACGCGTTTGGAACTGAATTCCGCTTGCACGAGCAAAATTCTGCCCCAGAAAATGCGAAGTGCCCGCCTGTATTGCCTTACGGTCCTGCACCATTGCTTCGAGCGCCATGGTTTCCACCGCGCCAGGGAATTTTTCGCTATCCGATTTTAAACCTGCGAACACGGGAATCGCGCAACGTTCGCGCACAAACGTTTCATACACACCGAGCATCCGCTTGGTTTCTTCGCGCGCTTCTGCTTCGGTTTCGTGGACGGTGTGGCCTTCCTGCCATAGAAATTCCGTCGTGCGCAGGAACAATCGCGTCCGCATCTCCCAACGCACGATGTTGCACCACTGGTTAATCAGGATCGGCAAATCGCGATACGATTGCACCCATTTCGCATAACTCGCGCCGATGATGGTCTCGCTCGTCGGCCGGACAACCAGCGGTTCGGTTAATTTCGATTCCGGATCGGGTATCAATCCGGCTTCCTCGTCGGTCTTAAGCCGGTAATGCGTAACCACGGCACATTCTTTGGCGAAGCCTTCGACGTGCTCAGCTTCCCTGGCGAAATAACTCAAAGGAATGAATAAGGGAAAATAGGCGTTGCGATGACCGGTAGCGCGAATCAGCGCGTCGAGCTGACGTTGCATGTTTTCCCAGATCCCGTAGCCCCACGGACGAATGACCATGCAACCGCGCACGTCCGAAGGCTCGGCCAATTCAGCGGCGCGAATCACCTGCTGATACCACTCCGGAAAATCTTCGTCGCGTCGCGGCGAAATGGCGGTTTTTGTTGAAGCTACGGTGGACATGGCAGTAATAGGAGACATATGTGTCGCATATGACTCATGTGTCGCAAGCAGCGCTCATTGGTTGACATGTGCGTGCGTCACCCGTAGTTTCCGTGCTCTTTTTCCTGCCGTGAAGACGTTTTCTGCCAAAGCTACCGAATTACCACGCAAGTGGTGGGTCATTGACGCCCAGGACCAGGTCCTCGGCCGCGTCGCGGTAAAGGCTGCCAACCTGCTGCGCGGGAAAGAGAAAACGATTTTCACCCCACACGTCGACACCGGAGATTTTGTCATTGTCATCAACGCTGAAAAAGTGCGGCTCACCGGAAAGAAGGAAGAACAGAAAAGTTATATGAGTTTTTCCGGTTACGTGGGTGGACACAGATCTGAGAGTGCCCGGGCACGCCGCGCTCGTCATCCTGAATTGCTGATCGAACGCGCCGTTCGCGGAATGGTTCCGCACAATCGGCTTGGTCGAAACGTTTATCGGAAGCTGAAAGTATATCGCGGCGATTCGCACCCGCACGCCGCGCAACAGCCCGAAGCTGTCAAAATTTAGAGGTCGTGATCTATGCCACAAGCTGAGGAATTCATTGCCACAGGTCGCCGCAAAACATCAGTCGCGCGCGTTCGCATGATGCAGGGCAGCGGAAAAATCGATATCAACGGCCGGACCTTCGAAGATTATTTCCCGACTGTGCCATTACAGAATGTGGTATTGCAACCTCTGCAGAACGCGAAGGCGGTTAACACTTACGACGTCTTCATCCATGCCAGCGGCGGCGGTGTCATGGGTCAAGCCGGGGCGGCACAACTCGCGATCGCGCGAGCCCTTCTTCAAGTCGACGCAAATTTGCGAGGCCCACTCAAATCCGAGGGCTTGCTGCGTCGCGATCCGCGCATGAAAGAGCGAAAGAAATCCGGGCAACCCGGCGCGCGGAAGCGTTTCCAGTTCTCGAAACGCTAAAATAAGCGTTCTCGGCGCGCCCGGCAGTCGCGCCCTACCTTACGGTTTCTTTGGCGATGGCACGCCCTGCGGCTGGTTCGGCGCGGGCGGAGCTTGCGGCGCCGGCGCCGGCGCCGGCGCCGGAGGATTCACCAACATTGGCGGGACGGTCGGCCCCACTGCCGCTTCCGGTGGTGGCGTCGACGTCGTAAGCGGCTTCAGCACACGCAGTTGCTGCATCGCCTCGCTTGCCCAAAAACTTGTTCGGTATTGGCTGAGGATATTCTCAGTGATGCGCCGCGCGTCGTCGTTCCGATTTTTAGCCTTTAGAATGTATACCTGCAAAAGCATGGCGAGAGGCGCAACGTAGCTCTTGGAATAATCCGAAGCGATTTTTTGATACATCGCCAGGGCTTGGTCCGTTTTGCCCATCGAATCCAGATTGGCCGCCATCGCCAGCTTCGCGGTGCTCAGAAGCTCATGGTTGGGATACTTCGCGATGAAAGTCTCGAGCGTCTTATTCGCCTCTGTAAATTTTCCTTCCTTCCGCTGCGCTTCAGCGAGCAAAATGTACGCATCGGCCCCGGCAGGCGTATTGGGGTAATGAGCGATTAGCTGTTCGTATTCTTGCGCGTTATTCGCGCTCGCCAACGCGGCTGATGCAGCGGCCGCGCGGCGATCGGAATAAAACCGATAACCGGTAAACGCAACACCTGCGAGGAGAACAACGATCACAGCCGCCATAATTGGCGTTTTGAAACGCTCCCAAAAAAAACGGGTTTCCAATGCGACATCGCGAGATGGAGGTGGCGCTGTTGGCATAAACGTTCGTGTGCTGGATCAGTTTGAAAACGGGTAAGCGTCGTCTTATGCCACGCGAAGGTTTCTCGTGCAAGCCGCACTGACTCGGCATACCCACGCGACAAGGCCATTTCGGGCGATAAAATGTTACCTATGAACGCATTTTGTAATTCTTTTGAAACCTTGCTGGGGCTCGGCGTCGAACCCAGGGATTTGACCTTCGTTCAAATTTCGCTGCGTGGGATCATCGTTTTTCTTGTCACGCTGGCCACGGTTCGTCTCGGACACAAACGCTCACTCTCGCGGAAAACTCCATTCGACGCCGTCTTGCTTGTCATTCTTGCAGCAGTACTCTCGCGCGCCATTAATGGTTCGGCAGCTTTTTTTGCGACGCTCGGCGGCGGCGTGGTTTTGGTGCTGCTCCATCGCCTTTTCGCCTTTTTCGCATTCTATTCCCATAGCTTCGGGATCCTGGTCAAAGGCAGACCTGACGTCATTGTGCGCGATGGAGAATGCGATGTAGCCATGATGTGGCGTAATCACGTCTCAACGCATGATTTAGACGAAGACATGCGGCTTAGCGTACACACGGACGACCTCGCCAATATTCGACTCGCGCGCGTGGAACGCAGCGGCGACATCAGCTTCATCAAAAAATAAGTTGACCCATATGGCATATGACCTATTGGAAACTGCGCGACTCATGAGAACGAAAAAAAGGTGGATCAAACCGACGCTCAAAACGGTGCCGATCTTTTTTGAATGCACCTGTTACGCCGGCGCGGTCTGATCGGACGGGGAAAATTACGACGATAAGTTGGGTTGATTCGGATCCATATCCTCGGCAGCGCAGCCGGCGGCGGTCTGCCGCAATGGAACTGCGCCTGTGTAAACTGCGTCGCTGCGCGCGCGGGAAAAATTGAACCGCAGACGCAATCGAGCATCGCGATCGGCACCAATTCGGAAGAATTTCAGAACTGGTGGTTAATAAACGCATCGCCTGATTTGCCCGGGCAAATCGAAAGCGCGCCGTGGTTGCAGCCACGCCGCAATACATCGCGCAACACTCCGATCGCAGGCGTTCTTTTGACCAACGCAGACATCGATCATGCGCTGGGCCTGTTGCTTCTGCGCCAGCAGCAGGAACCGCTCGTCGTTTACGCTACGGACGAAACCCGAGCGGCGCTCTCATGGCTTGACCACGCTCTCGCGCGCTTCTGCGGAATCGAGTGGCGGAAGATCAATTCGGATTTTCAACGATTGAACCGCAGTATCGCTTTTCGCGCGATTGAATTGCCGCACAGCGCCGCGTTTCAGTTTTTGGACGAAGTGTCGGGCCGATTGGCGTTAGTAGCACCGGCGGTTGGCGAGCTTACCCGTGAATTATCCGAAGCGTCTGCCGATTCGGACGTCATTTTGTTCGACGGCACATTCTGGAATGACGATGAACTTGCAGCCCTCCGGCCGGGCGCCCGCAGTGCTCGCGCGATGAATCATCTGCCAATCCGGAGCAGCAGTCTTGATTTCTTGCGCCAATCGCAGGCGTGTCGGAAGATTTACACGCATATAAACAATACGAACCCGATCCTGATGCCAGGCTCGCGAGAGCGTGCGGAGGTCGAGCAGGCGGGAATCGAGATCGCACACGACGGATTAGAAATCGTGTTATGAATTTTCATTTCGTGAGCAGGGATGTGTTATGACCACTGGGCTTTGGGACCGCGAAATGTTCGTCGAAAAACTGCGTGCGATCGGTGCGGGAGCTTATCACGATAAACATCCGTTCCACCTCGCGATGAACGAAGGCCAGCTGTCGCCGGAAGCGTTGCGCGGTTGGGTCGCGAATCGGTTCTATTATCAGCAAAACATTCCCATCAAGGACGCGGCGATTCTCGCCAACTGCCCAGTGCGCGAAGTGCGACGCGCTTGGATTCATCGAATTCTCGACCACGATGGCGTTTCATACAGAGCCCTGGAGGGCGGAGCTCCTGCGACGCCGGGGGAACAAGGTCTCGCGGGAGCTCGCCCCTCCACGGAAGGCGGGATCGAAGCGTGGCTACGACTTGGTGAAGCATGCGGGATATCGCGTGACGAGCTGCTGGATAATCGCCAACTGTTGCCTGGGGTTCGATTCGCGGTTGATGCGTACGTGAATTTTGCGCGCAGTCAGCCGTGGCCTATCGCCGTTGCGTCGTCGCTGACCGAGCTTTTTGCGCCGGACCTGATGACGGCCCGGCTTGCAGCCTTCGAAAAATTCTATGCGTGGATTGATCCTAACGGGCTGGACTATTTTCGTCGCCGGGTTACGCAGGCGCGACGCGATTCTAACGAGGCGCTCGCAATCACGGTGGAACATTGCAACACGCCCGAGCTTCAGCGGGAAGCCGTGCGCGCTCTCGAGTTCAAGTGCGATGTGCTCTGGTCCATGCTCGACTCAATTCATCATGCCTACGGTGGCTTGAAGATCGCCGCTCCTGCTTAAATGCGTGCCACAACAATTTCTGATTCGGCTCGGCCGAGCCTGGCGAAAGGCGTCCGGTTAGAAATCGACTCTACCACGCAAAAGAGTGTGCTGCTTTATCCCGAAGGCATTGTCGAACTCAATGAAACCGCGCACGAAATTCTTTCGCGCTGTGACGGACAAACACTGCGCGAGATCGTTTGCGAATTGGCCGAAGAATACGAGGCGGATCTTAATGCGCTCGCTGCAGATGTACGGGATACGCTCTCGGATTTGCAACGGCGCAAATTGGTTGAATTCAAATGAAGGTGCCGCGGCCATATGCATTGCTCGCGGAGATCACGTACCGATGTCCACTGCATTGCCCGTATTGCTCAAATCCTGTAGCCGCTTCGCTAGGCGAAGCGCCGCGCCGCCCAAAGGGCGGCGGCTACAACAATGGTGAGCTCACGACGGAAGAATGGAAGCGGGTTATTCGTGATGCAGCCGCGCTTGGCGTTCTGCAAATCGGTTTTTCGGGAGGCGAACCCCTTGGCCGGCGCGATCTCGTCGAGCTGATTCGCGTGGCGCGTGAAGCAAAGCTTTACACGAACCTCATCACCAGCGGCATGGGCCTGGATGACGATCGCCTGCGTGCCTTGCGCAATGCTGGATTAGATTCGATCCAACTAAGTTTTCAGTCGGATGAATCAAGCCTGTCCGACGAAATCGCCGGCGCGCGTGCGCATGACCGCAAGCTCGATGTCGCCGCGAATATTCGGGCAGCCGGCATTCCGCTAAGCCTCAATTTTGTGATTCACAGGCGCAACATCGATCGAGTCGCGCAAATGATTGACCTCGCGGAAGCGCTCGGCGCCGAGAGAGTCGAGCTGGCGAACGTGCAGTTCTACGGTTGGGCGTTTCGCAATCGTGCAGCATTGCTCCCCACGCGCGAACAAGTGGACCGCGCACGAGCCATCGCGACCGCAGCAAAGGCGCGACTCGCGGACAAGATCGACATCTTTTATGTGCTGCCGGATTATTATGAGACGCGGCCAAAGCCGTGTCTCAACGGCTGGGGCCGACGATATCTCACGGTAAATCCGAACGGCGACGTGCTTCCCTGCCCGACTGCATCATCGGCGATTCCCGATTTATGTCTCGAAAATGTCCGAACACGCGATCTCGATTGGATTTGGGAGAAATCAGAAAGCTTCAACCGATTCCGTGGGACGGAATGGATGCCGGAGCCGTGCCGGAGTTGTCCGCAAAAAGAAATCGATTTCGGCGGTTGCCGTTGTCAGGCCGCATTGCTGACCGGAAACGCTACGAATACCGATCCGGTCTGCGAATTCTCTCCAAATCGGGCAGTGGTGGACGCGGTGCTGCGCGAGGTTAATTTGTCAGGCAACAACGCACGCGATTGGATGTACCGCGTTAATCCATTCAGCTTAGCCATGTAATTCAGCCGTCGCCGGCACGTTGGAAGCGCACGCGTCTCGCGTGCTGGTTTCGGCGTCACGCCGAAACGATCTTCCAAACGGCTCGTCGCTGACTGTGGAATTAAGCGCACTACTCTAAAAGTCCACGATGGCGAGGACGCCATCGCCAACACGCGAGACGCGTGCGTTCCCCAGAAATCTGCATACGCAAACCGTTTGGGCAGACAACTCGCAAGGCGTTTCGCGAGCTATTAATAATCTAATTACCGCTTTATGGCCGAGGCAGTGGGGTCGGACGCGGCCTCGGTGTTGCGTTCGGCCGTGGGGTGGGTGTTGGTCTAGCCGTAGCAGTGGGAGTAGCTGTTGGTGTAACACTGGGCGTGACCGTAGCGGTTGGAGTTGCTGTTGGCGTAACACTGGGCGTCGCCGTAACCGTTGCCGTTGCCGTTGGGGTCGGCGTAAGCGTTGGTGATGGTGTTGGACTTGGTAGCGACCCGACGGCAGCAAGGATATCGACTCGACCCCAACCAACAACATTGTTTGGAGGGCCAGGCGTACCGCATTGTTTGTAAGCAAGAAAAAAAGCGGCCTCATTCAACACCGTTCGACTCGCAGAAATGTTGTGACGCAACTCCGGGTGAGCGCACCAAAGTAATGCCATTGCGCCAGCTAT
>Ga0070675_100003614_pt1 | contig 11764 bp, 2 predicted proteins | sample KBSM43metaG_FD_65343 | JGI IMG/M metagenome (GOLD analysis project Ga0070675, IMG submission 65343) | Miscanthus rhizosphere microbial communities from Kellogg Biological Station, Michigan, USA - KBS M4-3 metaG | ecosystem: Host-associated > Plants > Roots > Rhizosphere > Soil ...
GCAGCGGAAAGGCGAACGTCCAGAACATCGCCGCGCGATCGCGCACGTAGAGCCGCCACTCGATCTTGAACTGGCGCCAGAGAAGCGCGGACAACTTAGGCATGGTCGTCGGTTGCATTCAATTCACTCTCGCAGACTGCGTCCGGTGAGTTGCAGAAAAACGTCCTCAGGATGCCGAGGAAAGCAATGAGCTGCCGCAGGCGCTCCAATCGGAGTAGGAGGTCGGCCCGTTTTTACTTATGGTAGGCTCCCCCTAATTCCTTCAATCTGACTCGGGCCACGTACACCAACCACAGGGGGAACGCATGCGCGTCTTTGCGCGGCAGAGTCTGCAGCTCTGGCAGTCGCTTCTTCTCGTCCTCTTCCTCCTCACCACCACCCAACCCGCCTACAGCGCCAATCAGTCGCGCGCGGTGTTCGGGCCGGAGAAGTTCGTCCGCGCGACGGGCGAGCCGACCGTCTTCACGCGCACGTTCGGCATCGCGCCCATCGTCGGTGCGCCGTACTCGCTGCAAATCTCCAACGGCGATGTGGACGGCTCGAAGCGCGTCAACTCAGCCGCGGTGTCCATCGACGGGCAGGAGGTCGTCCACCAGAACGACTTCTCGGGCACGGCGGCGACGATCGACAGGCCGCTGACGCTGGCCGCGGGCGCGCACACGCTCGAGGTGCGGCTCATCAGCGTCCCCGATTCGCACTTCACGCTGACTATCTCCGGCGTCATTGCTCTCGCCGATCTGACCCGAGCGCGCTCCGGCCACACGGCCACGCTCCTCGGCGATGACACCGTCCTCATCGCAGGCGACGGAACGGCGGAGATCTTCGACGGCGCGGCGTTGACAACGTCCGCGCTCGCAGGGGCGATGAGGGCCAGCCGCAAAGACCACGCGGCGGCGACGCTGGCCCGGCCGCAGACGCTCCTCGTCGGCGGCGCCGACGGCAGCGCCACGCTGAATACCGCCGAACTGTACGGCCATGTAAGCAAGGCCTTCACCGCGCTCGCGTCGACAACGCAGATCACGCGCTCCGGCGCCACCGCCTCCGTGCTTCCCGATGGACGCATCCTGATCCTCGGCGGCATCGACGCCTCGGGCAATACCGTCTCGGCGTCCGAGGCGTTCGATCCGACACGCGATCCGCTCACCGGCGCGCTCTACGATCCCGCGACGGCGACGTTCCGCTTTCTCCCGAACGCGCTCAGCGTGCCGCGCTCGAACCACACCGCGACAGTGCGGCCCGACGGCACGGTCCTCATCGCCGGCGGACGGAATGCCGACGGCCTTCTCGCCAGCGCGGAGATCGTCAATCCCGTCACCGGGACGAGTACGCTGCTCGCGGCGGCGATGAGCACCGCACGCGCGGAGCACAGCGCGACGCTGCTGCCCGACGGCGGCGTGTTGATCGCCGGCGGCCGCGGCGCCAGCGGCGTGCTCGCGTCGATGGAGACCTTCAAGGCGAACGCCTTCACGGCATCGGCCGTGACGTTGCGTGTCGCCCGCGCCAATCACACCGCGACGCTGCTCGCGTCCGGCGAGATCCTCGTCGCCGGCGGCGACAGCGCCGGCGGCCCAACCGCGAACACGGAGCTGATCGGACCTCCCGCGGAAGATGCGACCGCGCCGACCGCCGCGGCGTTCTCCCCCGCGAACGGCGCGACCGGCGTCGATCGCAACATCGTCGTGGCCGTCCGCTTCTCCGAGCCGGTCGTGCCGTCGTCGCTCAACGCCCAAACCGCGCGGCTGACGATCGGCACCGCGGCCGTTCCGGCGACGATCACCGTCGCCGCGGACGGCCTTTACGCATTCCTCGCGCCGCCGGCGCTTCTGCTCTCGGGTACGACGTACACCGTGACCCTCGACGGCGTGCGCGATCTCGCCGGCAACGCGCTCCCGGTGACGATGAGCGCATTCACCACACTCTTTCCACCGGCGATCACGAGCTTCACTCCGACGCACGGGCTTCCGGGAACGGTCGTCACGATCAACGGCACGAACTTCGACGCCGCCTCGCCGGACCGCAATCGCGTCACCGTCGGCGGCCAGCCGGTCACGGTCAGCGCCGCGACGGCGACCTCGCTCACGATCATCATTCCGCAGCTGGCGGCCGGCCCGCATCCGATCCGCGTCGAGACGCGCGGCGGCGCGGTCGTCGCCGCGGATGCGTTCATCGTCGACAACCCCGTGCCCCTGCTGACGTCCATCGCCCCATCCGAGGTCACGGCCGGCAGCGCGGCGACATCGATCGTCCTCACCGGCTTGAACTTCGTCCCCGGCGCGACGGCCGTCCTGGGCACGACGTCGCTGGCCACGCAGTTCGTGAGCGCGACGCAGTTGACCGCGCTCATCCCGGCGGCGGAGCTCACCACGGCTGCAACACTGATGCTGAAGGCGGTCAATCCGGCTCCGGGCGGGGGCGCCTCGAACGCGCTTCCGTTCGTGGTGAAGACCACGCGCGGCTCGATCGGCAATTACGTCTGGCGAGACGCCGATCGCGACGGCGTCCAGGGCGACTCCGAGCTCGGTGTCACCGGCGTCTCCGTCCGCCTCCTCACCACCGGCGGTGGCGTCGTCGCCATAACCACGACGAACGTTGCCGGCGCGTATCACTTCAACGACGTCGCGTCCGGCGATTACATCGTCGAATTCAATCCGCCGGACGGCTACGCATTCACGACGACCCACGCAGTGGCCGATGACGCCATCGACAGTGACGCCGACACCATCACCGGCCGGAGCGGCGTGATCACCGTGACCGGCGCCGATCACAACGGCGTCGATTGCGGCCTCTACACGCCGCCGGCGACGGTGACCACCTCGCCGAGCGACGGCGAGGCCAGCGTGGCGTTGACGCGAGAGACGATCTTCCGCCTCTCGAGCGCGCTGGCCGCGAACGAGACCGTGACCGACAACGACGTCTTCGCCGAGCAGGGCGGCGCCCGCCTCGGCGCGCGGATTCACGTCGCACCCGACCGCAAGACCATCACGCTCTTCTACGACCGGGATCTTCCCTCCAGCGCGCGCGTGAGGGTCACGCTCGTCGGCGACTCGCTGCGCGACGCGTTCGACGCGCCCATCGACGGCGACGGCGACGGCATCGAGGGCGGCACCCGAACCGTCGACTTCGACACGGTCACCCTCACCACGCTGCCGAACACCAAAGTCTGCGGCCGCGTCTTCGCCTCGCGTCTCGCCCCCAACGGCCTGACGTCGATCAACGTCCCGCTGCAGAACGTGACCATCACCGTGGACGGAATCGAGACGACGCTCCGCACCACCACCAATTCGCTCGGAAATTTCTGTCTCGATCCCGCGCCGGTCGGCAACTTCTTCGTGCACATCGACGGGCGCACGGCCACGAACAACATCGATCCCGGCGACTACTACCCGACCGTCGGCAAGCTATGGTCATCCGTGGCCGGCGAGACCCGGAACATCGGCGACATCTTCCTGCCGCTGATCGTGACCGGCACGCTGCAACCGGTCAGCCGCACGAGCGACACCACCATCACCCTGCCGCCGGCCGTGCTCGCGCAGTTCCCGCAATTCGCCGGCGTGAAGATCATCGTTCCGGCGGACGCGCTCTACTCCGACGACGGCAGCCGCGGCGGCCGCGTCGGCATCGCGCCCGTGCCGCCGGACCGCCTGCCCGAGCCTCTTCCGCCCGGCTTGGCCTTCCCGATCGTGATCACCGTGCAGACCGACGGTGCGCAGAACTTCGACAAGCCCGTGCCGGCCTGCTTCCCGAACCTGCCCAACGCCAACGGCGCGACTCTCGCGCCGGGCGCGCAGAGCGCGCTCTGGAGCTTCAACCACGACACCGGTCACTTCGAGATCGTCGGCCCGATGACCGTCTCCGCCGACGGCACGCTGGTCTGCACCGATCCGGGCGTGGGCATCCTCGCGCCGGGATGGCATGGCACGCAGCCGGGAACGTCGGGCAACAGCGAGCCGCCGGCCGAGGAGCCGGACGAACCGGACTGCGACGAGATCAAGAACGATCTACACAGCGACTACGAAGCGAAGGTGGGGACGGCCGCTGTCGTGCTGGCCCACCAGCTCGCCTGCCTCGCCAACGACGCGTGCCCCTCGAATCCCTTCGTCGAAGGCATGCTGAGCCGGATCGCCGGCAACATCGGCAACAACCCCGTCCAGAACTCCTGCGACGACATCCCGGACTGGATCCCGTTGACCGGAAACTTCGGCATCAACGCCGCGGAGCTCTGCGCTCCGTTTGCCGGAGCCGTCCACTTCTTCACGGAGCTCTTCCCCGGCTTTTACCAGCACTGCCGCCAAACCGGCGAGCCGATTACAGAGGAGGAGCACCAGCCGCTCATCGATGCCATCCCCGGATGCTTCGATGAGATCCGCGATGCCGGCGAGATCGGGGACTTTGCGAACGGCGTTGCCCAAAAATGGATTCCCCGCCTCGCGGTCGCCACTCGCATCGGCGCGAATCTTTTGTGCGCGCTGACGCCCGGGGCCGCCGAGCTGAAAACGATGGCCCGCCCGATGGCCGTGGAGTCACTAGTCGCCCGCGAGGAACTGTTCATCCCCGAGCTCGACACGACAAGCAGCCTGCGCGTTCGCGCGGCGGACGGCAGCTACTTCCTCAACGTAGGCACCGACGTCCCGCTGCGCGTCACGCGGCTCAGCGGCAGCGGTGAGACCGACGTCACCTCGACCTCCCTCTTCTTCGCCGTGGTCGACGACGACAGCGTGACTGTCACGCCGGCCGGCTTGTTGTCGCTTCGCAAAGCATTCCCGACCGCCGGCGTGCCCCGGCCGTTCCTGGTCGTCGTACGCAACGGCGATGAATTCGCCATCGGACAGTTCGCCATCGTCGACGCCGACTCCGACGCCGACGGAATCGTGGACTCGGCCGAGCAGCGCGTGGGGACCGATCCTCTGGTCTTCAACGGACACGCCTCCGATCTCGACTCCGACGGCATCTCCGATCTCGAGGAGACCGCTTCCAGCCTGAATCCGCGCCTGGCCGACAGCGACGGCGACCGGATCGACGACTCCAGCGAGCTCCTTTATGGCTTCAACCCCCTGCGCTCTTCCACGCACGAGCTCACCCGCACCCGCACGGCGCTGCACTACTCGATCACCAACCTCGCCACGAACATCATCCTTCGCGCCATGACTACGCCCGAGGGGACGGTGGACAACATCATCCTCGCTCCGAACCAGCGCTACCGCGGCGCGTACTACAACGCCAGGGAGAAGACCATCGCCTCGGTGGACTTCTCCAGCGGCGGCAGCGGCTCGCGCACGAACATCCCCATCGCCTTCCTCGCTCCCTCGACCGCAGGCGACGCCGACAACGACGGCATCCCCGATGACGGCGAGGCGGTGATCGGAACGAATCCGAACAATCCGGACACCGACGGCGACGGCATCAAGGACGGCGCGGAGCTCGAGCAGGGAACCGACCCGCTCGACGGCCGCATGGCCGGCACGGGCATCATCGCCACCGCCCCCACGCCCGGCAACGCCGTCGACGTGACCGCGCTCGATGATCTCGTCGCCGTGGCCACTTCGACCGCCGGCGTGGCGCTCTTCAATGTCTTCAACGGCATGACTCCGACCGTGATCGCCCAGATCGACACGCCGGGCGACGCGCAGCAAGTGGCCCTCGGCGGACGGATGCTCGCCGTGGCCGACGGCGCGCAGGGCTTGGCCATCATCGATGTCTCCGACCCGACGAACGCGCAGCTCGTGCGCCAGGTGCCGCTGATCGGCAACACCCAGTGCGTGGCCGTTTCCGCGGGCGTGGCCTACGCCGGCACCGACGCGGGGCGCGTCGCGCTCATCGACCTCGCCAGCGGCTCGGTGCTCCGGGAGATCACCGGCCTCGGCTCGGTTCACGACGTGGGCATCGACCGCGAGATGCTGTACGTCGCCACCTACAACCAGTTGCGCTTCTACGAGCTCTCCTCGCTGCAGTTCTACACCGCGATCACGCTCACCTATCCCCCCGACGCCCTGACCAGGCGGCGCCGGATCTTCGCCGGCGGGAACGAGGTCTACGTGACCTCGTACGTGGGCTACGACGCGTTCGACACGAGCTTCCTGCAACTGGGGGAGGCGGCGCGGGACCACGGACCGAGCTCGTTCAAGCAGATCGTCTCCAACGGCAATGGCCGCGGCGTGGCCGCGGTGGGCGTCAACCCGCGCGATGACGGCACGCACGACGTTTACCTCTACGCCACCCTTCCCGGCCGGACCGGTTTCTTCATCACCATCCTGCCGACGCCGGGTCAGACGCGCGCCATCACCATCTACAACGGCCTGGCCTACGCCGCCGACGGTCTGTCCGGCCTGCAGGTGATGAACTACATGTCCATGGACGTCGGCAGCTCGCCGCCCACGCTCAATCTCCAATCGAACTTCGTCCTTTTCCCCGGCGAGGAGGGTGGAGCGGAAGAAGGGAAGGCCATGCGCGTGACCGCGCTGACCACCGATGACGTGCAGGTGCGCAACGTCGAGTTCTTCATCGACGGCGTGCGCACGGTGGACGGCAACTTCCCGTTCGAGCACCGCTTCATTACTCCGCTGATGAGCCAGCAGCCGTCGTTCCGCATGCGCGCGTGCGTCAGCGACACCGGCGGCAACCGCGTTTGCACGCAGGAGCAGACGATCACGCTGACCACCGACGCCACGCCGCCGGCCGTGACCGCGGTAGCGCCGGCGAACAACTCCGGCGCGGCGTTCGGCACCGTCTCCGCGGCCTCGGCCACGTTCAGCGAGCCGATCGACGCCGCGACGCTGACCAATGCCTCGTTCCGCCTCTTCGGCTCCGGTCCGGACCTCGCGATCGGCACGGGCGATGATGTTTTGATCACCGGCGGCGTCGTCAGCTACCGCGACGACAGCAACCGCGCATTTCTCACGTTCCCCTCGCCGCTGCCGATCGACACCTACCGCGCCGTGATCAGCGCGACGGTGAAAGACCTTCACGGCAATCCGGTCGGCGCCGACTACGTCTGGACCTTCCGCATCCGCGGCCCGCTGGTGTGGATCAATCCCGCAGGCGGCGATTGGCACACCGCGGCGAACTGGAACGAAGGAGTCGTGCCGGGACCCGCCGACACCGCCCGGATCACGCTTGCCGGCAACTACACGGTCACCATCAGCCGCAACGCCGAGGCCGGGAAGCTCTATGTCGGCGGCACGGGCAGCACCCCAACGCTGTGGGTGCGCGGCAACTCCGCGAATGGCAACGTTGCCCTCACGGTCACCGAGCTGCTCGACAACGCCGGCACGATCCGCGTCGAGAGCACCGACTCGAACCTCTCCTCGCGCATCGCCATGCCTGCGGGCACGCTCCTCAACCGCGGCGCGATTCGATTCAACAACGGCTCGGGCGGCGAGCGGCGCATCGACGCCGCGCTGCTGCAGAGCTCCGGCACCTTCGACGTCAACCTCGGCGGCACGTTCGCCGGCCTGCTCTCGAACACCGGAACGGTGACCATTGCCGCGGGCCAGCAGTTGACCGTCCCGGCCGGTCTCGTCCAGCTCGAGGCCGGAACGATCGGCGGCCCGGGACTGCTGCGCCTCGACTTCGGACAGTTCAACTTCGACGGCGGAACCGTCGCCACCGCACCGCTGCTGGTCAACGCCGGAGTGGCCTTCGGTCCACTTGCCACCGGCGCGGCGAGCTTCATCCTCACCGGTCCGAACGCGCGTCTCAGCGGCAAGTCCTCGCCCGGCCAGACGGTCTCGATCCGCGGCAGTAGCATCGGCGGACACACCAGGGTCGCCGCGAGCGGCGGCTTCGTCAACGGAGGCCTGCTGCGCCTGGAGAGCACCGACTCGGCGTTCGACAGCGAGATCAACGTATTCGGCAACAACTTCGTCAACGCCAGCTCCGGAACCATCGAGGTCGCCGCCGGCTCGGGCGGTCAGCGGACGATCTCGGGGCTGCCCTTCACCAACCGCGGCACCCTGAACGTGAGCTCCGACCTCACCGTTCCGACCTTCGCCAACGAGGGGACGGTGAACGTCGCCGCCTCGCGCAAGCTCACGATCACAAGGTTCGCCTGGTTCACGCAGACGTCGGGGAAGATCGACAACGCCGGCATCTTCGAAATGCGAGACTCCACCTTCTTCTTCAACGGAGGCACGGTGGAAGGCGTCCCGCCGCGGCTGTTTACGACGAGTCTCACCATCGGGCCGGGATCGACCGGCGTGGGCACGTTCGACATGATGGGCGCCCCCGGCGCCTTCCTCCCCGGCGGCGTCCTCACCGGCACGCTCGCTCCGGCGCAGACGGTCTGGATCCACGGCAGCACCCTCGGCGGCAACGCGACGATCACCGCCGCGGCGGGCTTCAAAAACAACGGTACGCTGCGTCTGGAGAGCACGGACTCGAATTTCTCATCGAACCTCACCGGCAGCTTCACCAACGACTTCGGCGGCGTCGTTCAAATCAACGCCGGCAGCGGCGGCTTGCGCCAACTCACCGGCACCGTCACGAACAACGGCATCATCAACGTGAACCTCACGACGACATTGGCTGGAGCGATGAACAACAACGGCACGGTCAACGTCGCCGCGTCGCAGACGCTCAGCCACGCCCCGAACGGCGGCGCCATTCCGACGTGGAATCAGAACGCCGGGACGTTGGCGTTGAACGGCGCGTACGAGCTGGGCCAGGGAGACTTCAACTTTGCCGGCGGCACCATCACCGGCAACTCGCCACTCCTCGGCAACAGCAAGCTCGCGCTGACCGCAGCCGGCGCGGCCAGCTTCCGGATGATCGGGACCTTGTGTCGAGCCTCCGGCATCATCTCCCCGCTGCAGACCGTCTGGATCAACGGCGGGACCTTCAGTAACGCCACGCTGACGACCGTTGGGACGCTGACCAACCAGGGCACGCTGCGCGCGGAGACCTCGGACGGAACGTTCTCGTCGAACGTCACCGGCACGGTGATCAACGCCGCCGGCGCGACGATCAACCTGAACGCCGGCACCGGCGGCGCGCGCACCTTGAGCGGCACATTCACCAACAACGGCACGCTGAACATCAACCTCAACGCCTCGCTCCTCGGCACGCTCACCAACAACAGCACGATGAACATCGCCTCCGGCCAGTCGCTCACGATCACCGGAGCGCCCAACGTGCTCCGCCAGAACGGCGGCTCGATCAACGGTCCGGGCTCGCTGGCGCTGCAGAGCATGACCTTCGACTACAACGGCGGTCCGATCACAGCTCCGGTGACGATCTTCAGCGGCCTCTTGAACCTCGGCGGCTCGACCGATCCCGCCACGTTCGTCGTCACCGCCGCGCCGCAGGTCACCGGCACGATCGCCCCGGGCCAGCTGCTCTGGGTGCGCGGCAGCTCGGCCGGCGGCCACACCACCCTGACCGCGCCGAGCGGTCTCACGAACGCCGGCACGCTCCGGCTCGAGAGCGGCGACTCGACCCTCGCCTCGAACCTGACCATCGGCAGCGGTGCGCTGACGAACACGGGCAGGATCGAGATCCGCACCGGCAGCGGCGGCACTCGGACGATCACCGGAAATCTGATCAACCAGGGGACGGTCGAAGTCTCGACCGCGCTCACGTACGCCGGCACGTCGTTCCAGAACGCCGCCGCCGGTACGATCCGCGGCGACGGCTCGATCACATTCGTCACAGGCGCGCTATCCAACGCCGGAACCATCGCGCCCGGCCTCTCGCCGGGCATCCTGACCATTCAGAACGTCACGCAAGCGCCGGCCGGCATCGTCGCCATCGAGATCGGCGGCCTCGCCGCCGGCACGGCCTATGACCGGCTCGCGGTCACGAACACCACGCTCGATGGCACGCTGAACCTCACCCTCACCGGCGGCTACGTCCCGAACCTCGGCGACGCCTTCGACGTGATGACCTGGACCTCGCGCACCGGCACGTTCCTCACCATCAACGGCACGAGCATCGGCGGCGGGAAGAAGCTCCAGCCCACCTACGCAACCGACAAACTGACACTCACGGTGGTCCCCGAATGAACAAGCTCGATCGACGTTCGCTTCTGAAAGGCACCGCCGCCGCGGCCGTGACGTCCGCGCTCCCCCTGCGGGCGAAACCCACCGCCCCGCTGACCCGCGCGGAGAAGGCCTACCGCATCCGCGTCGAGGCGGCACGCTGCCAGCGCGATCACTCGCTTCCCACCGGCGCGGACAACGGCGACGAGGAGCGCTACCCCTCGCGCATCGGCAGCTTCAGCAAAGGTCTGCGGCACGACGCGCGCGGCGAGGTCGAGCCCGCGGCCTACGCCGCGATGCTGACGGCGCTGCGCAGCGGCCAGCGCGCGGACTTCGATGCGATCGGCATGGGCGGCGCACTGCGCCTCGTCAACCCGCAGGCCTCGCTCGCATTCACTCTGGAGGGCCTCGACCCGCACTGTACGACCTGCGCGCCCGCTCCGGCCTTCGCCTCCGCGGAGCAGGCCGCCGAGGCCTGCGAGCTGTACTGGATGGCCGCGACGCGCGACGTCCCGTTCGCGGAGTACGAGAGCCATCCGCTGATCGCACGCGCGGCCGACGATCTGTCGCGCCTCTCCGCGTACGGCGCGCCAAAGGAGAATGGCCGAGTCACGCCGCAGACGATCTTTCGCGGCGCCACCAAGGGCGACCTCACCGGGCCGTACCTCTCGCAGTTCCTCTGGAAGGAAGTGCCGTACGGCGCGATCCGTCTCGTGCAGCACGTGCGCACGGCCACCGCCGGACTCGACTACCTGACCCGCTACGACGACTGGCTGGCCGTGCAGAACGGCGCCGCGGAGACGCTCAAGCATGCCTCCGCCTATCGCCACATCCGCACCCTGCGCGACCTCGCCGCCTACGTACAACTCGACTTCACCTACCAGGCCTTCGAGACCGCCTGCCTGATCCTCTTCGGCATGCAGCGCACGACCGACTCGCAGTACGTCTACAAGGGCGCGCCGTGGGACCCAGCCAACCCCTACCGCGGCTCCAGGACCCAGACCGGCTTCGTCACCTTCGGCGTGGCTCAGGCCCTCGACCTCGTGACCCGGGTCGCGCATCACGCGCTGACGGCGAGCTGGTACCACAAGTGGCTCGTCCATCGCCGCCTGCGCCCCGAGGAATTCGGAGGGCGCGTGCATCAACACCGCACCGGCGCGGCGCGCTACCCGCTGCACGACGAGATCCTCGCCTCGCCCGTGCTCGACCTCACCGCCGGGGCCCACGGCACGTACCTCCTGCCCCAGGCCTATGCCGAGGGAGCGCCGCTGCATCCGGCCTACCCCGCCGGCCACGCCGTCATCGCCGGCGCCTGCACGACCGTGCTCAAGGCCTTCTTCGACGAGAACTTCCCCATCGACGACCCGGTCGTCGTCTCCCCGGACGGCGTCAGTCTCCAGCCCTACCGCAGCGGCCCGCTCACCGTCGGTGGAGAGCTCGACAAGCTGGCCACCAACATCGCCTTCGGCCGCGACGCCGCCGGCGTGCACTGGCGCAGCGACGGCCTGGCCGGCCTCCGCCTGGGCGAGGAAGTAGCGCTCAGCGTGCTCGAAGACCTCCGCGCCTGCTGGCACGAGGACTTCGGCGGATTCAGGCTCACGCGCTTCGACGGGAGAGCGGTGGCAGTGTGAGGGGCTTCACACCCACCGGAATCGTTTCACCGCGAACACGAACGACAGCACGGCCCATGCGGCGAGGATGGTCAGGCCGGCGACGTGGCCGTGCAGGGTGGCGCCGTCGTTGTAGACGGCGCGCAGGGCTCGCAGGAACGGGGAGAGCGGGAGGATCAGGAC
>Ga0070675_100003616_pt1 | contig 11759 bp, 10 predicted proteins | sample KBSM43metaG_FD_65343 | JGI IMG/M metagenome (GOLD analysis project Ga0070675, IMG submission 65343) | Miscanthus rhizosphere microbial communities from Kellogg Biological Station, Michigan, USA - KBS M4-3 metaG | ecosystem: Host-associated > Plants > Roots > Rhizosphere > Soil ...
GGCGGCCGCCTGCACGGCTACTGGATCACGCTCCACGACGTCACCGAGCGCAAGCGCATGGAGTCCGAGAAGGAGCGCCGGGACCAGGTCCTGGAGGCGGTGGCCTTCGGGGCCGCCCGCCTGCTCGAGCCCGGCTCCTGGTATTCCCACGCGGAAGCCGTGCTGGCGCGGCTCGGCCGCGCGGCGGACGTGGCGCGGGCCTGGGTCTTCGAGAGTGTGGATGACGCGGACGGATCGCGCCGCGTCCTGTTCCGTGTCACGTGGGGTGTGCGCGGACAGGAGGTCTCGGTCGACGACCCGCGCCTGCGCGGGGGCATCTCGGTGCGGCGGGCGCATCTCGAGCGGCTCGAAGCGGAGCTGAGCGCGGGCCGGCCGGTCGTGGTCGAGGTCGGCCGTCTCCCCGAGGTCGAACAGTCCCTCCCCCTTCGCCTGGGCTCGCGCGCCTTCGCCGCCGTCCCCATCTTCGCGAACGGTACCTACTGGGGCGCCCTCGGCTTCGGGGAGACGCGCCGCGAACGGAGGTGGGCGCCCTCGGAGATCGAAGCGCTCAAGGCGGCGGCGGCCGTCTTCGGGGCGGCCATCGAACGAGACCGCGCGGACGAGGCCCTCCACGAGAGCAAGGAAAGATTCCGGCGCCTGGCCGCGGCCGCCTTCGAAGGGATCGCGATCACGGAAGCCGGGCAGTTCGTCGACGCCAACGACCAGATAGCCAAGATCCTCGGCTGCGAGGTCACCGACCTCGTGGGCCGGCGCGTCGAGGAGTTCGTGGCCCCCGCCGACCGCGAGCTGGTCCGTTCGCATCTCTCCAGCGGGTCCGAGGAGCCCTACCAGCATCGGGCCCGGCGTGCCGACGGCTCCCTGATACCGGTCGAGATCCGCGCGCGGTCCCTGCCGTACGACGGCCGCACCGTCCGCGTCAGCGCGATCCGCGACGTCTCCGAGCGCGTGGAGGCGGAGGAGCGGCAGCGCCACCTCGAGAACGACCTCCGGCACGCGGCGGAGCAGTGGCGGCAGACCTTCGACGCCCTCGACCTCGGCATCGTGCTCGCCGACCCCGAGGGGCGCATCGTGCGCCTGAACCGCCGCGCCCTGGAGCTGGCCCGCGGCTGCGGGTTCAAGGACACCGTGGGACGGCGGCTCCAGGACATCGCGACGGGGGAGCCGTGGCGCACGCTCCTCGACATCCACGAGCGGGTCGCCGTGCGCGGCGCGTCGGTGGTCGACGAGACGCGCGACGGCTCGACCGGCCGCTCCTTCTACCTGCTGGGCAGCCCGTGGTTCCGGGACGCGGGCGAGCCCCCCTGGTGCGTCCTCACCTTCCGTGACGTGACCGAATACACGACCATGCAGGCCCAGCTCCGCCGGGCGCGGACGCTGGAGGCGATGGGCTCGCTGGTGGCGGGCGTGGCCCACGAGGTGCGCAACCCCCTCTTCAGCATCTCCGCCACCGTCGACGCGCTCGAGAACGAGTTCGGCCAGCGGCCCGAGTTCGCGGAGTACTCCGCGCTCCTCCGCTCCCAGGTCGTGCGCCTCACCCAGCTCATGCGCGACCTGCTCGACTACGGCAAGCCTTCGCTCCTGCGCCGGACGCCGACGCGCCTCGGCGACGTGGTGCGGCGCTCCGTGCGCTCCTGCGCGGGGCTCGCCCGCGACCGGCAGGTCCGCGTCGAAGAGGGTGTTCCTGCGGACATGCCGCTCCTGGAGATCGAGGCCGCGCGCCTGGAGCAGGCGGTGGAGAACCTGCTCGCCAACGCCATCCAGCACGCGCCCGCGGGCTCGGTGGTGCGCGTGGGCGCCTCCCTCAGCGAAGAGGCCGGAGTGCGGCGCGCCCGCTGCACCGTCGAAGACGAAGGCCCGGGCGTCGCCCCCGGGGACCTCGACCGCCTGTTCGAGCCGTTCTTCAGCCGCCGCAAGGGCGGCACCGGTCTCGGTCTTCCCATCGTGCAGCGGGTCGCGGAGGCGCACGGGGGCACGGTCGGTGTCGAGAACCGTCCGCAAGGAGGGGCACGCTTCACCCTCGTCCTGCCCGTCAACGGCGAAGTGGAGAGGAGCGCGCTTGCCTGACCGGAAGGTCGTCATCGTCGACGACGAAGCCGACGTCCGCCTGCCCCTGCGGCGGTTCCTGCTCGGCAAGGGCTATGCAGTGCTGGAGGCGGACAGCGTAGCCTCCCTGCGCGCGCTCCTGGGCCAGGAGTCCGTGGACGCAGCGGTGGTGGACTTCTCGCTCCCCGACGGCGACGGCCTCGACGTCCTGCGCAGCGTGAAGGGGCAGGACGCCAGCGTGCCCGTCGTCCTCCTCACCGGCCACGGGAGCATCGACCTCGCGGTCAAGGCCATCAAGGAGGGCGCGGAGCAGTTCTTCACGAAGCCGGTCGAGCTGCCCGCGCTGCTCGTCGTGATCGAGCGCGCGCTGGAGAACCGCCGCATGCGGCAGGTCTCCCTGGCCGGCAAGTCGGTGCAAGCGCGGCAGAGCGTGGATCCCTTCTTCGGGGAGAGCGCGGTCATCCGCAAGCTGGCCGCGGACGCGGGGCGCATCGTGGCCTCGACCGTGCCCGTGCTGATCTGCGGCGAGACGGGGACGGGGAAGGGCGTGCTCGCGCGCTGGCTCCACCAGAACGGCCCGCGCGCCGAAGAGGCCTTCGTCGACCTCAACTGCGCCGGCCTCTCGCGCGACCTCCTGGAGACGGAGCTCTTCGGCCACGAGAAGGGCGCGTTCACGGGCGCGGTGGCGGCCAAGCCGGGCCTCCTGGAGATCGCGCATCGGGGCACGATGTTCCTGGACGAGATCGGGGACGTCGACCTCCAGGTCCAGGCCAAGCTGCTGAAGGTCGTGGAGGACCTGCGCTACCGGCGGCTCGGCGACGTACGCGACCGCCAGGTGGACGTGCGCCTCCTGGCCGCGACGCACCGCGACCTCGGGCGCCTCGTACAGGAGGAGAAGTTCCGCGAGGACCTCTACTACCGGCTCAACACCATTCCCCTGGTGGTGCCGCCGCTGCGGGAGCGGGGCGGGGACGTCATCCTGCTGGCCCGGCGCCTCGTGGAGCGCATCTCCGCGGAGATGGGGCGCCCCGGCGTGCGGCTCTCGGGCGCGGCCGAGCAGGAGCTGCTCTCGCGCGCGTGGCCCGGCAACGTGCGCCAGCTCCGCAACGTGCTGGAGCGGGCCCTGCTCCTCAGCGATCACTCGACGCTCGGTCCGGCCGACGTCGCCGACGTGAGCTCCTCGGCCATTCCACCCGCCGCCGCGGCCAGCGGGCGCATCACCCTCGCGGAGGCGGAGCGCCGCCACATCGAAGCCGTGCTGCGCGAGGAGCGCGGAGCGGTGGCCTCGGCGGCCGAAGTGCTGGGCCTCTCGCGCAGCGCCCTCTACGAGCGCATCAAGAAGCACGGCATCGTCGCCGCCAAGGGGACGGAGACCTAACTCTCCGCCGCGCCTCCGGATTCCCGGACGGCGCTTCTCGAAAGCCGGACGCGCCGCCCGCTCCCGCCGAGCTCTCCCCACCCACGAACTCGAAAGGCCGCCGCCACTTAGCTCCGACGGGTCCGCATGGCAGTCCGTTTGCTCTCCTGTGTACGACGCGGGCACGAATCGCCCGCGAGCGAGGTGCTGATGTTCAGGCGGTTCACCGAAGCGGTGCGGGCCGGGTGGGAAGGTCGGGGCGCGCGTTCGACCCGTTCCCTCGCGATGGAGCGGCCGTCCGCCACGGCTTCCCCCGCGCACATGCGCCAGCTCCTCCTCCTCGACGACGAGGAGGCCATCCTCCTGCCCACCGCGAAGTACTTCCGCAGCCTGGGCTGGACGGTCGACCTCGCGCGGGAGGCGGAAGAGGGCGAGGCCCTCATCAGCCACCGGCACTACGACCTCGCCATCCTCGACGTACGCGTCACGCGCTTCGGCGGCACCGGCGGCCTGGAGCTGCTGCGCGAGATCCGCCGCCGCGATCACCGCACGAGCGTCATCGTGCTCAGCGCGTACATGTCCACGGACATGGAAGCGGAGGCGCGCGCGCTGGGCGCGGCCGCCGTCCTGCGCAAGCCGCAGTCCCTGCCCGATCTCGCCCACCTCGCCCTCACCGTCATGGAGGGCCGCCGTGGCTGAGCAATGGAGTGATGAACGAATGGGCAAGAAGAAGATCCTCGTCGTCGACGACTCGCGCACCGCGCTCTTCATGGTGACGACGATCCTGCGCAAGGAGCGCTACGAGCTGGTCACCGCCAGCGACGGCGAGCAAGCGCTCGAGATGGCCGCGTCCGAGCGTCCGGACCTGATCCTCATGGACGTCATCATGCCCCGCAAGACCGGCTTCGAGGCCTGCCGCGAGCTGAAGCGCCGCGAGGACACCAGGGCCATCCCCGTCATCCTCGTCACCACCCGCGGTGAGGGAGAAAACGTCGAGGCCGGCTTCCAGAGCGGCTGCAACGACTACGTCACCAAGCCGATCAACGCGCTGGAGCTTCTCACCAAGGTCCGCGAACACATGGGGGCACGATGAAGGAGACGAGGCCGGCGCGCCCCGACCACGGCGCCTACGTCCGCAAGGTCCAGGAGGACACCCAGAGCTTCGCCCAGGGCCTCATCGGCGAGGTCGAGCGCCTGCGCGTGCAGGTGGCGGCCCTCGAGTCCGAGAAGGCGGCCCTGGCCGCCCAGGCCCGCGAGATCGAGACGATGGTGCGCGCCAACGACGCCCTGCGCGCCCAGATCGAGGGGATCAAGGCGGAGACCCAGGCCTATTCCTCGCGCTACGCCGCGGTCGAGCAGCAGAACTCGAACCTGGCCAACCTCTACGTCGCGAGCTACCGGCTGCACGGCACTCTCGATCGAAGCGAAGTCATCGCCGCCATCCGCGAGATCATCGCGAACCTCGTGGGATCGGAAGAGGCCGCCCTCTTCGAGATCGACTCCGACACGAAGACCCTCGAGCTCGTCGACGCCTTCGGGGTCGACCGCGACCAGTGTCGCTCCATTCCCCTGGGGAACGGCCTCATCGGCCTGACCGCGCGCACGGGCGAGATCCTGGTCGTCGATCCGTCCCAGGCCTCCGGTGCCACCGGCCTGGAGAGCCGCCTCACCGCGTGCGTCCCCCTCAAGCTCGACGACACCGTCACCGGCGTGATCGCGATCTTCGGGCTGCTCCCCCAGAAGGGCGGCATCGAGGACCTCGACCGCGAGCTGTTCGACCTCCTGGCCACCCAGGCCGCGTTCGCCCTCTACTGCACGGGCCTGCACGCCAAGGTGGCTCTCGAGATCGAGCGCCGCTGGTGAGCGCGCTCGTCCCGGCGGTGCCGGCCGTGCACCAACTGTCCGCGCCGGACGGATCCGGGAGTCCGGCCCCCATCGCGCGCGCGTACCTCGCCCCCGGACGCCTCTTCGCGTCGGCCGAAGACGTGCAGGTGACGACCATCCTCGGTTCGTGCGTGGCCGTCTGCATCTGGGACCCCCAGGCCGAAGTCGGCGGGATGAACCATTTCCTCCTGCCCTCCGGGCGTCCCGCTTCGCCGCGCTTCGGCGACAGCGCGGTGGGGCTCCTCATCGGCCGCCTGCTGGAGCTCGGGGCCCACCGCTCCCGTATGTCCGCGAAGGTCTTCGGCGGAGCCTGCGTGCTCGAGGCCTTCCGCGCCGACGAATGGTCGCTGGGCGCGCGCAACGTGGAGATGGCGCGCGAGCAGCTGGCGGCGGCGTCCATCCCCGTGGTCGGCGAAGACGTCGGGGGAGACCTCGGGCGCAAGCTCGTCTTCCACGTCCGTACCGGCGGGGCCTGGGTTCGCACCATCGAGATGAAGGGGTGACGGACTTCGAGCTCGAGCGCGACGCCATCGTCCAGACCTTCCTGGCCGAAGCGGAGGAAGGCCTGGCCGTGATGGAGGAGGTCCTCATCGCCCTCGAGGTGCGCGGAGAGGACCCGGAGCTCCTGGGCACCGTGTTCCGCCTCGCCCACACCCTGAAGGGGAACAGCGCCTCTCTCGGCTTCGACGGCCTCGTGCGGTTCTGCCACGCGCTCGAGGACCTCCTCGAGCGCCTGCGGGAGCGCAGCGTGGCCGTGACCTCGGACCTCGTCGCCCTGCTCCTGAAATCCGTGGACGCGCTGCGCGAGCTGGTGCCGGCGGCCGTGGGCGGCGCCGAAGGATTGACGGCCGCGCAGGAGCGGCTCCTGGACCGGCTCGCGCGGCACGCCACGCCGGCGGGCGCGGCGGATCCGGTGCCCGCGACGCCGGAAGCTCCCGCGGACCCGGCGCCGGCCCCGGAGCGCGCGTCCGGCCCGCGCGGGCTGCGCGTCGATCTCGGGAAGCTCGATCGCATGCTCGACCTCACCGGCGAGATCGCGATCGCGCGCAACCGCCTGCGCCGGATGCTCGAGGAGATCGGCGGGGACACGGAGGTCCTGGAGGCGCAGGGCGAAGTGGACCGCCTGTGCCAGGACCTCCAGGAGCGCGTCATGGAGGCGCGTCTCGTGCCGCTGCGCGCCACCCTGCGCCAGCACGCCCGCACCGTGCGCGACCTCGCGGCTGCCCAGGGCAAGCAGGCCCGCCTCCGGATCGAGGGCGAAGACGTGGAGGTGGACACCAGCGTGATCGAGCACGTCCGCGATCCCCTCACGCACATGGTCCGCAACGCCGTCGACCACGGCATCGAGCTCCCGGAGGAGCGGCGCCGGCAGGGCAAGGATCCCTGCGGCACGGTCGCGCTTCGCGCGCGTCACGACTCGGGGACGATCGTGCTCGAGATCGCCGACGACGGTGCCGGCCTGGACCGCGAGCGCATCCTGGACCGGGCGCGGCGCCGCGGACTGGACACGGCCCGGCTGGACGCGGGCGAGATCCAGCGGCTCGTCTTCGAGCCGGGCTTCTCGACCGCGGAGGCGGTGACGGAGGTCTCCGGCCGGGGCGTCGGCCTCGACGTCGTGCGACGCAACATCCAGGCCCTGCGGGGGTCGGTCGGCATCCGCAGCCGCGCCGGAGAGGGCACGACGATCATCGTGCGTCTCCCCCTCACCCTGGCCATCATCGAGGGCTTCGGCGTCGCGGTGGGGGACGAGACCTACGTGATCCCGCTGGAGGCGGTGGCGGAGTGCCTCGAGCTGCCCGCGGAAGCGGCGGAGGACGGGGAAGGGCGCGGGATCATCAGCCTGCGCGGCGGGGCGTTGCCCTACGTGCGTCTGCGCCGGCTCTTCGCCGTCGCGGGCGTGGCGCGGCGCGAGCACGTCGTGGTCGTGCGGCGGGACGACGGCGCCCAGGCGGGGCTGGTGGTGGACGAGCTGCACGGCGAGACGCAGACCGTCATCAAGCCCCTGGGGCGGCTCTTCCGGCGCCTGCCCGGCATTGCCGGCTCCGCGATCCTCGGCAGCGGGCGGGTCGCTCTCATCCTCGACGTGCCCGCCCTGCTGGCTCGCGCGCTGGCCGGGGCGGGTGAGACGCGCGGCCAGGTGGCCCGCGACGCGGAAACCGAAGCGATTTCGTGTTGATGCCCGAAAGGCGAGGAGAACTTCGATGTTGAAGGACGTCAAGATCGGACGGCGGCTGGGCCTGGCCTTCGGGTCGGTGCTGCTGCTCACGGGGGCCGTGTGTGCGGCCGCCTACTGGGGCCTGGCCGGCATGGATTCGATGGCGCGCGAGGTCATCGAGGTCCGCTATCCGCTCGTGGCCCAGTCTCAGGAGGCGCGGTCGAGCGCGCTCGCCTTGCGGCGCTTCGAGAAGGACGGCTTCCTCAACATCGGCAACGCGGAGAAGGAAGCGGAGTACCTCGACAAGTGGACGGAGCAGAAGCAGGCCCTCGACGACAGCCTCGGCGCCCTTGAAAAGCTCGCCCAGAGCGACGGCGACCGCGAGACGGTGAGGTCCATGCGCGCGGACGCCGCCGCCTACGAGGAGGGGTTCCACAAGGTCCTGGCCGCGATGCGCGAAGGCACGGTGAAGACCCCCCAGGACGCCAACGCCGCCATCGGCCCCGTCAAGGACGAGGTCCGGCGCCTCGAATCCACCGCCATCGAATTCGCGATGAAACATTCCAACGCCATGCAGACCCTGGACAAGGTCGTGGCCGCGAGCCTCAAGAAGACGCTCGCCATCATGTTCACGGTCATGGCCGCGGCCCTGGCCCTGACCGCAATGGCCGGCGTCGTGATCACGCGCAGCATCACGACCCCGCTGGCGGCGGCGGTGAAGGTGGCGGAGCAGGTCGCGGAAGGCGACCTCGAGGCCCGCATCGACGCGAAGGGCGCGGACGAGACGGCGCAGCTCCTGCGGGCCATGCAGGTCATGGTGGCCTCCCTGCGGAAGATGGTGGCGGCGGCGACGGCCATCGCGGGAGGGGACCTGACGGTGAAGGTGGCGCCGCAATCGGAGAAGGACGCGCTCGGCAACGCCCTCGCGGACATGGTCGGCCGGCTGACCGCCACCATGTCGGAGATCCGCGCGGGAGCGGCCGGCCTCTCGTCCGCGTCGTCCCAGGTCTCCTCCACCTCGCAGGCCCTGTCCCAGGGTACGAGCGAGCAGGCCGCCTCCGTCGAGGAGACGACGTCCAGCCTCGAGCAGATGTCCGCCTCCATCCGCCAGAACGCGGAGAACAGCCGGCAGACGGAGCAGCTCGCGGTGAGCGGCTCGAAGGAAGCGGAGGAGAGCGGGCGCACCGTGAAGCAGACGGTGGTGGCCATGAGGAACATCGCGGAGAAGGTGTCGATCATCGAGGAGATCGCCTACCAGACGAACCTCCTCGCCCTCAACGCGGCCATCGAGGCCGCGCGTGCCGGCGAGCACGGCCGCGGCTTCGCGGTGGTGGCGACGGAAGTGCGGAAGCTCGCGGAGCGGAGCCAGTCCGCGGCCCGCGAGATCAGCGGCCTGGCCGCCTCCAGCGTCGGAGTGGCCGAGCGGTCGGGCCAGCTCCTCGACGAGCTGGTGCCGCGCATCCGCAAGACGGCGGACCTCGTGCAGGAAGTCTCCGCGGCGTCGGCCGAACAGTCCTCGGGGGTGGCCCAGATCAACCGTGCGATGAGCCAGGTGGACCAGGTGACGCAGCGCAACGCCTCCGCGGCGGAGGAGCTCGCGTCCACGGCGGAGGAGATGGCGGCCCAGGCCGAGGCCCTGCAGCAGCTCGTCACCCACTTCCGCCTGACCGCGCACGAAGGGGTCGGGCGGCCGGTCCACGCCTCCGTGGCCGACGCCGCCCCCGCGGCGGCGGTGCGGACCAACGGCTCCGGCCGGGGCGCCACCTCGGTGGCCGCCCTCGCCTTCCACCCCGCGGGTCCGCACGACCGCGACTTCAAGGCGTTCTAGGAGGCGACGATGGCCACTCAGTCGGCCCCCAGCGAGCAATCGCAGTACCTCGGGTTCCACATCGGCGGGGAGGAGTACGCGATCGGCATCCTTCGCGTGCGGGAAATCCTCGAGTACGACACCGTGACCAGGGTCCCCACCACGCCTCCAAGCATCCGCGGCGTGATCAACCTCCGGGGCAGCGTGGTGCCGGTGGTGGACCTCGCGGTCAAGCTCGGCCTGCCCGAGAGCGTCGTGACCAAGCGGAGCTGCGTGGTGGTGGTGGAGATCGTGCTCGACGGCGAGCGGACGGTGATGGGCCTGCTCGCGGACTCGGTCAGCCAGGTCCTCGACCTGCCCGCCACCGAGATCGAGCCCCCGCCGCCGTTCGGGACGCGCATCCGCGTGGAATGCCTGCTCGGGATGGGGCGGGCGGGGAAGAGGTTCGTCCTGCTGCTGGACATCGACCGCCTGCTCTCGACCGATGACCTGGTGGCCGCTGCGGGCGCGGTGGAGCGCTCGCCCGAGGCCACGGCCCCGGCCCCGGCCCCGGCGTCGTGAGCAGCGCGATCCTCGCGGCCGGACATTTGCCGGGCGCGCGCTCCTCGCCGAGCGCCGCACGCGTCCTGACCGCGCGAGAGTTCCGGCTCTTCCAGGCCCTGATCCACCGCGAGGCGGGAATCCACCTCTCCGAAGCCAAGAAGGTCCTGGTGGAAGGCCGCCTGGCCCGGCGCCTGCGCGACCTCGGCCTGGACTTCGCCGACTACTACCGCCTCGTGGAGAGCGATCCCCTCGAGCGCGTGCACATGCTGGACTGCATCTGCACGAACGAAACCCACTTCTTCCGCGAGCCGCGGCAGTTCGAGTTCCTGGAGAGCGAGGTCTTCCCCGAGTGGCGGGAGCGCGCGGAGTCCGGCCGCATGAGCCGCCGCGCGCGCGTGTGGAGCGCGGGGTGCTCGACGGGCGAGGAGCCGTATTCGGTGGCCATGGCCTTCCTGGCCGCCTTCCCGCCCGCGTCGGGCTGGCAGATCGACATCGTGGCCACGGACCTCTCGACGCGGGTGCTCGACCGCGCCCAGGCCGCGGTGTGGCCCATCGACAAGGCGAAGGAAATCCCGGACCCCTACCTGAAGGCGTTCATGCTGCGCGGGACGGGGCCGGAGGACGGACGCATGAAGGCGGGACCGCTCCTCCGCTCGCGCGTGCGCTTCCAGCGCGTGAACCTCAACGCGGAGCCGTTCACGTTCGCGGGGCGCTTCGATCTCGTCTTGTGCCGCAACGTGCTGATCTATTTCGACGCCCCCTCCAAGGCGCGCGTGGTGAGCCGCCTGCTCGAACGGCTCGACCCGCACGGATATCTCTTCCTCGGCCACGCGGAGACGGTGACCGGGCTCAACGTCCCCACGCGCAGCGTGGGACCCACCGTCTACGCGCACGCGGAGCCGCGGCTGGCGTGAGCGCCCTCGCCACCGGTCGCATTCCCTTCGTGGAGGTACCGACCGCGACCTTCGCTCTCGCGCGGGCCGCGGCCCGCAAGGCGGGGCTGGACGCGGCGTCGCTGCAGGCCGTGCTGGCGGCGGCGCGACAGGACATCGAAGAGGCGAGCCGGGATCTCGCCCAGGCGATCGAGCGCCGCGCGGGGGCGCCTCTCGGAGGCCGCGCCCGCCGCCGCGAGCGGCGCCGCATCCGCCGCGCGAGCGCGGACCGCGGCGATGAGTGAGTCCTCGCACATCCACGTCCTCGTCGTCGACGACTCCGCGGTGGTGCGCCAGGTCCTGACCGTGATCCTGGCCCGCGAGCGGTCGATCACGGTGACGGTCGCCGCCGACCCCTTGATCGCCCTGGACAAGATGCAGTCCTTCCGCCCCGACGTCATCGTCCTCGACCTCGAGATGCCGGGCATGGACGGGCTGTCCTTCCTGCAGACGGTGATGGCACGCGACCCCATCCCCGTGGTCGTGTGCTCGGGGCTGGCCGCGCGGGGGACGGAGGCCGCGCTGCGCGCCATCGAATCCGGAGCGGTGGCCGTCATCGAGAAGCCGCGCCTCGGGGTGAAGGGGTTCCTGCAGGACTCCGCGATCCTGCTCCGCGACACCGTGGTCGCGGCCTCGAAGGCCCGAGTCCGGCGTCCCGCCCGCCGGCTTCCCGCCGGCGGAGAGCCGCCCCCGGCGCGCCTGCGTCCGCGGCCTCCCCTGGCCACGACCACGGACAAGGTGATCGCCCTCGGCGCGTCCACAGGGGGCACGGAAGCCTTGCGCACGATCCTGGAAGCGATGCCGGCGGATGCGCCGGGCCTGCTCGTCGTGCAGCACATGCCGGAAGGGTTCACGCGCGCGTTCGCGGACCGGCTCGACCGCACGTGCCGCATCGAAGTGAAGGAAGCGGCGGACGGGGACCGCGTCCTCGACGGCCGCGCGCTCATCGCCCCCGGCCAGCGGCACATGATGCTGCGGCGGAGCGGCGCGCACTACGTGGTGGAGCTCGGCGACGGGCCGCTCGTCTCGCGCCACCGC
>Ga0070675_100003620_pt1 | contig 11756 bp, 13 predicted proteins | sample KBSM43metaG_FD_65343 | JGI IMG/M metagenome (GOLD analysis project Ga0070675, IMG submission 65343) | Miscanthus rhizosphere microbial communities from Kellogg Biological Station, Michigan, USA - KBS M4-3 metaG | ecosystem: Host-associated > Plants > Roots > Rhizosphere > Soil ...
TCGATCCCGACGCCGCAGCCCGTGCACTATCGCCCGATGTTCGCGTCGTTCGGCCGCGCGCTCAATACTTCGGTCACGTTCGTGTCGAAGGCAGCGCTCAGGAATCCCGCGGTGCGCGCACTGAAGCTCGTGAAGCCGCTCGTGGCCGTGAAGAACACGCGCAAGATCGGCAAGAGAGACATGAAGCTCAACGACGCGACGCCGCGGATCGACGTCGATCCGGAGACGTACGCGGTGCGCGCCGACGGCGAGCTCCTCGTGTGCGAGCCCGCGAAGTCGCTGCCGCTCGCGCAGCGCTACTTCCTGTTCTGATGGTCACGATTCGCGAACGGGCGGACGCCGCGTCCGCCTGCGACTGCGATCTCGTCCTGTCGTTCGAATTCCGCCAGAAGAGCCGGCTTTTCACGCGACTTGCGACCGGCGAGGAAGTCGGCCTCGTGCTCGACCGCGGCACGGTGTTGCGGGGCGGCGAGCGATTGCGCGCCGACGATGGCCGCGTCGTTCGGGTGGTGGCGGCCGACGAAGCCTTGATGGAAGCGCGTTGTGTCGATGCCGCCACGCTCGCGCGTTGCGCGTTTCACCTTGGCAACCGGCACACGCCGGTCGAAGTGCGCGACGGCGCACTGCGCTTTGCCGCCGACGACGTGCTCGCGGGGATGCTGCGCGGATTGGGTGCGACGGTGCAGCTGTTGTCGGCGCCGTTCGAGCCGGAAGCAGGCGCGTACGCCGCAGGCCATCACCATCATTCGGGCGACCAGAAACACACGGGCATCATCCACGACATGATGACGAAGCCGCGGCGATGAGGAACCTCGTGCGTTTGCTGCAGCTTGCGAGCCCCGCGCTGCCCATCGGTGGCTACAGCTATTCGCAGGGACTCGAGTGGATGGTGGAGACGCGCGACGTGCGCGATGCCGCGAGCGCGCAGGCGTGGATCGGCGAAATGCTCGACATCGCGATGGCGCGTTGCGAGGCGCCGGTCGTGGTTCGCCTGGGCACGCTCGCGAGCCTCGGCGATTGGGATGGCTTCGCGAGATGGCATGCGTGGTTTCGTGCGTCGCGCGAAACCTCGGAATTGTTGGCCGAGTCGCAGCAGATGGGTGGCGCGCTCGGCAAATTGATCGTGGACCTCGCCCTTGCGGACGACGCCGCGCGCGACGCGATGGCGGGTTGCCACCCGCTCACGCTGCCTGGCGCGTACGCTTTGGCGGCGCGCTCGCTCGCAATCGAGCCGCAGGACGCGGCGGTGGCCTATGTCTGGTCGTGGCTCGAGAACCAGGTGCTGGCCGCGATCAAGGCCGTTCCGCTTGGCCAGGTCGCGGGCCAGAAGATGCTGCTCGCGCTGGGTGCGAGAATCCCGGAGGTCGTCCGGCGCGCGCAAGCCATGGACGACGACGACGTGACGAGCTTCGCCCCGGGTCTCGCGCTGGTATCGGCGCGCCACGAAACGCAATACAGCCGGCTCTTTCGATCATGAAGCAACCCCTTCGCGTCGGCATCGGCGGTCCGGTCGGATCGGGCAAGACCGCGCTCACGCTTTCGCTTTGCCGCGCGCTGCGCGAACGCTACGAGATCGCGGTCGTCACCAACGACATCTATACCGAGGAAGACGCAGCGTTCCTCGTGCGCAATGAAGCGCTTGCCGCGGACAGGATCATCGGTGTCGAAACCGGCGGATGCCCGCATACCGCGATCCGCGAGGACGCCTCCATCAACCTCGAAGCGGTGGACCGGCTCGCGGCGCGCTTCGGCAACCTCGACGTCGTGTTCGTCGAAAGCGGCGGCGACAACCTCGCCGCCACGTTCAGCCCGGAGCTCTCCGACCTCACGCTATACGTCATCGACGTCGCGGCCGGCGACAAGATTCCGCGCAAGGGCGGACCCGGCATCACACGATCCGATCTTCTGGTGATCAACAAGATCGACCTGGCGCCGATGGTCGGTGCATCGCTCGAGGTCATGGATCGCGACGCGAAGAGAATGCGCGGCGAGCGGCCGTTCGTCTTCACCAACCTCAAGACGGGTCAGGGCCTGGCCGACGTCATCGCGTTCATCGAGCGGCAGGGCATGCTGCAACGGGCCTAATGGCGCTCGAGTACGGCCCGCTGATCGAGCGGTACGGCTACCTCGCGACGTTCGCGGGAACGCTCATCGAGGGCGAGTCGCTGCTGATCCTGTCAGGCCTTGCGGCGCATCGCGGTTACCTGGCGCTTCCGTTCGTGGTGCTCGTCGGTGCGGTCGGGGGTGCGATAGGCGACCTGGTCTTCTTTCTTCTCGGGCGCCACTACGGCAGCGATCTCATTGCGCGCTTCCCGCGTTTTGCGCCGGCCGCCGACCGCGTGCACGCGATGATCGAGCGGCATCCGACGGCGACGATCCTCGCCGTGCGCTTCATGTACGGGTTGCGCACGGCGGGGCCTGCAATCATCGGCACCACGAAGGTCCCGCTCGCCGAGTTTGCAGCGATCAACGCGATCGGCGCGTTGCTGTGGAGCGCCTGCTGGGCCGGTGCCGGTTATGTGCTCGGCAAGGCCGCCGAGCACATGCTGGGCGACCTCGCGAAGGTCGAGCGCGAGCTCTTCGGCGCGGTCATTGTTGCGATCGTGTTGGGGCTCGTCGCGTGGCACGTGTGGCTTGCAAGAGCGAGGCGCGCGAAAGCGGTCTGAAGATGCGTGGGCGGCTTCCTGGCCATCGCCCGTCAGCCGAACCAGCTTCCAACCATAACGCCCGCCGCACCTGCCGCCGCCGCGATGCCTAACGTCTGCAGAGTCGTCGAGAGCACGCGCCGCTTGCCGATCTTCGCCCGGCCTATCCCGAGCACGACGAGCACGGCCGCAGTCGCCGCGAGCGACACGAAGCGCGCTTCGTTCATCGGCAGCAGCGCGAAGGGAACGACGGGCACCAGCGCAGCGAAGATGTCGGCCACGAACATCCACGACGCACGGGCGATCGGGCTCGCTTCGGAGGCCGCGTCGCCGGCGTCGTAGGCGAGGTGCAGCGCGCGCGGCAGCTGCGGGTAGCGCTTGCCGAGCGCATTGAGCTCGTCGACCGCTTCGACGGCAACACCGTTCGCCACGAGCACCTTGCGCATCGCGTCGTCGGCGACGAGATCCGTGCGTACGGCATCCGCGTGCTGGCGCGCCTGGTCGCGTGCGGTCTCGGCGTCGAGATACGCACCCGCCATCATCGAGACTGCGGCGGCGATCGCTCCCGTCAATCCCGCGACGAGGACCGTGCGCGTGTCATTGGTGCTCGCGGCGACACCGAAGACGAGTCCGAAGATCGACACGGTGCCGTCCTCCATGCCGAACACGATGTCGCCGAAGGAGGCTTTGAACGAAACGGCGATGCGACTTGCCAGTGAAGGGCTCACGGAGTTTCCAAATTGGTGCGAACGGGGTCAACGTGCACCGATTTGAATCGGAGAGGATGCACGCAAATGCGGCAAAGGCCTTGCCGGCAAGTCGAGTCGATCGGTGATTCATTCATTAAATCATGGTTTTGACGCGGCGACGACACGGCTGGCATGCGCCGTGCAAAGCATCACTCGAAGTCGAGGACGCCATAACGCAAACGATATTGCCCACGCGCCTTCGAAGTCACGCACGCTCGTCAATCTCTCAAAAGCGGGGACCCTACATGCAACGCAGAAAATTCATCCGGACATCGCTCGCGGCGTCGCTCGCGGCCGCCGGCCTCACCATCGGTTTCTCTGCTTCAGCCGCGGACACGATCAAGGTCGGCGTGCTGCATTCCCTCTCCGGCACGATGGCGATCAGCGAAACGTCGCTCAAGGACGTGGCGCTGATGACGATCGACGAGATCAACGCCAAGGGCGGCGTCATGGGCAAGAAGCTCGAGGCCGTCGTCGTCGACCCCGCCTCCAACTGGCCGTTGTTCGCCGAGAAGGCGCGCCAGCTCATCTCGCAGGACAAGGTCGCGGTGGTGTTCGGCTGCTGGACTTCGGTGTCGCGCAAGTCGGTGCTGCCGGTGTTCGAGGAGACCAACGGGCTCCTGTTCTACCCCGTGCAGTACGAAGGCGAGGAGCTTTCCAAGAACGTGTTCTACACCGGCGCGGCGCCGAACCAGCAGGCGATCCCCGCCGTCGAGTACCTGATGAGCAAGGAAGGCGGCGGCGCGAAGCGCTGGGTCCTCCTGGGAACCGACTATGTCTATCCGCGTACGACCAACAAGATACTCCGCGCCTTCCTCAAGTCGAAAGGTGTCGATGAGAAGGATATCGACGAGAAGTACACGCCCTTCGGTCATTCGGATTACCAGACGATCGTCGCCGACATCAAGAAGTTTGCGGCAGGCGGCAAGACGGCTGTGGTCTCCACGATCAACGGCGATTCGAACGTTCCTTTCTACAAGGAGCTCGGCAACCAGGGCTTGAAGGCGACCGACGTCCCGGTGGTCGCGTTCTCGGTGGGTGAAGAAGAGCTCCGCGGTGTCGACACCAAGCCGCTGGTCGGTCACCTCGCGGCGTGGAACTACTTCATGTCGGTGAAGAACCCCGCCAACGACGCGTTCAAGAAGAAGTGGGCCGATTACGCCAAGGCGAAGAAGCTGCCCGGCTCTGACAAGCCGTTGACGAACGATCCGATGGAAGCGACGTACGTCGGCATGTGGATGTGGAAGCAGGCCGTCGAGAAGGCCAAGTCGACCGACACCGACAAGGTCGTCGCGGCGATGGCGGGCCAGAAGTTCAATGCACCCGACGGCTTCGAGATCAAGATGGACGAGAAGAACCACCATCTGTGGAAGCCCGTGCTGATCGGCGAGATCCAGGCCAACGGCCAGTTCAATGTCGTGTGGAAGACCAAGGGCCCGGTGCGTGCGCAGCCGTGGAGCCAGTTCATCGCCGGCAACGAGACCAAGAAGGACGAGCCGGAAAAGAAGTAATGCAGTAACAGGGAAGGGTGGACAGCCCGCCGGCGCGGGGGAGGAGAGCGATAAGCCGTTTGCCGCTCGCCTCCGAAGCGCCGGTTTTTTTTGAACACTCGCAGTATCGAAGGAACACGCGGCGTGCGCTATCTCGTGATGTTGTTGTTCGCGCTGGCGACGCAAGCTGCGTCGGCTTTGCCGGCGGACATCGTGCACGACCTCGCGTTCGGTGAAGGCGACGAGCGCGCCAAGGCGATCGGCGCGCTGGTCGCGAGCGGCGATGCAGCGGCGCTGCCGCTCCTGCAAGCGTTGATCGACGGCGATGTCCAGACCGTCGGCGACAAGACGGTCCTCATCGTCAAGGGCGACAAGGCGGTCGATGCGGCGACGGGGCAAGCGGTCTCGCCGCTTCCCGACAATCGCGACGACCTCGTCGTCAACAACCGACTTCGAAGGTCGCTTGCTACCGCGATCGCGTCGTTCAAGTTGTCGTCGCCCGACCGCGCGGTCCGGCTCGCGGCGGCCAGGGAACTGCAAAACAGCGCCGACGAGGAGGCCTTGCCCGCCATTGCGGCTGCGCTGGCCAAGGAGCCGGACGCCGAGATCAAGGGACTGCTGACGCTCACCCAAGCGTCGGTACAGCTCGCAAGCACGGATCGCGCGACGAGGCTCGCCGCAATCCGCGCGCTCGCTCAAAGCGACGCGGGCGCGACGCGCACCATGCTGCTCGAGATCGTGGCCAAGAAGGACGGCAAGTTCGTCGAGCCCGACGACGAGATACGGGTCGAGGCCGAGCGCTCGCTGTCCGCTGTCGAAGGACGCCTTCAGAAGGGCGACATCGCGGCACGCGTCTTCAGCGGCATCTCGCTCGGTACCATCCTGCTGCTCGCCGCGCTGGGCCTCGCGATCACCTACGGCCTCATGGGCGTCATCAACATGGCGCACGGCGAGCTCATCATGATCGGGGCTTACGCGACGTACGTCGTGCAGAACCTGTTCCGCCAGTACGCGCCGGGCGCATTCGACTGGTACCTCCTGTTCGCGATTCCCGTGGCGTTCGTCGTGAGCGGGCTCGTCGGCGTGGCGCTCGAGCGCACCGTGATCCGTCACCTGTACGGGCGCCCGCTCGAGACGTTGCTCGCGACGTGGGGACTGAGCCTCATCCTGATCCAGGCCGTACGCACGATGTTCGGCGCGCAGAACGTGCAGGTCGAGAACCCGGCGTGGATGTCCGGCGGTGTCGAGATCATGACGAACGTCGTGCTGCCTTACAGCCGCATCGTCATCATCGGATTCGCAGCGTTCGTGCTGCTGCTCGTCTACATCCTGCTCACGCGCACGCGGCTCGGGTTGTTCGTGCGCGCCGTGACGCAGAACCGCCAGATGGCGAGCGCGCTCGGCGTGCGCACGCCGAAGGTCGACATGCTCGCCTTCGGCTTGGGGTCCGGCCTTGCGGGGCTCGCGGGCTGCGCGCTTTCGCAAATCGGCAACGTCGGTCCCGATCTCGGGCAGAGCTACATCGTCGACTCGTTCATGGTCGTCGTGCTGGGCGGCGTCGGCCAGCTCGCCGGGACCGTGTACGCGGCGCTCGGCCTCGGCATTGCCAACAAGTTCCTCGAAGCCTGGCAAGGCGCGGTGCTCGCGAAGATCGCCGTGCTCGTGTTCATCATCATCTTCATCCAGAAGCGCCCGCAGGGATTGTTCGCGCTCAAAGGACGAACCGTTGAGACCTAGCATAACGCCAGCGTTCGTTCCCGGCAGCGTCACGCGCGGCGCGGGGGCTCTGCCGCGTCTCTGGTCTGGCCGCGCATGGGCGTTCATCGGCATCGCCGCGCTGATCCTCTGCGTGATCGTTCCGGTAGGCAACCTGCTCGTGCCGCCGGGCAGCGTGTTCCACGTGTCCGATTTCACGGTTACGCTCGCGGGCAAGATCATGTGCTACGCGATCGTCGCGCTCGCGATGGACTTGATCTGGGGCTATACCGGCATCCTGTCGCTCGGCCACGGCCTCTTCTTCGCGCTCGGCGGCTACGCGATGGGGATGTACCTCATGCGCTCCATCGGCCGCGACGGCGTCTACCAGAGCACCCTCCCGGACTTCATGGTGTTCCTCGACTGGAAGGCGTATCCCTGGTACTGGAGCTTCACCGAGCACTTCTGGTACGCCGCGCTACTCGTGGTCCTCGTGCCCGGCATCCTCGCGTTCGTCTTCGGGTTCTTCGCCTTCCGCTCTCGCATCAAGGGCGTCTATTTCTCCATCATTACGCAGGCCCTCACGTACGCGTTCATGCTGCTGTTCTTCCGCAACGACACGGGCTTCGGCGGCAACAACGGCTTCACCGACTTCAAGCGCATCCTGGGCTTCCCGATTACCGCACCCGGCACGCGCGTCGTGCTGTTCATGATCACCGGCCTCGCGCTCATCGGCTTCCTCTGCCTCGGCCGCGCCATCGTGAACTCAAAGCTCGGCCGGGTGCTGACCGCCATCCGCGACGCCGAGACGCGCGTCATGTTCTCGGGGTACAACCCCGTCTACTTCAAGCTCTTCATCTGGACACTGTCGGCGGTGATCTGCGGCATCGCGGGCGCGCTGTACGTGCCGCAGGTCGGCATCATCAACCCGAGCGAGATGTCTCCGGCGAATTCGATCGAGATCGCGATCTGGACCGCGGTGGGCGGGCGCGGGACCTTGATCGGGCCCGTGATCGGTGCGGCGGCGGTGAGTCTCGCCAAGAGCTTCTTCACACAGGCGCTGCCCGAGTATTGGCTCTACATGCTGGGCCTGATCTTCATCCTGGTGACCTTGTACCTGCCGCGCGGCATCGCGGGACTCTGGATGGGGAAACGCAAGTGAATCCAGTGCTCATGGCAGGGGGCGACGCGAGAGCGCGATCGAGGAGCATCAGCGACGGGCACGTAGTCAATCGCGCCGTCGTCGACACCAGCCATGGTGCCATCCTGTACCTCGAATCGGTGTCCGTGAGCTTCGACGGCTTCAAGGCCTTGAACGACTTGACACTCACCGTCGATGCGGGCGAATTGCGCTGTGTCATCGGGCCGAACGGCGCGGGCAAGACCACGATGATGGACGTGATCACCGGCAAGACCCGCCCCGACGCCGGCACCGCGTTCTTCGGCCAGTCCATCGATCTCACGCGATTGTCCGAGCCCGCGATCGCGGATATCGGCATCGGCCGCAAGTTCCAGAAGCCTACGGTGTTCACCGATCACACGGTGTTCGAGAACCTCGAGCTCGCCAGGAAGGCGGACAAGCGCGTGTGGCCGACGCTGCGCGCGAGGCTCGATTCTGCCGCGCGGGATCGCATCGCCACGATTCTCGACACGATCAAGCTCACATCGCACGCAGACCGGCTCGCGGGCATGCTTTCGCACGGCCAGAAGCAGTGGCTCGAGATCGGCATGCTGCTGATGCAGGAGCCGCAGCTGCTTCTGCTCGACGAGCCCGTCGCGGGCATGACCGACGACGAGACGATGCGCAGCGCCGAGCTCTTCCAGTCGCTCGCAGGCGATTACACGCTGGTCGTGGTGGAGCACGACATGGACTTCGTCGCGCGGATTGCCGATCGGGTCACGGTGCTGCACGAAGGCCACGTGCTCGCCGAAGGCTCGATGCAGCAAGTACAGCAGAACGAGCAGGTGATCGAAGTGTTCCTCGGACGCTAACGATGCTGAAGGTCGAGAAGCTGAATCAATACTACGGCGGCAGCCACATCCTGCGCGACGTCTCGTTCGAGGTGCCGGCGGGCAAGTGCACGACGCTGCTCGGGCGCAACGGGGTAGGCAAGACGACGCTGCTGCGCGTCCTCATGGGATTGCTGCCCGCGCGTTCGGGCCACATCAAATTCGGCGATGCCGACATCGCGAGCCTTCCGCCGTATGCGCGCGCGAGCCTCGGCTTGGGCTACGTTCCCCAAGGCCGCGACATCTTTCCCCGTCTCACGGTGGCCGAGAATCTCGAAATGGGCCTCGCGACGCACAAGCGTGGCGCGGGCGTCCCGGGATTCATCTTCGAGATGTTCCCGGTGCTGAAGGACATGCTTTCGCGCCGAGGCGGCGATCTATCGGGCGGCCAGCAGCAGCAGCTCGCGATCGGACGCGCGCTTACCCTGCGTCCCAAGGTGCTCATCCTCGACGAGCCCACCGAAGGCATCCAGCCGTCGATCATCAAGGACATCGAGCGCGCGATCCGCAAGCTCACGAGCGGCGGCGAGATGGCGATCCTCCTGGTCGAGCAGTACTACGATTTCGCGAAATCGCTTGCCGATCATTATGTCGTCATGTCGCGCGGCGAAGTCGTCGCGCAAGGCGACGGTGCCGACATGGACGCGAACAACGTGCGCGCGCTGCTCGCCGTCTAGCTGCTAGAGGTTCCGCCGCGCCGCCATCTCCATGCCGATCTCGGCGAGCACCGTCTTGTCGAGCGCTTCCTGCGCGTGCGGAAGCAGGCTCGTCTCCTCCTTCGCGATATGCGCCGTGTAGCCTGCGCAGAACGCCTCCACCTCGCGGATCGGGAGGTGACCGCTGCGGCCGACGCCGACCGCCGCGAGTCGCGGGCGCAGGCGGAGCCAGCGCTCGCCCAGCGCGACGTGGTCGCTCTCGATTTGCGAGCACAACGCCGCGAGGTCCGGGCGCGCCGACAGGAGCCGCGGCAGGAGCGTCGCCTCTTCGTCCGCGTGGTGGTTGACCGCGGCGGTGTCGAAGTAGCGCATGATCGCCGCCGCTGCAGTGCGGGCGTCCGCGTCGGCGTGGTTCTCGGGCAGATGCCGGCAAAGGCGAGAGAGCGTTGCGAGCTGCCGCTCCATCCGGCGGTGGCACGCGCGCAGCACGCCGATCGGGTCGTCGAATCCGGGCGCCGAGTGGAAGGGATCGATCATTGCGGGCTCCCTCCGCGCACTTCCCGCGAGAGATGATGCGCCGACGTTGTCGGTCGCCACCCGGTCGCGCGGGGACGAGCGCTGCGCGCCTTCCTCGCTCCGCTCGGCCCCGCGCTCACTTGTCCTTCCGTTCCTGGAGCGCGTCGCGCAGCTCGCGGATCTCGTCGCGCAGCTCGCGGATTTCGCGCTGCAGCGCGTCGCGCATCTTCGCCTCCTCGCCTCCAATGAAAAACGTCACGACGTGCGCCGTGAACACCGTCATCATCGCGACGCCGACGAGCACGGTGAGCGCGGCAAGCATGCGCGTCGCGGGCGTGGTCGGCACGATGTCGCCGTAGCCCACGGTCGCGCCGGTGATGAATGCAAGCCACAGCCCGTCGGTGAACGTGCGAATGGCAGGGTCGAGCCAATAGAACAAGGCGCCCAGCGTCAGCATGGTGAACACCGCGATGCCAAGGAGCATCGGCGCACCCTTGCGCGTGAACAGGACGCGCAACTCGGCGACGGTGCGCACCAGGACGAGGACGGCGACGGCCGCGCGCATCGCGCGCACGATCGCGATCCACTCCGTCGCGGCGCCGAATGCAGCGGCTGCCGCGCCGCATATGATGACGACGTTCAGCCAATTCTCGAGGAGATAGCGCAGCGGAAAGCTCGACACCTTCATCATCCAAGCGAGCTCCACGACGAACGCTATGAGGATGACGAAGTCGAGGACCGACGCGACGTCGTGCCACACAGGGTGGAGCTCCGACGTGGACAGGAGGTACGCCGGCACCGACATGAGCGCGACCGCCACCATGATCCAGTGCAGGCGGTCTTGCCAGTGGCGCGCGACCTTGTTGTCGTCGGGGGCCACGCCGCCGAGGCCGAGCCAGACGAGCGGAGAGTGCGTCATGGACGATTCGGTTGCGTCATTGCCCGCGATGATGCGGGTCGACGCCGCATCCCGCAAGTCACGGCGTGCGGCCCGTGAGGGTGACGAACTGCGCGCCCTCGGCGTGCGGCCGCGTGCCGTAGTCCCACGCCTCCTGGATGCGTTCGAAACCGGCGTCCACGAGGGCCGCGCGGAGCTCGGCGTGCGCGCGCGGGCGGATCACTTCGGTGACCTCGATCGTTTCCACGACGTCGCCCGCGCCGCTCACGAGCTCGTAACGACGCTCGATGCGGTTGGTGCAGTCGGAAAGGGGCGTGATCCGCTTGGCGCGAGCGAGCGTGAAGGCACCGAACGCGCGCCGGTAGTCGGGCGTGAAGTCGCTTTGCGATTCCACCTCCCGTGGAACGAACGCATCCACGACGGCGATGCCGCCGGGCACGAGTGCGTCGCGGACGCCGCGCAGGAACGCGGCAAGGTCGTCGTCCGTGACGAGATAGGTGACGAGCGAGTACGGGCAGAGCACGCAGGCGAGCGTTGCGCGCGCGAACGGCAGGCGGCGTCCATCGGCTTGCGCGGCGCGCATCGGCATGCGCGCGGACGACGCCTTGCGCGCGAGCTCGCGGAGCATGGGCGCGGACGCGTCCACCCCGTAAGCGTCGTGTCCGCCGCGCAGCAACGGCAGGAGGATGCGCCCATTGCCGCAACCCACCTCGAGGACGCGGCCGCGTTGCCTCGCGCATTGATGCGCATAGAACGCGACGTCGTCGAAGCGCATGTTCTGCGCCATGTCGACGTCGTAGAAACGGGCGATGCGGTCGTAGGTGCTAAGTGACGAGGTCATCGATCAGTGCGCGCAACCGGGCGACGGAATGATGCCATCCGAAGGCGTCGAGATGCGCAGGATCGGCACGCTCGAGCGCATGCCGGCGCGCCGCGTCGCGCAAAAGCGCAACGATCGGGCCGGCCATGCCGGCGACGTCCGGAACGACGACGAGGCCGGGTGTCGCGCCCGCGAATCCGCGCGCGCCGTCCGCGGTGGTCACGCACACCCGGCCGGCGGCGAGCGTCTCCACCAGCTTCACCGCGGAGCCGCGGAT
>Ga0070675_100003622_pt1 | contig 11755 bp, 5 predicted proteins | sample KBSM43metaG_FD_65343 | JGI IMG/M metagenome (GOLD analysis project Ga0070675, IMG submission 65343) | Miscanthus rhizosphere microbial communities from Kellogg Biological Station, Michigan, USA - KBS M4-3 metaG | ecosystem: Host-associated > Plants > Roots > Rhizosphere > Soil ...
AACACCGCTTTTACAGGCCCTTTCAACCATCGATTCCCCAGATTCAGATTTGGTCATCCCCAATCAACTGAATCTATTCAACTAACGTTGGGACAGTAGTGCTCAGCGACCCCTCCTTAAAGGAGGGGAAGAATATCTAGCTTCCCTTGGTAAGCGGCTAGCCCCTCAGTTCGCAAAATTTCAAACGGACCCACCACTGGAGCCGCGTGAGCTTTGAAGCATCCCAACTCACGCCACGAGCCAGAGGTTTTCGGCAAAGGGCCACTCGTCATCGATCCACCGCGCTACCGGTTGGAATCCTGTCTCCAGCGCGATCCCTTCAAGTTCTTCGCGCGTGAACTTATGGCAGGCCTCGGTCCATATGGACTCGCCTGCTTCGAAGACGGCATGGCACTTTGCTCCCGCCACGCTCACAGATTGTCGTTCCAGGGAGACCAGGTGCATCTCGATTCGCTTTTTGTCGAGGAGCCATCGGGCTTCATGTCGAAACCCTCGCAACTGAAAGTCCGCTTCGAGTTCCCGGTTGATCCGGGACAGAAGATTGAGATTAAACGCCGCTGTGACTCCTGCGGGATCATCGTAGGCCTCGAGCAACTGACGGGTAGGCTTCACAAGATCCGTACCCAGCAGGAAGGCATCGCCCGCGCGCAGATTCTGCCGCAGCCGCTTCAGAAACGCGCGAATCTCATCTTCTGAAAAATTTCCGATACTGCTTCCCAGAAACAGGAGCAGCAGGCTTCCGCTATCGGGCCGGCTCTGCCGCACCCGCGCAAGGCCGTCGAGATATGACGACTGCAACGCATGACATTGAACCCCGCGAACACTGCTGAGGTGATGACAGCAGTCCTGAAGGGACTTGCTGGAAACGTCGATCGCATAGTAAGTCACGTTGTCCTGACGTGAGGTCAGCGATTCAAGGATGCGCTCAGCCTTCTTTCCGCTTCCGCTTCCAAGCTCTGCGACCACCGAGATCGGACTAAGGTTCCAGGCGATTTCATTTGCGCACGAATCGAGCAATCGATGCTCGGCGCGCGTCACGCCATATTCCGGCAACAGGGTAATGGCCTCAAAGAGCGCGCTGCCCACTTCGTCATAGAGATACTTCGCCGGGAGGACCTTCTGCGGCGCGCGCAACCCGTTATAGACGTCGCGCGCAAACTCTGTGTTGTGGGTGATGACTCGGATTGCAGATGATGCGTTGTAGGGATTATCGATTGCCATTCAGTTCTCCACGAGCCGGAACGTTGTATAGGCGCAACAGTAGTGATCTCGGAACCAGTTTCGGAAGCTACGTCTTACAAAAGTACGATCCGTCGTGCAGGAGGCACCCTTCACGACGCGATGATCCCCGTCAAAAAAGTCTGCAGAGTACCCCGGGTACAGCGGCTCCGGCCGAAAGCCGGGAAAAGGGCCGAACACCGTAGAGGTCCATTCCCATCCATTGCCGACCAGTTGAGAAACTCCGAAAGCGCTGTCCCCGGCCGGATTTGAAGTGACGCGAACAAGATCGAAATACCTGAAATCGAAATTGCCGTGTTCCGCACGCGGGTGGTCGTTTCCCCACGGAAATTGTCTTTCGACCCCTTCTGGCGACCCAAACGCTGCACGATGGAACTGCGCTTCTGTAGGGAGCGCCTTTCCCGCCCATGCTGCATACTCTGCGGCCTGAGCGTAACTGGTATACACAGGAAAGTCGGGCGGCAGCGGAACTTCTCCGTGATAACCGCGGTATCGCCACTTTCCATTTCGTCCGATCCAGTAGTGGGGCACCGAACCTCCGTCCTTGACGAAAGCCAGGTATTGCTCATTAGTGACCTTGTGCTTGCTGATGGCAAACTCTTCGACCTGCTGGGTGTGGAGTTCGAATTCGTTGTCCCAAGCGAATTCGCCGTCCCGGGCCACTCCCAGCGTCGCAATCCCGGAAGGGATGCGCAGGAACTCCTGCGGGGGCGACGAGCCATCGGATTCCACTCCTCGCATCCGCGTCAGACGCCTCGAGTAAGGAAGATTGTGGATGAGATAGGTCAGCGTCTCGGCATGCATGAGGCGGTGTTCCAAAGCGATCCGCAGTGTGGATTCCGGCACCTGGCGCATCCCTCGATCGAGGTTCGATCGGACCTGCGCCACATAACGGCGTATCACAAACGGATTAGGCCAGTCTGAGGCCCGGTCTTTGGGAAGCTCGCCTTGAGGAGGGTCAATCCCGAATGCAAACAGCGAGTCGAGTTCATCGGACATGGCACTCAGGCCAAGAGCGCCTCTGCCTATGACATTCCACTCGAAGGCATCGAGGTGGCCCAAATAGAAAATGAGGCGATGCCGCTCGGGAATAGGACGGTCATACAAAGCTTCGGGCAAGACTTGGGCAAGCAGCCTGTCCGTAACGCCACGAGCACGAAGGATCTCATCATGAATCGATGCACGCAGAACCAGCGACATATAATTTCCGTGGCTCCCTTCGGAAAAATTCCCCTCCTCCTCGGGAGGGGTTGGGGGAGATTAAATCACTTACCGAATCCTGTATGGAAAAAGCACACACCCTGCCAGAGAGGCGCTTTTCCCGTGGGATCAGTGTTTACGTCCGACTATGCAGTGTGGTCTATGTGCCGACCCCCATCCGTGCGTCCAACGAGCGCACGGTAGATGAAAAGCAGCAGGACCGCCCCGAGTATCGATGCGATAAATCCGGCGGCATCCCCTGGGTTATACCATCCGACCGCTCGACCGATGAATCCGGCGAGTGCGGCTCCTGCAAGACCAATCAGCATTGTGACAATGACGCCTCCGGGATCGCGGCCCGGCATGAAGAGCTTCGCGAGAGCCCCGACAATCAAACCGACAACCAGCATCCATAAAAATCCCATAGAGCCTCCTTAACATCGTTGCGTTCGCATTTCGCGAACCATTGAGTTGTCTAGACGGCTCCGGGCCAAATGACGGAACCTATAAAGAAAAAGCCGGTTTATGCCAACTAAAAGACTGCGCGATCCAGGAAGATGTCTGTATTTAAGTCAACGGATGTCAGTTTTGAAGCAGTATCGACGCGCCGAAGGTGTCACACGGCCGATGCGACGAAAAACTCCCGCAACTTGCGAAAGTCGATGGGTTTTGTCACGTGATGATTGAAACCCGCTTCCCGGCAATGACGGATATCCTCTTCCTGACCCCACCCTGTTTGCGCAATCAACAACACGTTCTTTCCCCAGGCCTGCGTCCGCAGTCGCTGGGCCACTTGATAGCCATTGAGTTGAGGCATCCCGATATCCAGCAGCACTGCATGGGGTTTGAACTGCTCGACGAGATCGAGCGCATCGACACCGCTGTAAACTGTTCTCACGTCGTGCCCGTCAAGCTGAAGAATCAGTGCGACGGCATCAGCGGAGTCCTGATTATCGTCGACAATCAGAATGCGCCTCGTGGTCTCGGAACTTGACGCCGCGGAATCTTCGGACTCCTGCGATCGGGCGGGGCCTTCGGCAAGCGGCAGGCGCACCACGAACTCACTGCCCCGATCGAGACCATCGCTATGCACGCTGACGGTGCCGCCATGCATCTCTACCAGCTGCCAGACGAGGGTCAGGCCGATGCCCAAACCACCCTTGGCCTTTTGCAGCGAAGAGTCGAGCTGGTAGAACGGTTCATGAATATGAGGCAGGTGTTCTGGTGGGATCCCTATACCGGTATCGGCGACACTGATAGACACCGACTGAGCGTCGTTCTGCACAGTAAGATGAATATCGCCTCCACGCTTCGAAAACTTCGCGCCATTGTTGAGCAGGTTCGCAAAAACCTGGGAAAGTCTGACGACGTCTCCATCAACATAGATGGGCCCCTGCGGCAACGAAACGATCACTTCCTGGCCGGATTGCTCGATAACCGGTCGTGAGGTTTCCAACGCGGCACTGAGGATTGTTGCGATATCCACACGCTCGGTTCGCAATTCCACTTTGTTTCGCGAAATGCGGCTTACATCCAGAAGGTCTTCCACCAGACGCGTAAGGTGAGCGGACTGCCGGTCAATAATGCTCTGCGCCAACCGGATATCCGGGTCGTCGATGGCTTTGCGCTGCAGGATCTTCGCAGCGGTTGCGATCGGAGCGAGAGGATTTCGCAGCTCATGCGCCAGCGTCGCAAGAAACTGATCCTTGCGTCGATCCGCTTCCTGAAGTCGCGAAGCCAGAGATGCAAGGTCTGCGGTGCGGGCGGCTACCCGTTCTTCAAGCTGCGTGTTCATGCTCTCGAGTTCACGCGTTTTGCGGTAGAGATCGACAAAGACGCCGACTTTGGCGCGGAGGATTTCAGGAACGACGGGAACGGGAACGTAGTCCACGGCACCGACTTCGTAACCTTTCACGCGATCCACATCGGCGAGATGAATCGCGGAGATCAGGATGATTGCAGTCTTCTGGTACCGCGGATGTTGCCGAATCATTGAGGCGAGTTCGAACCCGTCAACGTCGGGCATACAGACATCCATGAGCACAACTGCCACTTCATGTCTCAACAGAAGGTTCAGCGCCTCCTGGCCGGTGGTGGCCCGGATGAGATTCGCGTCGAGAGATTCGAGGATGGTTTCATAGCTCAGCAGCTTGGCCGGCTGGTCGTCAACCATCAGAATGTTCGTCTTTGCACTCATGGTTTCCGTTACCTCTAACGGTGCAGCCAGGTCCGCAGCGTGGACAAAAGCTGCTCGGTATTCACTGGCTTTGCAAGGTAGTCTGATGCGCCCGCTTCAAGACACTTGTCGCGGTCGCCTTTCATGGCCTTGGCGGTCAGCGCAATGATCGGAAGCCGCCGGAATGCTTCGCGGCCGCGTATTTCGTGGATTGCCGCGTAGCCGTCCATACCTGGCATCATAATGTCCATCAGGACGATTGATACGCTGTCTGTCCCATCCAGGGTCTCAATGGCTTCCTGTCCCGTGTTCGCGGTGAGGACTTTCATCCCGCGCCGCTCCAGCACGCTGCTCAATGCAAAAATATTGCGCACGTCGTCATCTACCACGAGAACTTGCTTGTTCACAAGGCTCTCATCGGAGGCTCGAAGCCGCTCCAGCAGCCGCTGCTTCTCCGCTGGAAGATTGCCGACCACACGGTGCAGGAAGATCGACGTCTCGTCAAGCAGACGCTCAGGAGACTCGACACCTTTCACGACGACGCTGCGCGCCATGGCGTGAAGGCGGGTGTACTCATCCGGTGAAAGCTCCTTGCCTGTAAAGACGACGACAGGCACGTCTCTCAGGCCCTCATCATCACGAATCCTTTCCAGCACTTCGAAGCCTGACATGTCGGGAAGCCGGAGATCCAACACCACGCAATCGTGCGGCGTACTCCTGAGCTTGTTCAAGGCTTCTTCGCCTGAGCCTGCGTTCACGATTTCAATGTCGTCGTGGCCGAGCAGGGTTGTGATGCTGAGTCGCTCGGCGTCGTTGTCTTCGACAACAAGCAAACGCCTCTTCTGTGGCTGTGCGTATCCCTTGATTCGCGATAATGCTGCATTCAAACCTTCTGCCGTGGACGGCTTGTTGACGAAACCAAATGCGCCGCAGGCTAATCCATGCTGCCGGTCCTCATCAAGCGTGACGATCTGCACGGGAATGTGCCGGGTCAGCGGGTCCTGTTTCAGATGACTGAGGACCGTCCATCCCAGCATATCGGGGAGAAAGATATCGAGTGAGATCGCAGACGGGTAGTACTTGTGCGTCAGTTCGAGCGCTTCAGAACCACGCGTCGCAACGAGCACTTTGAAACCGTGATCGTGAGCGAGATCCACCATGGTCCGGAGGTAATGAGTATCATCCTCCGCGATGAGGAGAATCGGATCGTCGGATTCCAGATTGTCGCGGTCGTCCTCCGGCCGTTCAAGAATGGGATCAGAAACCGCAAGGAGATTCCGGTATTGCCGGAGCCCGGAGGACTCCTCCTGCATCTTTCGCGACACCGTCACGGCTTCCACAAACTTCTGAGGCAAATACAGCGTGAAGGCGCTTCCCGTCCCGGGTATGCTGCGCAACTGAATCTCGCCGCCGAGCAGGTTTGCAAGCTCGCGGCTGATAGCCAGGCCCAGGCCCGTCCCTCCGTATTTGCGGCTCGTGCTGGCGTCAGCCTGTTGGAACGCCTCGAAGATGATCTTCTGCTTTTCCGCCGGAATCCCGACGCCCGTATCCGAAACTTCGAAGGCAATAACGGACGAAGCAGCTTTCAGAATGGGGTGTTCGGTGCTCAGTCCAGCTGGAGCACTCGATACGTGTAACCGCACGCCACCGTGCTCCGTGAACTTGAAGGCGTTGGAGAGCAGGTTCTTGAGAATCTGCTGAAGACGTTTGGAGTCCGTGACGATAGTCCGGTCGAGATTAGCATCGGAACTGACGTCGAACGTGAGCCTCCGGTTCTCCGCTTCATGCCGGAACGAACGGCCGACCTTGTCGAGGAGGTTGGAGAAGAGGATTTCCTCCACTTCGACGCTCACCGTGCCCGATTCGATCTTCGAGAGATCGAGAATATCGCTGATAAGGTTCAGCAAATCGGTTCCAGCCGAATGTATAGTTCGGGCAAACTCCACCTGTTTCGGTGTGAGGTTGCGGTCGGGATTCTCGCTCAACTGCTGACCGAGGATGAGAATGCTGTTGAGGGGCGTCCGAAGCTCGTGAGACATGTTGGCCAGGAACTCGGATTTGTACTTCGATGTCAGCGCCAGCTCCGCAGCTTTCTCCTCGAGCGCGCCCCGGGCCTGCTCGATTTCCTGATTCTTGCGCTCCACTTCCACGTTTCGTTCCGCGAGCTGCTGCGCTTTCTGCGCGAGCTGCTCGTTGGTTTGCTGCAGCTCCTTCTGCTGTGTTTGAAGCTCCACGGCCAGCTGCTGAGACTGTTTCAGCAAACCTTCGGTTTTCATCGTCGCTTCAACGCTGTTGAAGACGATGCCGACACTCACCGTCAACTGCTCGAGAAAACTCAGGTGAGCCAGCTGGAAATCTTCTAACGACGACAGTCCGATAACCGCCTTCACCTGGTCTTCAAAAAGCACCGGCAAGACGACAACGCTTCTGGGAACGGCATCGAACATGCCGGAATCCACCGGCACGGTATCGGGTGGCACATTGGAGATCAAGATCCTTCGCTTGTCGGAAGCGCATTGGCCGATAAACGTCATTCCCAGACGGAGCTGACTCGGATAGCCATGCGCGAAAGAGTCGGCGTAATTGGCCAGAATGTTCAGGCGCGGCGTTCCTTCCCATTGCATCTGATAGATGACGCCCTGATGCGCGTTGACGAGCGGAGCCAGTTCGTTGAGCAGCAACTTCCCGACACTTTCCAAGTCGCGCTGGCCCTGCAACATGCCCGTGAAGCGGGCCAGGTTGGTTTTCAGCCAGTCCTGCTCTTTATTGCGGTCCGTGGTCAGGCGGAGGTTATCAATCATCGTATTGATGTTGTCCTTCAACTCCGCGACCTCGCCGCGAGCTTCCACTTGAATCGATCGCGTCAGATCGCCTTTTGTCACGGCCGTCGCGACCTCGGCAATGGCGCGCACCTGGTTGGTGAGATTTGCTGCGAGGAGATTGACGTTCCCCGTAAGGTCTTTCCACGTGCCGGCCGCTCCGGGAACATTAGCCTGACCGCCCAGTCGCCCCTCCACGCCGACTTCACGCGCCACGGTGGTCACCTGTTCGGCAAATGTGGCGAGCGTGCTCATCATGCTGTTGATCGTATCCGCCAATGCTGCCACTTCGCCTTTGGCGTTGACGGTCATTTTCTGTTTGAGTTCGCCCTCGGCGACAGCCGTCACCACTTTTACGATTCCGCGGACCTGCTCGGTGAGGTTCGCGGCCATGACGTTCACACTCTCCGTGAGGTCTTTCCAGGTTCCGGCCACACCGGGAACCTGTGCCTGACCGCCAAGCCTTCCTTCAGTACCCACTTCGCGGGCCATTCGGGTGACTTCCGACGCGAACGCGTTGAGCTGGTCCACCATGGTGTTGATCGTGTTCTTGAGCTCGAGAACCTCTCCCTTCACGTCAACGGTGATTTTTCGCGAAAGATCGCCGCGGGCGACGGCGGTTGTAACTTCGGCAATGTTTCGAACCTGTGTGGTGAGGTTCGCCGCCAGCAGATTGACGTTGTCGGTAAGGTCTTTAAACGTGCCTGCGACTCCCGGCACCACCGCCTGGCCGCCGAGCCGCCCGTCAGTTCCGACTTCGCGCGCAACACGCGTCACCTCTGCAGCGAACGAACGGAGCTGTTCGACCATCGTGTTCAGCGTTTCCTTCAACAGCTGAATCTCTCCGCGCACGTCCACAGTGATCTTTTTCGAGAGATCGCCTCCGGCGATTGCGCTGGCAACTTCTGCGATGTTTCGCACTTGTGCCGTAAGGTTGCTCGCCATGAAGTTCACGCTGTCTGTCAGATCTTTCCATGTGCCTGCAACACCGGGAACAACCGCCTGTCCGCCGAGCTTTCCCTCTGTTCCGACCTCGCGAGCCACACGCGTCACTTCCGAAGCAAACGCATTCAGCTGGTCCACCATGGTGTTGATGGTGTTCTTGAGTTCGAGGATTTCCCCCTTAACGTCGACGGTAATCTTCCGGGAAAGATCGCCTCGCGCCACGGCCGTCGTCACTTCGGCGATGTTTCGAACCTGGCCTGTCAGGTTGCTGGCCATGAAATTGACGTTGTCGGTCAAATCCTTCCACGTGCCTGCGACCCCGGGAACTTTCGCCTGGCCACCAAGGTTTCCTTCCGTGCCGACCTCTCTTGCGACACGCGTCACTTCGGCCGCGAAGGCGTTGAGCTGATCCACCATCGTATTCAGCGTTTCTTTCAGCTGCAGGATTTCGCCGCGGACATCGACGGTGATCTTGCGCGACAGATCGCCGCTCGCGATCGCCGTCGCAACCTCGGCGATATTTCGAACCTGGGCGGTGAGGTTTCCCGCCATGGAATTCACGCTGTCGGTAAGATCTTTCCAGGTTCCCGCCACGCCGGGCACCGCAGCCTGGCCACCGAGCTTTCCTTCGGTACCGACTTCTCTCGCAACGCGGGTCACTTCGGCCGCAAACGCGTTGAGTTGGTCCACCATGGTGTTGATGGTGTCCTTCAACTCCAGAATTTCGCCTTTCACGTCAACGGCAATTTTCCGCGACAGGTCGCCCCGGGCGACGGCAGTCGCAACTTCCGCGATGTTGCGGACCTGGGCGGTGAGATTGCCCGCCATGGAGTTCACGCTGTCGGTGAGGTCTTTCCACGTGCCGGCTACACCCGATACCTGCGCCTGGCCTCCGAGCTTCCCTTCGGTTCCAACCTCACGCGCGACGCGTGTGACTTCAGACGCGAAGGCGTTGAGCTGGTCCACCATGGTGTTGATCGTTTTCTTCAGCTGAAGGATCTCGCCGCTGACATCCACGGTGATCTTCTTGGAAAGATCGCCGCTGGCGATGGCTGTCGCGACCTCCGCGATGTTCCGGACCTGGGTGGTCAGGTTGTTCGCCATGGAGTTCACGCTGTCGGTGAGGTCTTTCCAGGTCCCTGCGACGCCCGGCACCACGGCCTGGCCGCCAAGCCGTCCTTCGGTTCCCACTTCGCGCGCGACACGCGTTACTTCCGACGCAAACCCGTTCAACTGGTCGACCATCGTGTTGATGGTTTCCTTCAGCAGAAGGATTTCGCCGCTGACATTGACGGTGATCTTCTTTGAAAGGTCGCCTTTGGCGATGGCCGTCGCAACTTCGGCGATGTTGCGGACCTGGGCGGTAAGGTTGTTCGCCATGAAATTGACGTTATCGGTGAGATCCTTCCACGTACCGGCGACTCCCGAGACTTTGGCCTGGCCGCCGAGCTTTCCTTCGGTGCCGACCTCGCGAGCTACGCGTGTTACTTCCGCCGCGAACGCGTTGAGCTGGTCCACCATGGTGTTAATGGTGTTCTTCAGTTCGAGGATTTCGCCCTTAACGTCGACGGTGATCTTTCGGGAGAGATCGCCGCGCGCGACAGCAGTCGTGACGTTGGCGATATTTCGCACCTGGTCGGTAAGGTTGCCGCACATGGCGTTCACGGAGTCCGTGAGGTCTTTCCATGTTCCGGCCACACCGGGCACGATTGCCTGTCCGCCGAGTTTTCCGTCCGTTCCAACCTCACGAGCGACACGTGTCACTTCGCTCGCGAACGATCGCAGCTGGTCGACCATAGTGTTGATGGCCTCCTTCAGCTGGAGGATTTCTCCACGAACGTCGACAGTGATCTTCCGTGAAAGGTCGCCGTTGGCCACGGCGATCGTCACATTGGAAATGTTACGAACCTGCGCCGTGAGGTTATTGGCCATGGAGTTGACGCTGTCGGTGAGATCTCTCCAGACGCCGCTGACTTCAGGTACGTGCGCCTGTCCGCCGAGCTTCCCTTCGGCTCCCACTTCGCGGGCCACGCGGGTCACTTCCGATGTGAAGACGCTGAGCTGCTGAATCATCGTATTGACGATCGTGGCCGATCTCAGGAATTCACCCTGCAGAGGCCGGCCGTCAATATCGAGCCTGACGGTTTCCAGCAGATTGCCCTGAGCCACGGCGGCGACGGCTTCGGTTACTTCTTTGGTAGGCCACAGCAGATCGTCGATTAGCGTGTTAATGGAGGATTCCATACCTCCCCAGGCACCGCGGCGTTTTTCGAACCTTGCTCGATAACGTGTCTTGCCTTCTTTTCCGACGACCGATCCGACGTGTTCCAGTTCCTCGGCTATTTTCTGATTGGCTGTGACGACATCGTTGAAGGCATCGGCAATCTTGCCGTCGATTCCGCTCCAGTGTCCGGGCAGCCGCGTGGAAAAGTCTCCCTCTCTTACAGCTTGAAGCGCCGCAAGCAACTCTTTCAGGTCCAGGGAATCCGCGGCGACATTCCTGGCGCCAACTTTCGTAGAAGTGGTCGTGGTCTTACCGTTCATACTGGCTCCGAATTGCAGATGTTTTCAAATGGAGGACGATTCTGCAGTCTCTGGGATGGGGAGTAAACCCTAATCGGACATGCCGAGCCACGGAAAGCACAGGCCCTCCCCAATGTCTCAGTTTGAAGCATTGGTGTCTCAGTTTAAGACAGGTGCTGAGAGGGGCCTTGACCGCCGGGTCCTTAGATCCCACGGCTATTGGCAGAAAAACCACAGACTCGACGGCTCCATTCTTTGGTCGTTCGTTTGCGAGTGTAAGCACTTCCCGCACCGTTTACGCAAGACTTCAGAAAGGAGCCGTTCATGGCCGTCAGCAGCGCAGTATTTGGCATCTTTTCGGACCGAATCTCCACAGAGGTTGCTATCGAGACACTCCGGGCGGCGGGTTTCCGAACCACCGACGTACTCGCCTTGTTTCCGGATGAAATTCCAACGAAGAAATTCTCTCGGAAGAAGCGGCGCGATGCTTTCCGCAGAGTCGCCACAGGCGGCGGTGCGGGCGTAGTGGTGGGCGGTGTACTCGAATGGGTTGTTGGAGCGGGAGTATCCACGCTTGCCGGACTTGGAGCCATGATTTCGATGGGTGCAGGAGGGGGTTTTATAGGGGCGTGGTCCGCGAGACGGACAGCCAACTACGAAACGCGCTACGAGGGAAGGGTGCGGCGTGGGGATATTCTGATTTCCGTACTCTGCGACGACCTCCACTGGGCCCGGAAGGCAAGAGAGATTCTGAAGCGCGCCGGCGGCGACGACGTCTCGTCGACGTCCAAGGTTCCGGTGGAACTCCTCCGGCCTGCTCCGGCCGTGGTTCTGCGTCCGATCAGCGAAAAGA
>Ga0070675_100003624_pt1 | contig 11743 bp, 11 predicted proteins | sample KBSM43metaG_FD_65343 | JGI IMG/M metagenome (GOLD analysis project Ga0070675, IMG submission 65343) | Miscanthus rhizosphere microbial communities from Kellogg Biological Station, Michigan, USA - KBS M4-3 metaG | ecosystem: Host-associated > Plants > Roots > Rhizosphere > Soil ...
CTGGGCGGCATGGTGGTCGGTGCAATGGTGCAGTTGATGTCCGTATTCCCCGCTTTTGTCTTGTTCGCACTGTGCACGTTGCTGCCGACGATCGGACGTTATTTCCTCGCTGGAGATTACATCCACTATGCGATGGCATGGATGGGTGTACTTTTCCTGCTCGCCATGTTGGTAATGGGCAAGCGAATACACTGCATCATCACCGCATCGCTGCAGCTACGCTTCGAGAATCGTGAGCTCATCGCTCACTTGACCAGTTCGAAGGAACGCGTCGAGTCAAGTAACAGAGATCTCTTGGCGGCCCAGGAAGCGCTGAAGCGTTCGAACGAGGTACTGGAAACTCGCGTTGCAGAACGCACGGCGGCGCTGCAGACAGTCGATCGTCGAAAGAATGAATTTCTCGCTATGCTGTCGCATGAGCTGCGCAATCCGTTAGCGCCCATCAGCAATTCCATCTATATATTGGGCCGGGTGGATGCAGGCAGCGAGCATGCAATTCGCGCGAGACAAGTGATCGAGCGCCAGATTCAGCACGTGACGCGACTGGTCGATGAGCTGCTTGACGTGACGAGAATTGCGCGAGGCAAGATACAACTACGGCTTATACGCATAAACTTGGCAGACCTCGTGAGGCGTACCGCCGAAGACGAGAGCAGCGTGTTCAAAACGCTTGACGTGGTTCTCGCCACAAACGTACCAGATGAGCCGATCTGGGTGGTCGTCGATCCCACCCGCATCGCGCAGATGATCGGTAACCTGCTTAGAAATGCGGCCAAGTTCACGCCAGCCGGGGGACGCGTAACGCTCTCCTTGCATGTCGTCGACGCGTACGCGGAGATGCGGGTCAGCGATACCGGGGCGGGCATAGAGTCCGAGCTTCTGCATGAACTTTTCGAGCCGTTCGTTCAGGGCAAACAATCCCTAGCGCGGACCGACGGTGGATTAGGCCTTGGCCTGGCACTCGTTAAGGGCATCACCGAGTTGCACCGGGGAACGGTACAGGTGGAGAGCGGCGGAGCCGGTAAAGGCTCGACATTCATCGTTCGTTTGCCGCGGGTGCTCGAGAATGCCGTTCATGATGAGCCAGCCCCCTCGCCGCAACCGATAACCGCAAGACGCCATATCATCGTCGTGGACGACAATCGTGATGCAGCCGACTCGCTGGCGCTGCTCTGCGCGATGTTCGGTCACTCAACAGACGTCGCTTACGATGGCACCACAGCAATTGATAAGGTACACGCCAATCCGCCAGATGTCATCCTTTGCGACCTTGGCCTACCGGGTATGACCGGATACGAAGTTGCGCGTGCATTACGTGCGGAAGGAAACGATATCCGACTTATTGCGGTAAGCGGGTATGCGCAGCCCGAAGACATAGCAAAAGCCCGCGAGGCGGGCTTCGATGATCACGTTGCCAAGCCGGCCGATCCGGACACACTGAGGGCGCTGCTTACATACGAGCGGAGGGGACACCGGAGAGCACATATATGAGCATCACCGTGCGTGCGAGCCCGTGCTCTGCATTCGCTCAAGATAAGGAGTTGGGTTCGTCAAGTCCGAATTTCACCACGGCCGTTAACATGGTGGGCGTTCGATGCAGCTTCACGGAGATCACTTTCGCGAATTGGAGGCGGATTTCCGCTATCGTCCGTTCAACGAGCACGTCTGGCTCGCGCAAGTCTAGTTGCAGCACGCGATCGTCCTCAATCTGGCGCTTCGTCGAAAGGCATTTCTGACCCGTACCTAGCTTTTGTCCTCGATGATGGGCGTGTAGCGTGAGCTCTCAACGCAGCGTCGTCTATGAGTCGAAATGACCAGCGACCAAGCCAGGCAACTCATAGAGGATACGTCGCGCTGCTGGAGAAGCAGGTCTCTCATCTGGATTCCGGAGACACGCGGACTTATAAGCCGCTCGGTAAAACGTTCGCCTTTTTTGGCTGCCACGGCCCCGCCATCAACTCGTGTTTGAGATGGCGACGGCTCTCATCTTATGGGACACGCGAATCGGAAGAAGCTGTCGCCGATGCTTCCTGCGGAGACTGTCTCCCAGTTTGCGCCGGCAGCTTGTTGTGATTGGACGATCTCACCGGTGCCCATTTGGCCCGCATGCCAGTTCACCAATAGGAGTCGCTCAGCTTCGAATGATCGGCGCGTCTCGCATCAAGGGATGTAATGGACGCTAGTTTTACGCTTCCATATTCTCAGTTCGTGGTTGCGGACTTGTTCATCAAGGCCTTCCAGACCAAAGACGGCTATTCGGTTCTGGTCCCGGTATCACGCACGGAGAAAGGCATTGATCTCGTTTTGACGAGGCGCACTGATCGCAAGACACGCGCGCTGACGTTTCAAATTCAGACTTCTCGAACTTATGCTGGCACCGAAAACAAGCGAAGGCGATATCAACACATTACGTGGACGGGTCGCTTCGAGGTCCGTCAGCAGGCCGATTTCGTCGTGCTATTTGGGCTTTACCCGCCAGATGACCAATCAGGTGTGGGTCTGTCGAAGTCACATGTGATGATCTTTTCCAACGCCGATATGGCGGCCTTGATAGCTAGCGCCGAAACACGCGACGGCAATCCGGACAAGCTGTTTGGTTTTGGATTTTATTCAGCTGACGAGGCGTATCTGACGGGCGGTAGCAAGACACGTGAGCATGTCGATTACTCTCATCACCTATTCACGAATCAAACCGCCGGCATTCGTGCCGCTCTTGGCGAACAGTCCCTTATAGCGGCGCGGCGCTCCGGTCGCTACTAATGTGTGTGTGCCGACTCTAAGCGCCCGTAAACGCCATCCCCCGCGCAGAACCACTTCGCGCCACACTCGAGACAAGTAGCGGGGCCGTCGTCTCCTGCTGGGAATAGAGCAGCTGAATGGGATTGCGCTGCAATCGGCCGTCCAAGGCGGCCGAGCAGTCCTCACATGAATCCATAGCGCCAGCGAGACCGTGCTGCCGGTAACAACTGATCAGTGGACAGGCAACGAAAAACCCGCCGAAGCGGGTTTTCTTGAGTGACGCAGCAAGTGTTCAAGCAGTATTCCGCTTTCCTCGGCGCGCCACGAATCCCAAGAGGCCCAAGCCAGCGAGCATCATCGCATACGTTTGCGGCTCCGGCGCCGATCAACGCGAACACGCCGATGCACCCGTTGGGGCAATCTGCTCTTCCCGTCGGAGCACCAAAGGGCACGAAGACTTCACCGCTGATTGGATCGACGGATACTGAGTGAGCGCCCGGAGTCGTGGCCAGCGTTTGCAACAACGTTTTGCTTACTGCATCGATGATGCCCAATACTGGTCCACCACGATTATTGCGCGCGGAAAGGAAATAGCGCTTCGTGACCGGGTCATACCAGACCTGATCCTCGCCGCCGACACCGTTAATCACTTTGATGGTGCCGTTGCCTCCGTTGGCCGCTGCATGGAGGATCACGGAGATCGGTTGGGTGCGCCCTCGGACGGAGTGTGTCCAGTCAATTCATCGCTGCTGCGCCCATCTCGGGAAGCTGATGCGCAATACCCTTGTGACAGTCAATACAGGTCTTCTGGGCGTTGGCCAGATACTTCGAATGCATGGCTGAAGCGCGCGGGCTCTGCCTGGTGAAATCCATGTAGTCGTAGTTATGGCAGTTGCGGCACTCGAGCGAATCATTCGCCTTGAAGCGTGCCCACTCGTTCTGTGCAAGCTCGATCCGCCTCTCCACAAACTTCTCCCGGGTGTCGATGCCGCCGAAAATCTTGGCCCACACTTCCTTCGACGCCTGCATCTTGCGCGCGATCTTCTTCGTCCAATCGTGCGGAACGTGGCAGTTCGAGCACATGGCGCGCACGCCACTGCGATTTGTAAAATGAATCGTGCGCTGCAGTTCCGCATATGGATTGTTCCGCATCTCGTGGCAGCCGGTGCAGAACGCTTCCGTATTGGTGAACTCCATCGCGGTATTGAACGCACCCCAAAATACGATGCCCGCGATGAAGCCGCCGATGACGAGAAAACCCAGACTGAAGTGGACGCTCGGCCGCCTGATGACTCGCCAATAGCGGAGCATGACTTCGCGCATGGCCGGCTATTTCCCTGCCTTTTTCGCAGTTCCCTTCGTGGACAGCCGCTCGACAATCTTGTCGACGTCCTCATAGGTGTTGCCGACCAGCGGCTTCCCGTCGATCTGCGTGACGTGGCATTGCACGCAGAAGTAGCGGCGCGGTGATACTTCGGCCAGGAAATTGCCGTCACGATCCATATAGTGGGTCACGCTCACCGGGACTGCCTGAGACTCCGCGACCTTCGAACGCCGATGGCATGACAGGCACGCATTGAATTTCAGATCAAGCTGATAATTATCGATCTTGTGCGGAATGGTCGGCGGCTGCATTGCATAAGAACGCTCACGGCGTATGTCCTTGTTCTCGGGATTGACGAGCGGTGGCGGCTTGCCTTCATCGGCGAGCGGAATGGATCCCCGCATGGCGTCGGTCATGCCGCTTTGAGCGAACACGGCGTTGACGCATAGCACGAGCATGGCGCAAAGCGGAATTGATATTCGCATTGCTACACCTTTTCGATCTTGACCGCGCACTTCTTGAAGTCGGTCTGAAATGAAATAGGATCAGTCGCGTCGAGCGTCACCTTGTTGATTAACTGACTGGCGTCGAACCAAGGCACGAAAACCAGACCGCGAGGCGGCAGGTTGCGTCCGCGCGTTTCCACCCTCGTCACCATCTCGCCGCGCCTCGAGACGATCTTCACTTCCGTGCCCCGGCGTACTTCCATGGCACGCGCGTCCTCCGGATGCATGTAGACGACAGCATTCGGAAACGCACGATAAAGTTCCGGTACGCGGCGCGTCATCGATCCGGAATGCCAGTGTTCGAGCACGCGTCCCGTCGACAACCAGAACGGGTATTCCTTGTCGGGCACTTCCGCAGGCGGCTCGTACGGAAGCGCGAAGATCACGGCCTTGCCGTCTGCGTTGCCATAGAACTGGAACCCGGTGCCTGGCTTCACATAGGGATCAGTACCTTCTCGGTATCGCCAGCGCGTCTCCTTGCCGTTGACGACCGGCCACCGCAGCCCGCGCGTCTTGTGGTAATCGTCGAACGGTGCCAGATCGTGACCGTGGCCGCGGCCGAACTCGGCGTACTCTTCGAATAGACCCTTTTGCAGATAGAAGCCGAACGCTTTTGCTTCGTCGTTTGCGTAGTCCGCGTCGATGCCGGTGGCAGGAAAGCTGTCGACCTTGCCGTTGCGGTATAGAACGTCATATAGCGTCTTGCCGCGGACCGCCGGCATTTTGTCGATCAGTTCCTGCGGCCACACTTCCTCGATCTTGAAGCGCTTGGAAAATTCAACCAGCTGCCAAAGGTCTGAACGCGACTGGCCGGGTGCCGTCACGAGCTGGTGCCAGAATTGCGTGCGCCGCTCGGCGTTGCCATAGGCGCCTTCCTTCTCCACCCACATCGCGGTCGGCAGTACAAGATCGGCAGCTAACGTGGTCGCGGTTGGGTATGCATCGGACACCACAATGAAATTATCGGGATTCCGATAACCCGGCAATCCCTCCTGCATCAGATTGGCACCCGCCTGGATATTGTTGTTGACCATTACCCAGTAGGCGTTGAGCTTCCCGTCTTTCAACATGCGGTTCTGCACTACCGCGTGATAGCCGGGCTTGTCGGGGATTGTGCCCGCCGGAATTTTCCAGATCTGCTCAGTCTTTTCGCGGTGCTTCGGATTCGTAACAACCATGTCCGCAGGCAGACGATGCGAGAATGTCCCAACTTCGCGCGCGGTCCCGCAGGCCGACGGTTGCCCCGTCAGGGAAAACGGGCTGTTGCCGGGGGTGGATATTTTGCCCGTGAGCAGGTGGAGGTTGTAAACGAGGTTATTGCACCAGACGCCGCGCGTGTGCTGATTGAACCCCATGGTCCAGAATGAGACGACCTTCGTCTTAGGGTCCGCATAGAGCTCGGCAAGCTTATCGAGCTGCGGCTTGGACACGCGGGAAAGTTTCGTAACGTAGGCCGCGTCATACTTCGCAACATACTTGGCGTACTCGTCGAACGTGATCGGACGGCTGCCGCCGGCATCCCCCGCGTTCTTCGCCGCCTTTTGCCGCGGATCGTTCGGTCGCAAACCGTAGCCGATGTCGTCGTTACCGAGCTTGAATACCGTGTGTTTGTCAACGAACGCCCGGTTTACCTTGTTGGCGCGGATGATGTAGTTGGCGATATAGTTCAGAATCGCGAGATCTGATTGCGGCTCGAAAATAATCGGGATGTCCGCCAACTCGAAGGACCGGTGCTCGAAGACCGAGAGGACCGCGACTTTCGTTTTCGGCGCGCTCAACCGCCGGTCGGTCACCCGTGTCCACAGAATCGGGTGCATTTCCGCCATGTTGGAACCCCACAGCACGAAAGCGTCGGCTTGCTCGATATCGTCGTAGCAGCCCATCGGCTCGTCCATGCCGAAGGTGCGCATGAATCCCTGCACTGCGGATGCCATGCAATGCCGTGCGTTGGGATCGATGTTATTCGACCGGAACCCCGCCTTCATCAGCTTAATCGCGGCGTAGCCTTCGAAGATCGTCCATTGGCCCGAGCCGAACATGCCCACGGCGGTGGGTCCTTTTTCTTTCAGCACGCGCTTGAATTGCGCGGCCATCACATCGAAGGCCTGGTCCCAGCTTACCGACGCGAATTCACCATTCTTGTCGTATTTCCCGTCCTTCATGCGCAAGAGCGGCGTCGTGAGCCGGTCGGCCCCGTACATGATCTTCGATAAAAAATAGCCCTTGACGCAGTTCACGCCGCGATTGACTTCGCTGTTGATGTCGCCGTGCGTCGCCACGACCGTTCCCTCTTTCACCGCAACGTTCACGCCGCATCCGACACCGCAGAACCGGCACGGAGCCTTTGACCATTTAAGTTTGGTGTATTCGGAATCCGTCACGACGTTGGCGGCGCCCGTTGGCAGAGGGATGCCCGCCACGGTCGCCGCCGCGGCGGCAGCCGAATTCCTAATGAATTCCCGGCGCGTCAGTTTCATCCCTCACCTCTTCATTCATCACTTCGAGTGGTTCGCTGTGCTGGTAGACGAGTGATGCGGTCAATACGCCGGCAAGGCCGCGCATGCGATCCATCGACGCGCGGATCTCCAGCATGTCCGGCGCCTCCAAACTTACGACGACCTTGCCCTGAGCATGAACCGCGTGCACTTTCGCGCCCGGCATTTCCGAGACCGATTCTGCAACCTTTCGCAATTCTTCAGGGCGCGCCTGAATCCAGATTCCGGCAATGTGCACCTCCGCGCTCATCTGACTACCCCGCTGTCAGGGGCCAATCGCGGGGCCGCTGATTAACTGCGACATCCAAACGAGAAAGCCATATCCGCTTACAAACACGACGGCGAGCACCGGCGCCGCTACGCATGTGAGCAACAGGACACATCGCATCTCCTGTCGTCGCGTAGTGTCGAAATTATTGTTGGTGACTTGCATGATATTTGCTGACTCCCTCCTCCCCTTGATGCATCTCTCTACGCCACGAGTGTCTTTAGCATCGCACCTGTTGGTGATCTTAAACATGGCAGTGCGACCGGCTATTGGACTAAAGGCCCATACCGCCTCGGGCCGATCTCAATCAGTGAATTTCATGCCGCGCGCCCTGCCTGAGACTGATGTTCGGGCCGTCTCGACCAATCTCTGACTGAGTTTCTTAGCGCTGATTGCTAGACGAGTCCGGACCCTTGTGACATCGTCGCTGCTGATGCAGCTTCAATATAAATTCTCTTGATTCTGGGGTAACCGCTGCGACATTGGCGACGATGAACTTCGTAATCGCAATCGCGATGTTCGCGCCGATTGCGGTGTACACGGCGAGCCGGGAGCCTTCCATCGTCTTTACCTATGACATCAGTACGTCAATTATGGCGCGGGTTTTGGAGACCCGTCACACATCATCATCTTCGCTGCGGATATTACGCGCGCAATTCCCAAGTCACGCCGCTGCCAGGTCTTCGCATGATCCAATCTCAATTTGCGGTCAATGCAGTTCGCGCGTTTGCAAACGTCGTATGTAGACAGCGGCCGCCCGTTCATGTTCGCCGTATGCAATCAGGGGTGGAAACGCGTCCTGACGTCAGGTCGCCGGCCGCATTACAACTGCACCGGCGACGTTGCGCAGTTCATCGATCATTGGCCTTCTTGGCTGATTAGTCAGTATCTCGACGTAACCGTATGATTGGCATCGATCAGGCCCATGCAGTTAAGCCAATCGCATAGTGATCTGTTCCCCGCTCTCAGTGCTACGTGAACACTGCGCGCGTCTCCTTTACGGCGGCGGTCGCGGGCGCGCGGACGACGGTCACAGTACACGGCGCTTCCGCGACTACACGCGACGACACGCTGCCGAGAAAGCGCCGCAAAGCGGAGCTTGCGCGCGCCCCCACAATGATATGATCGACGTGATTGGTCTGGGCATACCCGATGAGTGCGGTCGCAGGATCCGGCGCTTCGAGCACGTGAAACGTCATGCGTTGTGACTCGATGGACAGCGGCCGCGCCCAATGTTTGAGCTCGACGAGCCGCTGGACGTGTAGATTGCGTCCTTCCGCATCGACGTTGCTGTCAATTGCAACGCGCGAAGTTTTGAGCACTGATATGCAGCTAAGGCGGGCGTCAGGTTCGCTGATGAGGATTCGCCGCACCGCGCGGCGCAGTGCTTCGCTGAGCGCCCCCATCTCCGCGATCACATCGACCGCAACCATGACGATAGGCGCCGATGCCAGGTGATTTGCGACCGAATGAGAAGCGCGCGGAGCGGCGCCCAAGGACTGTAGCCAGCGTCGTGCTGTTTTCGAAAAACGCACACCTGACGTGCGCATCGCGCGCTCGGTTAATGGTACTTGTTCGGGCTGTTGCAGATCAAATGCGACCTGCGCTGCGGTGCTGAAGCGTCGCTCCGGATCGACCTCTAGGCAATGCAGGATAATTTCCTGCAGCCACGGCGGAAAATCCGGCTTGAGTAAGCGTGGCGGCGGCGGCTGGCGATAAAGCCGCCGGCGCAAAGCGGTAAGCGAGGATGGGTTGCCAAAAGGCCGCTCCCCGGTCGCCAGAAGATACAATGTAACGCCGAGCGCGAACAAGTCACTGCGCGCATCGTTGCGAATATTTCGCAACTGCTCGGGCGATATGTAAGGGCCCGTGCCCATGGGCAGGCGGAACTGCTCCGCGAGCAGATCGGGCATGTGATTATGGTGCGCGAGGCCGTAATCGATGAACACCGCTTCGCCGCTCGGACGAAACAATACACTGCTTGGCTTCACATCAAGATGAATGACGTGCTGACGGTGCACGTGATGCAGGGCAGTTGCCAGTTTCACGCCGAGCATAGTTACTTCGGCTACGGGTAATGGCACTTTCTCAAGACGCTCTCGCAGCGATGGGCCTTCGATGAACTCCATAACGATATAGGGTACGGCGGTGAAATCACCGGCCGCCATGAACCGCGGCACGTGTGCACCGGACAGTGCGGGCATCACCATTTGTTCTACTTCGAAACCAACGATTGCTGTCGGATCGTCGCCGTATTCAAGGCGCGGAACTTTCATCACGAGCGGTATGTGAACGTCAGCGTGCTCGACGCGCCAAACAGTCGCCATCCCGCCGCGATAAAGGATGTCTACGAGGCGGAATCCGTCGATGATGGTACCGGACGAGAGCGGCATCATGCGCGAGACCGCATCATTGCCCTAGCTGCAAACGCGTACTGAGCGCGGCCGGCAGTCCGGCGGCGCGCACCTTCGCGGCTGCGGCGGCGGCGTCATACGGGACCCGGTAATAAGTGATGCTGCGGCTCGCGGTATCGAACAGCGCCGAACACGCTGCTGGGTTGCCATCGCGCGGTTGTCCCACGGCGCCGGGAATGGCGAGCCAGCGACGCTGGGGGCTCAGCCGAACAGGCGTTTCGGGCATGGGCGTGAACGCTGACGTCTGGCCGTCGTTTCCCATGTAATAAAGGTGTGGCTCATGGACGTGGCCACAAAACGTGTAACGGCACTGCGTTGCTGCCATGCTGTTGCGTGCATCGAGCGGCGACTGGATGTACTCCCAGCGCTCCGGCGCCAATGCGTTCGCATGCACAAAAAGCATGTCTTCGACTTCGACGTGGAGCGGCAGCTGCCGCAAGAACGTGAAGTGGGCTGCGTGAAGGCGGGCGCGAGTCCAGGTCAGCGCCTCCTGCGCGTCTGGCCGCATGCTCCCGCGCGGCTCCGCTAACACCGCTTCGTCATGGTTGCCCAGCACACAGATGGCGCTGCCGGCACAGTACGAAGCAATTGTATCCAGCACCCATACGGGGTCCGCTCCATAACCGATCAGGTCACCGAGGAAGGCATAGCGCTCCGCACCTACGCTTGCGGCGTGCCCGAGACAGGCGGCTAACGCTTCGCGATTCGCATGAATGTCGGTGAGCAGACTGATACGCATGATATAGCGGCATCATGCAGCGCGTGCGTGCGGCATGCAACAACTCGCGTGGACCGGTGCGTTTAAGGTCTTGCCTTTACTCATGCTCTTGCTGATGACGGTGCACCGTCAGGCTCGCGCACGACCTCGACCGCGATTCTCATGAAGCCGCGCTGCTTCCTGCGGATAACTCGTTATGGCCTTCGATCGCCCGGCGAGCGGCAGCTTCTGTTTCGTGAGACCTTGGTGTTGCGCTGTCTGACGTTGTGTGGTGGATACGTGCAATTTAATTCGAGGGCCGGCAGGTTACACATATACCGGTGATTGATCGCCATGAGGTACGCAAGTGCAATGCTACTTCACCACGAGCACCGGCAACTTTGAGATATGCAGAACCTTCGTTGCGATTGAACCCATGAAAAGATTGCCAGCGGCGCCCATTCCCCGAGTCGCGACAACAATGAATGCACACGACGTTTCGCTTGCGCGCTCTACAATCTTGTCGGCGATCGACCCTATCAATACACTAGCCAAGTATGTGATGCCGGCCGTGTCCAGGAAGCGCCGGCAATCTTCCAGTGCAATTCGGCCCTGCTCGTCGTAATAGCGTTGGATTTCTTTATCGCCGACAACAGCTTTAACACGTGACAAGTACGGCAGTGGCGGCTGCACATACACCAGTTCCAATGTCGGCGTATATCGGTATAAGCGGGCCTGTTCTACCGTGTATTTCAATGCCCGGAGCGAATGCGCCGAGCCGTCAACAGCGACGAGGATTTTCATAACGCGTTGTTCTCCTTAAGGCCGTGCTCTGTTCGATGCAGTAAGCAGCAGCCCGTAAATGAGGGGTGACGCGCACGAACTGAGTCGGCCCACCGGTGTGAATGGCGCCGAGTAATTCCCGATCCGGAGTGATTGCGCGCAGTCTCAGGCGAGTCCGCAAGCGCTGACCCGCTCGACACCAAATGCTTCAATGTAAAATTACCGGCAGACGAGCACTGGCGTCTTGCTATGAGTAAGAACCTTCTGCGTCTCGCTTCCCAGCAGAAATCCGCGCAGTCCTGTTCTGCCATGCGAGGCCATAACGATCAGGTCGCAGTGCGACTTTCGGGCCTGATAGATGATGGCGTCGTAAGGACTGTCGCCCTTAACCGTCACAACATCGCAGGCGACGCCGGCTTTGGCCGCAGTGTGTTTGGCTGTCTGAAGAATGGTTATTGCCTGTTGAGCAGCCTGCTCGTTGTAACGCTCCTCGATCTTGCGGATTCGCGGCCTTACG
>Ga0070675_100003628_pt1 | contig 11734 bp, 9 predicted proteins | sample KBSM43metaG_FD_65343 | JGI IMG/M metagenome (GOLD analysis project Ga0070675, IMG submission 65343) | Miscanthus rhizosphere microbial communities from Kellogg Biological Station, Michigan, USA - KBS M4-3 metaG | ecosystem: Host-associated > Plants > Roots > Rhizosphere > Soil ...
CGTGAAGCACTGTAAAGCGCGCCACGGATAGCCGCCGATTGGTTTGCACAGCGGCGGCAAGCGAACGACTCGTTGGAAACGTGCAACACGTCGCCGTGAAGACGTCACGATCAGGAAGTGCCCCCGTCGCTGGGCGAGTGCCCCGGTGCTAGAGGATCGGATCCGTCGCCAGCGCGGGCTGCCGTTCGATCCGCGGCACCGCCGACAGCAGCGCCCGGGTGTAGTCCGATTGCGGCGTGGACAGCACGAGGTCAGCCGGCCCGAGTTCCTCGATGCGGCCCCGCTGCATCACCGCAACCTGATCGGCGATGTACTCGACGACGCCGATGTTGTGGGTGATGAACAGGTACGAGACACCGACGTCGCGCTGCAGGTCGCGCAGCAGGTTCAGGATCTGCGCCTGGACCGAGACATCGAGGGCCGAAGTCGGCTCGTCGCAGACGATGAGGCGCGGCTGGACCGCCAGGGCTCGTGCGATCGCGATGCGCTGGCGCTGGCCGCCCGAAAATTCGTGCGGATAGCGCTGCAGCGCATCGCGGCGCAGCCCGACCTGGTCGACCAACCGCTCGAGGTTGCTGCGCCGGGTCGGCGAGTCCAGGTCGGGACGCAGGGCCTGCAGGCCCTCGTCGAGGATGTCGAACACGCGCATGCGCGGATCGAGCGACGCGAACGGGTCCTGAAAGATGATCTGGATCGAGCGGCGAGCCTCCCGGAGGGCGTCGCCGTTCAGCGAGAACAGATCCTTGCCGTCGAGCAGCGCTTGACCATCGATTGCCGCCTGGCCTCGAAGGAGTTGCACGATCGCCTTGCCGACCGTCGTCTTGCCTGAACCGGATTCTCCGACCAGGGCCAAGGTCTGGCCGCTCGCGATGCGGAAGGAAATGTCCTCCGCCGCCGTGAAGGATCCCGTCGCCCGCTGCAGAAGGCCCGACCGGATCGGAAAGCGGACGCTGAGGTGCGACACATCGAGCAACACACGATCGGCAGCACCCACCCGGCTGCGCGGCATCCCGTCGTCCCGCATGACCGTCGGGGGCCGCTCCGACCGCGCGCGCTCACGGTCCACGCCGTCGCGATACAGCAGGCAGCGAACGCTGCGGCTCCCCAGGTCGTACAGATCGGGCGGCGTGTTCGGGCACGGCTCGAACGCGCGGTCGCAACGCGGCGTGAACCGGCACCCGCCGAAGTGCTGCGACAGCGCCGGTACGGTCCCGGCAATCGCGGCCAGCGTCGCCCCGCGCTTCGTGGTGTCGGGCAGCGCCTCGAGGAGGAGCCGCGCATAGGGGTGTTTCGGCGCCGCGAAAAACTCATCGGCTGGCGCCACCTCGATGATCTGGCCGGCATACATCAGCGCGACCCAGTCCGCCATGCCGGAGACGACGGCCAGGTCGTGCGTGATCAGCAGCAGCCCCATCCCTTGCTCGCGCTGCAACGTCCTCAGGAGGTCGAGGATCTGCGCCTGGATCGTGACATCGAGGGCCGTGGTCGGCTCGTCGGCGATCAGGAAGTCGGGCTCGGCGGCGAGCGTCATCGCGATCATCACGCGCTGCTTCTGTCCGCCGCTCAGGCGAAACGGGTACTCGTCGATGCGCCGCTCAGGCTCTGGAATGCCGACGCGGCGCAGCCACTCGATCGCCTTGGCGAGCGCCGCGCCGCCCCGCAGCGCCGTGTGGGCCTCGATCGCCTCGACGATCTGCGTGCCGACCCGCATCACCGGGTTCAGGCTGGTCGCCGGCTCCTGAAAGATCATCCCGATGCGGCCGCCGCGGATCGCGCGCATCTCCGCCTCCGGGAGGCCGAAGACGTCGTCGCCGCCGAGATCGAGCCGGCCCTGGGTGACCCGGCCGTTCTCGGGCAAGAGACGCATCAGCGCGAGCGCGGTCATGCTCTTGCCGCAGCCCGATTCCCCGACCAGCGCGAACGTCTCGCCGCGTTCGATGCAAAGCGAAAGGCCGTCGATCGCGCGCACCAGACCGGCGTCGGAATCGAGCGCGACCTTCAAGTCCTTGATGTTCAGCATGTCGGTCGACCGCTCAGCGGTGGACGGTCGGCGCATCGGGCGCCGCGACCGCGGGGACGGGGTAGAGGCGCGGACGGAACACCCGCGAGCGCGGATCGAACGCGGTGCGGACGCCGTCGGCGAACAGGTTCGCGGCCAGGACCAGCGTGACCATGAAGACGAACGCGGCGGCGAAGCTCCACCAGACGATCGGGTCGCGCGACATCTCGCTGCGGGCCAGGTTGATCATGCCGCCGAAGCTGCTCATCGACGGATCGACACCGACGCCAACGTACGACAGCACCGCCTCGTAGAGGATCAGGCCGGAGAACTCGAGGACCGTCGTGATCAGCACGAGGTGCATCACGTTGGGCATGATGTGACGCACCATGATGCGCCAGTGCCCGACGCCGAACGCGGTGGCCGCCTGGACGTACTCGAGCTCGCGCAGCTTCATCGTCTCGGCGCGCAGCAGACGGCACAGGCTCGCCCAGCCGGTCACGCCGAGAATGGCGCACAGCAGGAACAAACGCAGGTCGGACCGCTCGGCGCCGGTCGCGAACAGCTCCGGGTTCTTGTCGATGTAGACCTGGACCATCAGCACGCAGGCCGCGATCAGCAGCACGTTCGGAACCGAGGACAGCAACGTGTAGAGGTACTGGATGACCTCGTCGACCCAGCCCTTGAAGTAGCCGGCCGCGACACCGAAGGCGATCGCGAACGGCAGTGTCGCAAGGGTCGCCAGCGTGCCGATCACGAACGCGGTGCGCACGCTCTTGAGCGCCTGGTAGAAGACGTCGTTGCCGGTCCGGTCGGTGCCGAGCAGGTGGTAGGCGAACATCAGCGAGCCGGCGATGCCGGCCAGCACCGCGATCACCGCGAAGGTCAGCAGCGCCGCCCGCAGCGGCAGGCGCGTCTGGTTGCGGACGAGCCGGCCCAGCGCTTCACGGGTCGGGATGTGCTGGCCGCGGCCATGGGCGCGCGCCGTCCACAGCGTCGCCAGCGCCGCCACGACGAGCCCGCTCAAAATGCCGAGACTGACTCGCGTCAGCAGATCGACCCGCCACTCGGTCGCCGGGTCCTTCAGATGGGCGCCGCCATGGACCAGGCGCGGAAAGACCCGGGCGGGCTGGCCGCCGACGTCGCGCGTCTCCTTGGTGAATCCGACCGTCGCCAGCGGCACCGAATACGAGGCCTCGCGGGATTGCACCAGGCGGCCCAGCACCGCATCGAGGAGCGAGGTGGTCCGGGTGTCGTATGCGACCGCCGCCCCGACCGCGGCGGTCGCGGAGGGCGGCAGCGCGCGTCGATAGTGCACGCTGTCGAGCAGCGTGACGATCAGGAACAGTGCGATGACGAGCGCGGCGCAGAGCGACGGCGCATCGGCGAACACCTTGCTCCAGGTGTCGCGCAGATTCGGATTGCGCCGCACGTGCCAGCCGTACCAGGCGAGCGCTGCGACCAGCAGCCAGAGGACCGCATCGGTCCAGAGCAGCACGAACTTGGGTGTCATGCGGATTCCATTGATCGTCAGCCGAGCCGGACGCGCGGATCGGCCCAGGTGTAGGCGATGTCGATCAGCACGTACGAGACGATGTAGAGCAGCGAACCAAGGAACACCATCGTCCGCACGATTGCGAAGTCCTGGCCGGTGATCGCGTCGATCACATAGGCGCCGAGCCCGGGGATGCCGAAGAAGCTCTCGAACACCAGGCTGCCGAGGAAGATGTACGGCAGGTACGCGCCGGCGCTCGTGATGATCGGGATCAGCGCGTTCTTGAAGACATGGCGGAACAGCACGATCCGCTCGGAGAGACCCTTCGCGCGCGCCGTCCGCACGTAGTCCTTGCCGACCTCCTCGAGGAACATCGCCCGGTACAGGCGCGACTCGCCGCCGAGCCGCGCGAGCAGCGCGAGCAGCACCGGAAGGACCAGGAACTTCACAGCGTCGAGCCCTTCGGCATAGCCCGAGATCGGCACCAGCTTGAAGATGCGGGAGAACAGGAACTGGCCGACGATGATGTAGAACAGGCTCGAGATCGACAGCATCAGGACACAGAGAACGACGCCCCAGAAGTCGATCCGCGAATTGCGGAACAGCACCAGCTGCAGCGCGAACGCGGTGCTCGCGATGACCTGCAGGATGAAGAGGGGAAGCGCCAGCTGCAGGCTTGCGATCATGCGGCTGCGGACCTGATAGCCGATGTCGCCGGCGCTTTCCGCGTCGGCCCGGCCGAAGTCCAGCTTGAAGAGCGAGACCGAACGGTCCCAGAAGATCGTTTCCGTGAAGCGCTCGGTGCCGTGCTTCTGGTCGTTCACGTAGAGCGGCTTGTCATAGCCGCGTTCGGCCTTCCACTTGGCGATCTGCTCGGCGCTGACCCGCTTGCCGCCGATGTTCAGGCGGGCCATGTCGTCCGGCGTGTTGACCGTGAAGAACAGGAAGAACGTCGCCAGGTTCACGCCCAGCAAAATGAGAACCCCGTAGCCGATGCGCCGGACGATGTAGTTCAGCATGCGGCAGGCAGCCTGCCGTTCGGGAACGCGCCCCTTGTGCCGGACGTCATGCGAGCACCTCGCCGCGCGCGTTGAGCCGCTCGCGCCGCTGGAACGTGCGCCGACCGGCCCAGCCGATCGCCAGCAGCGCCAGCACGATCAGCACCGGCGGCCACAAGGCGGGCTTGTTCCACTCGGTCTGCTTCTGGGCCCGCAGCGCCGGATCGATGCGGTAGTACTTCGCCATGTCGCGGACCAGGATGCTGGGCTTGCCGTTGTAGACCCATGGCTGATAGGCGCCGGATGCGAACGGGAACCAGCCGAACGACCAGATCGCATCCTGCTGGACGATCGCGACCATCTCGTCGATGACCTTCTGCTTCTCCGGCCCGTCGTCCATCAGGCGCAGCATGTTGTAGCGCCGGTCATATTCGGGGTTCTCGTAATTCGCGGTGTTCTCGCCGTCGGCCTTGGCCTTCGAGTTCGGCCCGTAGAGCAGGAACAGGTAGTTCTCGGCGTCCGGGTAGTCGGCCAGCCAGCCCCAGAAGAAGACCTGCTGGGTGCCCTTTCTCATCTTGTCCTGGAACTGGTTGTAGTCGGTCGCCCGGATCTCGAGCTGGATGCCGAGCTTGGCGAACTGCTTGACCATCCAGTCGAGCTCGGACTTGATCTCCGGCGTCGGCACGCGCTGGTAGTCGTAATTGAGGACGAGCGGGCGGCCGTTGCTCGCGTCTCGCCCGTCCGGATAGCCCGCCTCGACGAGCAACGCCTTCGCCTCGTCGAGCGGACGCCGGACCAGCTTGCCGTCGACGACGCGGTGGGTCAGCGGGTTGACGCCGGCGACGGTGCCATGACGCGAGCCGAAGAGACCGCCGGGCAACGGCCCCATCGCGGTCTCGCCCCCCTTCTTCGGGAAGATGCGGCTGTACTCGTCCCAGTCGATCGCGATCGACAAGGCCTGGCGGAGCTTGCGGTTGCGGACCTGCTGCTCCGGTGTCGCGCCCTTCCCGACCACCGGGTCGAGCCAGTTGAAGCCGAGGTACCAGTTCGAGATGTCGACGACGCGCGGCAGCTTGAAGCCCTTCTCCACATAGCTCTGGGCGATGCGTTCCGAATCGGCCATGTCGAGCGCGAACTCGACCCCGTACTCGGTGCGCTCGATCTCGGGCACGTCGAAGTAGCCCTGGATGAACTTCGCCTTCAGCGGCACCGCCTCCTTCTCGGCGTTGAAGACCAGCGTGTCGATGAACGGCATCTTCTTGCCGCAGTCGTCGAGCCGGCCGGCTTCCTTGTCGCCCGGCATGCCTTCGCACGGATAGGTCTCACCGTGGTAGTTCGGGTTGCGCTTCAGGACGTGGCGCCGATCCTGCACGTAGTCGACCATCATGTACGGCCCGGTGCCGGCCGGCCAGACGTTCAAGGTAAGGCCGTTCTTCGCCATGCCGGGCTGGGCATAGAACTGGTCGGCCTCCCACGGGATCGGCGCGGTGAACGTCATCGCGAGCCAGTACTTCCACTGCGGGTACTTGCCGATGATGCGGATGCGCAGTGTGTGGGCGTCGAGGGCGCTGACCCCTTCGAGCGGGTACTTGCGGAAGTCGAGGAACGGCTTGTCGAGCGCAGCCGGGTCCATGCCGGCGCGCAGCTTCTTGTCCTCAGCCCGGATCAGCTCGCCGTATTGCTTCAGCCCGACCACGTACTCGGTGAAGATGCCGTAGATCGGCGCCTGGATTCGGGTCGTTGCCTGGCGCTTCATCGCGTACACAAAGTCCTCGGCCACCAGCTCCCGGGTCGCTCGGACCGGAAACTCCCACGGCGAGCGCCGATCGCCAACCTCACCCGGCCTCATCGCGTGGTACAGGTAGTGCCCCTGCGCATCCTTTGCAAACGCGGGATGCGGCGCATACATCACGCCCTTCTTGATCGGGATGTCGTAGACGCTTTCGGCGATCGATGCCGGATCGGCGTCCTCCGGCAACGGCTGCCCTGCCTTGTCGAAGTACTTCGGCTCGACGACCTCCTCGGCGAGCTTCGGGACCAACTGGTACGGCCGCTTCAGGTAGTGGTAGCCGTACAGCGGCTCGTAGACCTGGTAGGTGATCGGCGTCTCGTTGTTCGAATAGGACGCGGTCGGATCGACGTAGCGCGGCGAGCGCTCGGCGAACGCGGAGAACAGCGTGTTGCTCTTCTCGACCCCGTCGGCCTGTGGGCTGTTGTTGCATGCCGAGAGTGTCAAGGCCAACCCGAGTGTTGCCGCGAGCCGGCGGCCCCATCCCATCGCGTCAGCGTGCATCGCTCCGACCCTTCGCCGTGCATCCCGGCGGAGATGCGCCGAGACTTTGCAGAACCTGAACCCGCCGCGAAGCGAGGGCTCGTGACCCATCCTCCTCGGCGCAGCGACAAATTGTACGGGCGGCCTCGCCGGCTCCTTGCTCCCTACCAGCCGATCAGCACGTTGCGCCCGTCGACCAGCACCGTGACACGTGCGCCGATCGGCATCGTCACTTTGGTCGGGACGTGGCCGAACGGCAGGCCGGTTAGGATCGGCGTACGGGTTTCGCTGCGCAGGCGCTGCAGCACCGCCTTCATGTCGTAGCCGCGGTCGTTCGGCGACTTGCGCCAGTCGCTGAAGGCGCCGAGGACCACCGCCTTCTGAGCGTCCAGGACACCGGCCTGACGCAGCTGCAAGAGGCTGCGTTCGATCCGGTACGGGTGTTCGTTGACGTCCTCGAGGAACAGCACGCCGCCCTTAACTCGCGGCCAATGCGGCGTGCCGAGCAGCGAGCTGACCATGCACAGATTGCCACCCCAGAGCGTGCCGCGGACCTCGAGGCCGTCGAAGCCGTTCTCGGTGCGAAAGCCGACGGCCTCGAGCGCGCCGCTCATCGCCTCGACAAAGCAATCGCGCGTCACCTCATCGACCGTCTCGATGCTCTTCTCGCCATGCTCGCCGGCCTCGCGGCCGAAGTCGTAGCAGGCCATCGGCCCGGCCCAACTGCGGGAACCGGTGTGCGCCAGCAGGCCGAGCTGCAGCACCGTCAGATCGCTGTGGCCGATCCAATGCGTCCCCCGCTCGACGCTGGCGGCGACGCGCTTCCAGTCGATCGCATCGAGCAGACGGCTCAGGCCGTAGCCGCCGCGCGTGGCCATCGCGACAGCGGGCGCGCGGTCGGCGATCCGATGGATCGCCTCGAGGCGCGCCGCGTCGTCGCCGGCGAAACGCTGGTGCTTGGCGAGCGCGCCGGCGTCGATCTCGACCTCGAAGCCGAGCGCCCTCAGCCGGCGCTGGGCACGCTGCAGGGGCGCCGCCTTCATCACCACGCCGCTCGGCGAGTAGAGCGCGAGCGATGTCATCGGAAGCCCGACGGCGGTTCGAACTCGGTCGCCTCGCCAGTCGGAATGTCGGGCGCCGCGTCGGCACGCGCCGCTTCACGCCGCTCGCGGTACTGGCGACGCCGTTCGGCGAAGAAGTCCTGCAGCAGCGCGGCACTCGCCTCGCCCATCACGTCACCGACCAACTCGGTGTGATGGTTCAGCCGGCGCTCGTCGAACAGATTCAGCACCGAACCCGCGGCGCCCGTCTTCGGGTCGCGGGCACCGAACACAACGCGCTTGACGCGCGCATGCAGCAAGGCCATCGCGCACATCGCACAGGGCTCGAGCGTCACGTAGAGCTCGCAGTCGGGAAGCCGGTAGTTGCCGAGCAGCGCGGCGGCGTGGCGCAGCGCGACGATCTCGGCATGCGCGGTCGGATCGCTCTCGGTGACCGGGCGGTTGTAGCCGGTTGCGACGACCTGCCGGCCGGTTGGCGTGTCGCGCATGATGACCGCCCCGACCGGCACCTCGCCGACCAACAGCGCGTTCTGCGCCTGGTCGAGAGCGATGCGCATCGCGCCTTCGTCGGCGCTCAACGGGTCAGCCCGTAGGCGTCGTCAGGGCGCGGCACGGTTGTTTCGATCGGCACCCTGCTGCAACGCACGGGCTGCATCGTTGCGCACCTTCTCCTGCATGTTGGCGGCCTGCTGCGGGACTGTCAGGGTCGAGGTGTCGGCGGCCGTCGCACCCGGCATGCCGCCCGGAATGCCGATCGTCGCGCCGTCGCGCGAGCCGGGTGGCGGCAATTCGATGCCGGCCTGGCTGGCCGCCGTGCTGGTGCGGGTGGAGACGGTGCCGCTGTTCAACGCCTGCAGCTGCTTCTTGCCGAGCGAGCCGACGATCGCCAGCACGACCAGCAGCGAGAGCACACCGAAGATCAGCCTCATCCCTTCACTCCCATTCGATCGTCGCCGGGGGCTTCGATGACACGTCGTAAGTCACGCGATTGATGCCGCGCACCTCGTTGATGATTCGGCTCGAGACCCGTTTCAAAAGACTGTACGGCAGTTCGGCCCAATCGGCTGTCATGAAGTCGCTGGTCTGCACCGCGCGCAGTGCGACAACATGCTCATAAGTACGCCCGTCGCCCATCACACCGACGCTGCGGACCGGCAGGAACACCGCGAACGCCTGGCTCGTCAACTCGTACCAGCTCTTGCCGCTCGGCCCGTCGAGCGTGCCGCGCAGCTCCTCGATGAAGATTGCATCGGCGCGGCGCAGCAGATCGGCATGCTCGCGGGTCACCGCGCCGAGGATGCGCACGCCGAGCCCCGGGCCCGGGAACGGATGGCGGTACACCATGTCGTGCGGCAGTCCGAGCGCGACCCCGAGCTCGCGCACCTCGTCCTTGAACAGCTCGCGCAGCGGCTCGAGCAGCTTGAGACCGAGCGTCTCGGGCAGGCCGCCGACGTTGTGATGGCTCTTGATCGTCGTCGCCTTCTTCGTCTTCGCGCCCCCGCTCTCGATCACGTCGGGGTAGATGGTCCCCTGCGCCAGCCACTTCGCGCCGCGACGCTTCGCCGCCTCGGCCTGGAACACCTCGACGAACTCGCGGCCGATGATCTTGCGTTTGGCTTCGGGATCGGCGACCCCGGCCAGCTTGCCGAGGAACTGCGCGCTCGCATCGACGCCGATCACGCGCGCATGCAGGCGCCCGGCGAACATCTCCATCACCATCCGTCCTTCGTCGAGACGGAGCAGGCCGTGGTCGACGAAGACGCAGGTCAGCTGGTCGCCGATCGCACGATGGATCAACGCGGCCGCAACGCTCGAATCGACGCCGCCCGACAGGCCGAGGATCACCTCGTCGGCGCCGACCTGCTCGCGGATGCGCGCGACCGCCTCCTCGACGTAGTTGCCCATCACCCAGTCGGGCTTCGCCTTGGCAATGTCAAGAACGAAGCGGTTCAGGATGTCGCGGCCCTTTTGGGTGTGCGTGACCTCCGGATGGAACTGAACCGCGTAGTAGCCGCGCTCCTCGTCGGCCATTCCTGCCACCGGACAGCTCGGCGTCGAGGCCATCAGCTTGAAGCCGGGCGGCAGCGCGGTGACCTTGTCGCCGTGGCTCATCCAGACTTTCAGCATGCCGTGACCTTCGGCCGTCGAGAAATCCTCAATGCCCTGCAGCAACTTGGTGTGGCCACGCGCACGCACCTCGGCGTAGCCGAATTCGCGATGGCTGCTCGCCTCGACTTCGCCGCCGAGCTGCACCGCCATCGTGAACATGCCGTAGCAGATGCCGAGCACCGGCACGCCAAGCTGCCAGACCACTTCCGGAGCCCGCAGGTCCTGGTCTTCGTAGGTCGACGCATGGCTGCCCGACAGGATGATCGCCTTCGGCCCGAACGACCGAATGAAGTTATCGCCGACGTCGTTCGGATGGATCTCGCAGAAGACGTGCGCTTCGCGGATGCGGCGGGCGATCAACTGCGTGACTTGAGAGCCGAAGTCGAGGATCAGGATCTTGTCGTGCATGACGGTCAGGCGAAGGGCCCGGCGGAGAGGGAGGCGGCGTCGATGCGCTGGCGCCGCTCGCCGCGAAAGTGCAACCCCGCCAGCACCAGTGCGCCGAGCTGCAGGGCGGCACAGAAGTAGAACGGCGCGCCGATGCGCCAGTCGCCCTTCGGCAGGTGCGACACGACGCCGAGCAGCGGCGCCCCGATCACCGGCGCAACGACCGCCATCAGGCTGTTCAGGCCGCTCACCGCGCCCATCGTCTGGCCCTGGGTGTGGGCATCGGCGGCGCGCGAGATGATGCTCTGGATCGATGCGGTGACCGTGAAACCGAGCAGGTTCGCAAAGATCACCGCGAACATCATCCAGCCCTCGGTCGCGAGGCCGTAGAGCAGATACGACACGGTCGACGACACCAGGCCCCAGAACGCCAGGCGCTGCGGCGAGAAGCGCTTCAGCAGCCGCCCGAGCAGCAGCCCCTGCGTGACGGCCGACGCGATGCCGACCGCAAACAGCGACCAGCCGTTCTGCAGCGGGCCCCAGCCGAACTTGAACGTCGTGTACAGCACCCAGGTCGTATAGAGAATGAACTGGGCCAAACCGCTGCAGGCGATCACGGCAACGAGCAGGCCGACGCCCTGTGTCTGCGAAAGCGCGCGCAACGACGTCACGGGATTCGCCGACCGCCATTCGAAGCGGCGCCGCTTCCCGGGCGGCAGCGACTCCGGCAGCACGAACCAGCCGTACAGCAGGTTGAGCAGCGCGAGCGCGCCGGCGGCAAAGAACGGCAGGTGCAGGTCGATCGCACCGAGCAGGCCGCCCATCACCGGCCCGAGGATGAAGCCGAGACCGAACATCGCACCGAGCAAGCCGAAGCGCTTGGCCCGGCCCTCGGGAGGGGTGATGTCGGCGACATAGGCGTTCGCGACCGACGCGTTCGACTGCATCGCGCCGCTGAACAGCCGGACGAGGACGAGCATCCAGAGCGCGGTGGCCAGCGCCGTGACGAAGAAGCTCAGCGCCAGCGCACAGAAGCCGAGCAGCAGGACCGGCCGCCGACCGTGGCGGTCGGAGAGCGCGCCGAGCAGCGGCGAGGTCAGGAAATTGGCGATGCTGAACGCGAACGTCGTGACGCCGAACCAGAACGTCTGGTCGGCGCTCGATCCGGTGAAGGTGCCGACCAGCAGCGGCAGCACCGGGATGATCAGGCCGATCGACACCATGTCGATCAGCACGGTCAGCATGATGAACGGCATCGCGGCCCGGCGGTCGCGGTGTGCCGGGCCGGGCGGTGGCGCTTCAGCCATCGGCGCGGTAGTTCGGAGCTTCCTTGGTGATCTGCACGTCGTGGACATGGCTCTCGCGCATGCCCGCGGAGCTGATCTCGACGAACTCGGCCCGGTTGTGCATGTC
>Ga0070675_100003630_pt1 | contig 11732 bp, 9 predicted proteins | sample KBSM43metaG_FD_65343 | JGI IMG/M metagenome (GOLD analysis project Ga0070675, IMG submission 65343) | Miscanthus rhizosphere microbial communities from Kellogg Biological Station, Michigan, USA - KBS M4-3 metaG | ecosystem: Host-associated > Plants > Roots > Rhizosphere > Soil ...
CTGGCGCTGTGCGGCGGCAACATCGACCTCACCATGCTCGACCGCGTCATCGAGGTCGGCCTGGTCGCGGACGGGCGCCTCACCCGCTTCACCGTCTCGATCGCCGACCGCCCGGGGGGCCTTGCGCGGCTCGCCGAGGTCATCGCGTCCACCGGCGCATCGATCAAGGAAATCGTTCACGACCGCGCGTTCTCGGGGCCGGACCTGTCGGCGGTGCGTGTCATATGCGTGGTCGAGACAACCGGGCGCGACCACGTGGTCGAGCTGCACCGGGCACTTGCGCAAGCCTCGCTCCAAGTGATCTCATGACGAATGCGCGCAGGCACCCGCTTGCGCGGTTCCGACAAAAGAGCGAGGGAGACGCCGTGCAGCCGGAAACGCCGCAGATCAATCCCTATGGCGCGCCGCAAGCGCCGGTGGGCGACTACGTTACCGGCGACCACGCCGTGCTCGAACGCGCGCGCAGCGTGCCTGCCGACCATGGCGTGGCGTGGTACCGAGAGGCATGGCGCCTGTTCAAGCTTTCGCCGGGCGTCTGGATCGGGATCTGGGTGGTGTTCATCGTCATCCTGATGGCGATCAGCATCATCCCCCTGCTCGGCAGCCTGGTCGTGGCCGTTCTGACACCAATATTCGTCGGGGGCACGATGATCGCCGCGCGCAACGCCGATCGCAATAACGGCGCCCGCTTCGGCGACCTCTTCGCGGCGTTCAGCGGGCGCGCCGGTGCGCTGATGCTGATCGGCCTTCTCCAGCTCGCGCTGTCGCTGGTCTTCGTAGTCGTCTTCGCGTTGGTCGTCGGCTTCGGAGGCGCGATGAGCATGTTCATGGGCGACATGTCGCCGGAAACGATGGACACGCAAGCGATCGTACCCATGATCGTTCTCGGTGCCTTGGCGGCGGTCATCTTCATACCGATCACCAACGCCGTGTGGCTCGCGTCGGCTCTCACCGCGCTCGAGGGCGCGGGCGCGCTCGACGCGCTCCGCCGTGCCTTCAGCGCCACCTTCCGCAATCTGCTGCCGCTACTCGTCTTCGTGCTCGTGACGCTGGCGCTCGCCGTCGCCGCCACGATTCCGCTGGCGCTCGGCTGGCTGGTGCTGGGACCCGTCATCCTGTGCGCGATCTATGCGCAATATCAGGACTTGTTCGACGCCGCCGGCGAGCAAGCGCAAGGCTGATACTTTGAGGGTCGATGCGCTCGCCGTGCGTCTCGACACGATGCGCACGGTCGAGACGCCCGAGGGGTGCCGCATCGATCTCCGTGTCGCGGGCCTCGTGGCGCGCACCCGCGCGTGGCTCATCGATCTCGCGATTCGCGGGTTCATCTACCTCGTGGCGCTCGAGGTCCTGGTGCTATTCGGGAAGGTGGGCTTCGGCGCGATCCTGCTCGTGGTGTTCGCGCTCGAATGGCTGTACCCGGTTTATTTCGAGGCGGCGTGGCACGGCGCCACGCCTGGCAAGCGCGTATGCAGGCTCGCGGTGCTGCGCGACGACGGCGGTCCGATCGACTGGGGTGCGGCGATGGTCCGCAACACGCTGCGCATCGTCGACTTCCTGCCGCTTCTCTACATGGCGGGAACGCTGTGCATGTTCCTGCGCCGCGACTTCAAGCGACTGGGCGACGTCGCCGCCGGCACCATCGTGGTCTATACCGACGAGCCGCCGCTGCCGGCCCTCGCGGCGGAAGGCCCCAGCGAGCCCCCGCCGGTGCCGCTCGCGACCGACGAGCAGCGCGCCGTCATTGGCTTCACGTTGCGCGAGCCGAGGCTCACGCGAGAACGCGCGGAGGAGCTCGCGCAAGTCGCGGCGCCGCTGACCGCCGGGCTCAGCGCCAATGCTGCGCGGACGCGCCTGGTCGGCATCGGTCGCTTTCTCATGGGCCGCCGGTGAAGGAAACGCAATTCATCACGACGCGCGAGCGGGAATGGACGCACTGGGACGCGTGGCTCGACCGCAAGCGCAGGGCAACCGAGCTGCCGTTCGCAGCTTCTGAAATGGCGCATCGCTTCCGCGAGTTGTGCCGCGATCTGTCGCTCGCGCGCGAGCGCAACTACTCGAGCCCACTCGTCGACCGGCTGCAGCAGCGCGTGCTTCGAGTGCAGCAGCGAATCTACGGCGCACAGCCGCGCAAACGCGCGGCGGTGCTCGAGTTCTTCCTCTCGGGCTTCCCGGCGCTCGTGCGGCGCGAGTGGCGGTTCGTCGCCGCCGCCGCCGTCATGATGCTCGCACCCATCGGCCTCTACGTCTGGGCCGCGCAGCTGTGGCCGGAAAGCGTGTACCTCGTGCTGTCCCCCGACAGCGCCGCGCGCATCGAAGCGATGTACGGCCCGGACAGCATTCGGCCCGGGCGTGCGCGCGACGCGGGCGACGACATCGTGATGATGGCCTACTACATCTACAACAACGTGCGCATCGACTTCCAGTGCTTCGCGGGCGGCCTCCTGTTCGGCGTCGGCAGCATCTTCTTCCTGGTCTACAACGGCCTGCACATTGGCGCGGTCGCGGGGCACCTCACGCGCGTCGGCTACGGCGAGGCGTTCTGGGGCTTCGTCGCGGGCCACAGCAGCTTCGAGCTCCTCGGCGCCGTGCTTGCAGGCGCCGCCGGCCTTCGCATTGGCTACGCGTTGGTGGCCCCGGGCGCACGCACGCGCGGCGACGCCATGCGGGCGGCGGCGCGTCCGGCCGCGTACCTGCTCTACGGCGCCGCGGCGATGACGGGATGCGCGGCCTTGGTCGAGGCCTTCTGGTCGCCGCAGCGCGCGCTGCCGAGCGCGCTCAAGTATGGCGTCGGCATCGGCCTGTGGGTCGCGTGGCTGCTGTACTTTGTCCTTGCGGGAGCGTCCGCGCGCCGGGGTCCTGAGCACGATGCAGGTTGACCGCCTCGCCGTCGAGCTCCGCCAGCGCAACGGCTTCGAGTCGCTCGACCTCGGCTTCGCGATGTACCGGGCGTGGGACCGCGCGCTGCTTCGCGCGTGGTGCGTGACCTACGTCCCGACCGCGCTCGCGGTCTCCCTCGTGCTGTGGGAATACCCGACGATTGCATTCCTCGTCATGTGGTGGCTGAAGCCGCTGTTCGACCGCGTGCTTCTCTACGTGTACTCGCAGGCGATGTTCGGCGCACAGCCGAGCGCGCGCGACGTGCTGCGCGAGCTGCCGCGGCTCGCGCGACAAACGCAGCTCCTGGCGAGTCTGACCATATTCCGGTTCAGCATGGCGCGCAGCCTGTTCCTGCCGGTGTGGCAGCTCGAGGGACAGCGTGGCCCCGCGGCGCGCGCCCGCCGCCGCGTGCTGGGCGCGCGCACCTACGGTTTCGGTGCGTGGCTCACGTTCGTATGCGTGAATGTCGCCGGCATCTGGAGCCTGGGCATGTTCATGATCGCGCGCCTGCTGGTACCCGAGGACTCGCTGCCCGCGTTCTCGCTTGCCGACCTCTTCATGCCGAACACCGATGCGCTCTGGCTGCAATACGGAACGAACCTCGTCGCGTTCATCGCCGACACCGTGATCGAGCCCTACTTCGTCGGCGCGGGCTTCAGCCTTTACCTCAACCGGCGCAGCGAGCTCGAGGGATGGGATCTCGAAGTCGAATTTCGCCGCATGACGCAGCGTCATGCCGGCGCGCGCTCGCCGGTCGCCGCTGCAGCGGCGCTGGCCGCGATCGTGGTGGTCCTTGCAATCCTGCCCGCGGAGACCTGCGTTGCGGCCGAGGCGTCGCGCCCCGCGCGCATCGAGTCGACGCCGCTGCCGCGCGGCGATGTCATGCGCGAGTTGAAGGCCGTCGTCGAGGATCCGGTGTTCGGCAAAAAGCAGATGGAGTCGCACTGGGTCACGCGCGCTCGCGACAACGCGACCACGCCGGCTTGGATGCGCGCGCTGCGCGATTTCATGAAGCGCGTCGCGCAGGCAATCGGCGAGGTCGGCCGCGTCGCGATCTGGGCCATCGGCGGCGCGCTGCTCGCACTCGCCATCTACTTGCTGATCACGCATCACGAGCGATGGTATGGGCGCAGGGGGACGCGCGTGGTGCCGCAAAGCCTCTTCGGGCTCGACGTGCGTCCAGCCTCTCTTCCCGACGACGTGGTGGCCGCCGCGCGCGCCGCGCTGGCGGCCGGCGAGATCACGGGCGCGTTGAGCCTTCTTTATCGCGGCGCGCTCAGCACGCTGATCCATGCCGGCGGCGTCGACTTCAGGAGCGGCGACACGGAAAACGAGTGCTGGCGGCGCGCGGCGCCCGTCCTCTCGACCGACGGCGGCACGTATTTTCGCTCGCTGCTCGATGCCTGGCTCGTCACCGCCTACGCCCATCGGCCGCCACCCGTTGCCGATCTCGTGGACTTGTGCGATCGCTGGCCAGCGCACTTTCGCGGCGAGACGTTCGCACGGGGAACACCGCAATGAACGTCTCGCGACGCGCTATCTGGGGCACCGTCGCCGCGTTCGCCCTCGTCGTGCTCTCGAGCGCGTGGTTCGTGTCGACCCACGACCGCGAGTTCGTCGAGATTCGCGGCCGGCCGCAGCCGCCGGCGCTTCGCAACTCGTGGCTCGCCACCGAGATGTTGCTCGCGCGCTTCGGCTACCGCGCGACGACGTCGCAGGAAGCAGGTGCCCTCGACCTCGACCGGCTTCCCAAAGGCGGCACGGTGATCATGTCGAGCGAGCGCCAATACCACCTTGCGCCGTCGCGCATGGCTGCGCTCCTCCAGTGGGTAGACGAAGGCGGCTTGCTCATCGCCGACGCTTCCGGCGTGGCCCGCAGCGATCCGATATTGAAGGCGTTCGATGTCGGGCTCACCGCCGGTCGCACAAGCGAGCAGGAAGGCGGCGAGCCGGACGACGAGGAAGAAGATCCCGCGAAAGCGAAAGCCGCCGCCAGGCAACGCCGCGAGCCTCCCGTGCGCATCGTCGAGGTCCCGGGCTACGGGCGCGATCTTCGCATGCGCTCGAGCCGCGTTACGCTCTACCCAGGCAAGGTCGAGCCTGCGTGGAAAGTGGCGGGCGAGACCGACAAGCGCGGACGCACGGCGTTCGAGTTACTCGGGTACAAGCGCGGTGCCGGCGAGGTCGTGCTTGTCAACGGGCTCTGGCGCTTCGGCTATCGCGCGTCGCTTTCGCGCGAGGACCATGCCGAGATACTGCTTGCGCTGATCGCGACGCACCAGCGCGACGGCGACGTTCGCATCCTCGCAAGGCTCGCGACGCCCACGCTGTTCGAGTGGCTGTGGGACAACGCAAGGGCGTTCCTCGCGAGCGCGGGCGTGCTGTTCCTCTTCTGGCTTTGGCGCATCATGCCGCGCTTCGGTGTGCTACGTCCCGATCCTGCGCAGCCGCGCCGCAGCCTCCTCGCGCACCTGCGCGCCATCGGCCGCTTCCTGTGGCGGCATCATGCCGACGCCGTTCTTCTCGATGCGGTGCGTGCGAACGTCAAGCGGCGGCTCGTGCAGCGCGGACTCGCCTCGCCCGACTCCACCGCCCCGCTCGCAGCGCGGTTAGCGCGTACGTTCGGCATGAGCGAAGGCGACCTTGCGACGGCCCTCTCCGGAACGCCCGCCAGCAATCACCAATACGCCGCCGCGATGAAGACGCTTTACGACCTTTCCCACAAGCTCAACGAACCGACCCACTGATGCCTCTCAACGACCAGCAGCTCGAAACCGCGAGCCGGATCATCGGCGCGCTTCGCAACGAGATCCACAAGGCAGTCGTGGGCCAGGACGACGTCGTCGATCAGACGTTGACCGCGCTGCTCGCCGGCGGGCACGTACTGCTCGAAGGGGTCCCGGGCCTGGGCAAGACGTTGTTGGTGCGCGCGCTGGCGCGCACGTTCGACGGCAGCTTCGCGCGTATCCAGTTCACGCCCGATCTCATGCCGGCCGACGTCGTCGGACATACGCTGTTCGACCCCAAGGGGCAGTTCGTCACCCGCAAAGGACCGGTGTTCACGAACCTGCTGCTCGCCGACGAGATCAACCGCGCGCCTGCCAAGACGCAGTCGGCGCTGCTCGAAGTCATGCAGGAGCGGCAGGTGACGCTCGAAGGCACGGCGATGCCCGTCCCCGAGCCGTTCATGGTGCTCGCGACACAGAATCCCATCGAGCAGGAGGGCACGTACCCGTTGCCCGAGGCGCAGCTCGACCGCTTTCTCCTCAAGGTGCGCATCGACTATCCGACGGCGCGGCACGAAGCGCTGCTGGCGCGGCAGGTCACGGACGGAAAATCGGGCGCCGATCTCGATGTCGAGAGCGTCGCCGTCGTGGTGAAGCCCGAAACGGTCGTGCAGCTTCAGCGGGCGGCGGCGATGATCGACGTCGACGAGCGCATCTTCGACTACGCGGTCGCCATCGTTCGCGCGACGCGCAGCCAGCCCGGAATCGCGCTCGGCGCGGGCCCGCGCGGCTCGATCGCGCTCATACGCGGCGCGCGCGGGCACGCGCTCGCCGCCGGACGGGCTTACGTCACGCCCGACGACATCAAGGCGATCGCGATTCCCGCACTGCGTCACCGCATCGGCACCAGCGCGGATGCCGAGATCGAAGGACTGACGGCCGACATGCTGCTCGGCACGCTGCTCGAGAAGATTCCGGCGCCGCGCAGTTAGACGAGAATCGGGCGGGCGGGTGAAACTGATTCCATCGAAGCTCGCCCTCGCGCTCGTCGCGGCGTGGCTCGCGGTTGCGCTGGTGGCCGCGTTCATCGACGGATTGATCCTGGCCTGGCAAATCGCGGGCGTCGTGCTGGCCGCGGCCCTGGCTGCCGATGCGGCCGCGGGCATCGGGATCGCGGACCCCGCGTCGGTCGACCGGAACGTCGCCGCCAATCTCGCCCTCGGGCGTTGGACCCCGGTCACGCTGCGGCTATCGCGCGTGCGGCGAACCATTCGCGGATGGGTGCACGACGCGTATCCGCCGCAGTTCGACGCGACCGACATGCCGCAGCCCTTCGCGGTGGCGCCCGGCCAATCCGCCACGCTGCCCTATCGCGTACGTCCCCTGACTCGAGGCAACCATCGCTTCGGCAACGTCGCCTTGCGCGTCGACACGCCGCTCAAGCTCTGGCAGCGCGGACTCGAGCTGGGGACGTCGAGCGACGTGCGCGTCTATCCCGATTTCGCGCGCATCACCCAATACACGCTGCTCGCGACCGATCACCGGCTCTCGCAAATCGGCGTGCTGCAGCGAAGAAGGCGCGGCGAAGGGCTCGACTTCCACCAGCTGCGCGAATACCGGCATGGCGACACGTCCCGGCAGATCGACTGGAAAGCGACCGCGCGCGTGGGCCGCCTCACCTCGCGCGAATACCAGGACGAGCGGGACCAGCGCATCGTGTTCCTCGTCGACTGCGGCCAGCGCATGCGCGCGCACGAGGGCGGCGCCGACGACGCCGATCCCGCGCTGTCGCATTTCGATCACGCGCTCAACGCGCTGTTGCTCCTGGCATACGTCGCGCTGCGCCAGGGCGACGCGGTCGGCGTGCAGACGTTCGGCCATGCCGACCCGCGCTGGCTCGCACCGCGCAAGTCCGTGGCCACGGTGAACTTACTTCTCTCCGGGCTGTTCGACCTCATGCCCAGCCATGCCACGCCCGATTACCTCGTCGCAGGCGAGCTACTCTACGCGCGCCTCACGCGGCGAACGCTGGTGGTGATCGTCACCAATCTTCGCGACGAGGACGACTCCCAGATGCTGCCGGTGCTGCGCCTGCTGCGACGCCGGCACCTGACGCTCGTTGCGAACTTGCGGGAGCCGGGCCTCGACCAGGCGGCAAACACGCGTCCGCGGACGTTCGACGAGGCGCTTGCGTACGGGGCGGCCGCCGAATATCTCTCGGCGCGCGCATCGACGATCGCGCGGCTGCGCAGGGAAGGCGCGCGCGTGATCGACGCGCATCCGCAAGAGCTGCCGAGAATGCTCGTCAACCAGTACTGGCAGATGAAGCGCGCAGGCGAAATCTGACTGCGCGCGTTCAGGCAATCAGGCTGCCATGCGCGCGCAGTTGCCGACGAACGCGAGGATCTCGCGGTTGACCGCGTCGGCGTGCGTGATCGGACCCATGTGACCGGCGTCCGCGACCTCGCGGTGGCGGGCGCGCGACGCGCCGCGCACCAACTCCGCCAGCCGGTGCATCACGCGCACGGTGCGCGCGCCCGTGAGCACAATAGTGGGGACGCACAGGCGCGCGACCTCGCGCAGTGTGAGCGGCTCGAGTAGCAACGCCTCGAAATGCGACGCTACCGCGCGCATGCGCGCCGCTACGGACTCGCGTCGCGAGACGGCCATCGACTGCCACGCGCCTTCGCCCGACCAAAAGTCGATGAAGGCGCGCGCCGCGTCGAAGGCCGACCCGAATGCGAGGTGATGACGGATCGTGTCGACGACGCCGAGGACGTCGGCAACTTCCGTCGCCTGCGCCGCGACGAGCCAGCGGAACATCACGGGCTCGTAGACGGTCACGCTCCGTACGTGCTGCGGATACATGCTGGCGACTTTGAGCGCGACCGCGCCGCCGTACGAGTGGCCGACCAGATGCACGTCCCCTTCGCGCGCAAGAACCGGCGCCACCAGCGCCGCTTCGTCCGCGAGCGAAAGGGCACGCGCGCCCCGCCACGGCGATCGCTCGCCGTGGCCGTGAAGGTCGACGGCGTGCACGCGAAGACGCGGCGCGAGCGCCGCGGCGAGCGGCTGCCACTGGCGCGCCGAGCTCGCGCTCGCGTGCAGCGCAACGACCGAAGGGGTGCGGATGGTCATGATCAGGCTGCCGCCGCAACTATCGGCGTCAGCGCCGCGCCGATGCGCTCGAACTGCCCGGGCGTCGCCAGCGCTTTCAGCACCTCGGCGAAGCGTGGCTCCTGCGCGCCGCTCACGATGTACTGCCAGCGATAGGCGCGCAGGAACGTCTCTTCGATCATCGCCTGCTCGACCGCCGAGTACGCGGGGCCCGCGCAGGCGATGAAGTAACGCGCGTCCGCCGCGGCCTGCGCTTGCACGATCCCGTCCACCGACCCGACGAGCGCGATGAGATCGGTAACGCCTTCGTCGCGCTCGCGGGACGTGAGGCGCGCGTCCTCCGCACGCCACTCGATCTCGTCCATGATCGCGTGCTGCGACTCTTCCTTCCAGTGGTACAGGAACACGTCCTTCCACAGGTCGGAAAGGTCGGTGTCGGGCTCGATGCTCGCGCGGTAGTGCGCTTGCGAGAAGATCTCGATGTCGAGCGTCAACCCGAGCACGGCCCAGTTGCACTTCGACAGCACGGCGTCGGCGACTTCGTTCGGATCGGGCACGAACACGTAGCCTTCCGGCATGCCCCTGGCCGCCATGCCCTCGAGCTTGCGGAACAGGCGCTGGTGCTTCAACTCCTCGTCGGCGAAGCGGATCAGCGCTTCGAGGGCTACCTGGTCGCCCAGCGCATGCGCCTTGGAGAGCTCGATCGTCTTGGCGCCGATAAAGCGCTCGACGAGCGCGAACATGTTGGCGTAAGTGCGGCCCTGAACGTGCGAGAAGAACCGGGCTTCTGCGGGGCGCAGGAACGGGAGGTCCCGCACCTTGGAGAGGCCTTCGGGCATGAACTTCTTGGTAAGGTCGAACTCGCGGCCACGGATGACGTCGCGGTCGATGTCCCAGCGAATGCGCTTGCTGGTTTCGATGCACTTTGCATAACGGTCGGTGGACGGCGCGGTGCGCGTGGCAGGCGTTTCGAGAACGGCAGATTGCATGTGAAGCTCCCTGAGTGGTAAGAGCGCTGGATTGCGCAGGCCGGACTCTGCGCGGGGAGGCGTTCCCTGAGCGTTCCTACCCTCTGAGGGAGGCGATCAGCGGGGCATAGGCGAGGTTGGTCTCGTTGACGATACGATTGGCGAGCTCGTCGAGCGTGATCCCCGGCCAGTCGAGCTCGCGTGCAGGTGCGGGCCATGCCTCGCGCTCGCGCCGCGCCTCCTCGCGAATCGGCGCGTTGGCGAGTGGGTGCGACGCCACGAACGCAAGTACCGCGCGCGCGCAATCCTGCGCCTCGGACGTCGCCAGGAGCTCCGCGAAGCAGGTGAAGCCTTCGAACACGACCGCCGGACGAAGGAGCGTGACCGCCACCTCCATGGCGTCGCGCAAGCGGCCGCGAGCGCCCGCGAGGTCGCCCCGGGCGAGCGCGATCCGGGCGAACTGCATGTTCATGTAGCACGCGATGTAGGTGTTCCCCGTCGCGTGCGCGAGCTCGAAGGCGCTGTTCGCGTAGCCCTCCGCCGCCGCGAAGTCCCGGCTCTTGACGGTGGCCACGGCTAGGTTGGCCACGATCAGGGCCCGCGTCGCGACGATGCCGTTCGCCTCGCAGATCGCGAGTCCGGCGCGTAGCTGCGCGATGGCCGACGCGTTGTCGCCACGTTCTCCGTACAGGATGCCGATGTTGGCGAGCGTCATCGCCTCGCCGCCGACGTCGCCCATCTTGCGCGCCTGCGCGAGCGAGTCGAGGAACAAGCGCAGCGCCTCCTCCCGGTTGCCCATGAGCTTCGCGACGAGCGCCAGGTTGTGCATCATCGCCGCCATGCGGCGCAGGTCGGGCGCAGCAGTAGCGGCGCGCAGGCCTTCCTCGAGAAAGCGCTTCGCGTCCTCGTTGCGCGCAAGACGCATGCTGCACAAGCCCAGCACTTGCAGCGCGAAGCCGCGAAGCTTCGGGTCGCGCGCTTGCTTCGCCGCCTCGAGCGCTTGTGTGCCCGCCTCCATGCCGTCCGCGTAAGCGTCGCGGCGGAAGTGCATCTGGCCGAGCTGTCCCAGCAGGAGCGCCCGCAACGCCGGCGCCGACGCGACGAACGGCGCCGATAGCGCTTCCTCGAACAATGCGGCGCCTTCGGCAAGTCGGCCGCGATGCTCGAGAAACGACGTGACCGTGGGCGCGGCGCTGACGAGGAAATCGACCGCTTCGGTGGCGACCGCGAAACGCCAGGCCGCGCGGCAGTTCTCGAACTCGGTCTCGATCGCGCCGAGCGTCGCGCCGTCGCCGTGCTCGGCCTTGCGTGACGATTGCGCGAGAAGGCGCAGGAAGTACGCGGCGTGCGCGCGCTGCGTGCCGTCCCCTTCGGGCAATCGGCGCGCCGCGAGCTGGGCGACCAGCGGATGCATGTGCAGGCGCGCTCCCGCCTTGCGCAGCAGCGACTTGTCCGCAAGCGCACCAAGCACCGGCAGCGATGCGGCGGCGACCGTGCGTGCGGCTTCCGGCGCAAAGCCGCCATGGAACACCGAGAGCCGCGCGAGCGCGGCGCGCTCGATCTCGGTCAGCAGCCGCCAGGATTGGTCGAACACGACCTCCATGCTCGCGTGCCGGGCCGGGCGGGCCGGATCGACGGATTGCAGGACCTCGGTGCCGCGGCGGAGCTCGCTTGCGATGGCGTCGCACGACAGGACGCGCGTCCACGATGCCGCGACCTCGAGCGCGAGGGGCAGGCCCTCGACCTGGCGGCAGATGTCGACGATCGCCGCGGCCTCGACCGACGGGACGAGCGCGGGCTCGACGCGCCTCGCCGCCTGTACGAACAGGCGCACGGCGTCGAACGACTCGAGATGATCCCGATCCTCGGCATCCGGGCACGGCAGCCCTTCCAGCGGCAGCAGCCATTCGCTCGCGGTCGCGAGCCGCACGCGCGACGTCGCGATCACCCGCACGCCGGGCGCCGCGGCAAGGAGGCGCTCGACGATCCCGGCGTGCGCGGCGAGCTCCTCGAAGTTGTCGAGCACGACGAGCATGCGGCG
>Ga0070675_100003631_pt1 | contig 11731 bp, 8 predicted proteins | sample KBSM43metaG_FD_65343 | JGI IMG/M metagenome (GOLD analysis project Ga0070675, IMG submission 65343) | Miscanthus rhizosphere microbial communities from Kellogg Biological Station, Michigan, USA - KBS M4-3 metaG | ecosystem: Host-associated > Plants > Roots > Rhizosphere > Soil ...
CCCGGAGACGACCCCGGAGACGAGGAATGACCGCCCACGAACGTCAGCGAGGATTCACGCTGCTCGAGATCCTGGTCGCCGTCGCGATCCTCGCGGTCATGGGCGTCATGGCCTACCGCGGGGTCAGCGAGGCGCGGGTCGCGACCGAAAATGCGGAAGGTCACCTCGACCGGTTGCGGCACGTTCAGCGCGCGATGCAACTGGTCGTGAACGACTTTCGCACGCTCACGCGCCGCCCCGTGCGGGAGAGCATCGGAGACGGCTATCGCGCGACGCTCCTGCACGACCCGAATTCCGCCGCCCTCGTCGAGCTTTCGCACGCCGGCTGGCCGAACGGCGCCGGCACGCCGCGCGGTACCGTGCAACGCGTCGTCTATCTTCTCGAGGACGGAAAGCTCGTGCGCCAGTACTGGACGGTCATGGATGCGACGCTTGCCACGGTGCCGGTCAAGCGCGAACTGCTCGACCACGTTCAGCGCGTCGAGATCCGGTATCTCACGTCGGGTCGCGAGTGGATCACCGAATGGCCGCAGTTCAACAACACGGCGCAGGCCAGCTTCACCGTGCGGCCGCTCGCCGTCGAGATCACTGTGGTGCTCGACGACTGGGGCGAGATCAAGCGCCTGGTCGAGGTGCCCGGATGAAGCAGCGCGGCGTCGCCCTGATCATGGCGATCGTGCTGGTCGCGCTCGCGACCGTGCTCGCCGTGCACATCGGCACGCGCGCGGCGCTCGACCTGCGGCGCACTGCGGGGCTTGTCGCGCTCGACCAGGGCTGGCACGTCGCACTCGGCGCCGAGGCCTGGGCAGCGGAGGTCCTGCACGATGACCGCGCGGATAACGACACCGACCATCTCGGCGAGGCCTGGGCACAGCCGCTGCCGCCGCTTCCCGTCGACGGCGGCGAAGTGCGCGGCGCCATCGAGGACATGCAGGGACGGTTCAACCTCAACAATCTCGTAGACGGCGACGGCAAGGTGGACGAGGTATCGGTGGCGCATTTCGAGCGCCTGCTGCTGCTCGTCGGCGCGCAGCCGCGCTGGGCGCGCATCATGGCGGACTGGATCGACACCGACACGCTTCCCGGAATTCCGGAAGGCGCCGAGGACAGCACCTACCTCTCACAGAACCCGCCCTACCGCACGGCAAACACGCTCGTTGCGACCACGACGGAGTTGATGGCGCTGCCGGGCATGACGCGCGACGAATTCGAGCGCATCCGCCCGTTCGTCGCGGCACTCCCGGTCGGCACGCCGATCAACCTCTGCACGGCCAAGGCGCCGGTGCTCGCGTCGCTGGTTGAGGGCGGCACGGATTTCGGCGATGCGGAGCTGCTCGCGAAGAATCGGAGCGGCGGCTGCTTTCCGACGCTCACAGACCTCCAAGCGACCCTTGACGCGAATACCTGGCAGGCGCTCGAGGACAAAGTTTCCGATTCTTCCGACTGGTTCCGCGCCGTGACGGCCGTGCGTATTGGCACTTCGGAATTCACGCTGTACAGTCTGATGGAACGCAACGAATCGGCCAGTATCCGCACCGTCGTGCGCTCGACAGGCACCGAATAGCCGCATGAACCAGTTCCTCGTCCTGAGGCTCGCCAATCCGTTCAGCTGGGTCATCACCGGCGCGGACGGCGGCCGGCTCGGCCCGGTCGCGACGGGCGAGCTTGCGGACGCGGCGCCTGTCGCCCAGGAGCGACAAGTCGTCGTCATTGCGCCGGGGTCGAGCGTAACGCTCGCGAGACCTGAACTGCCGGTCAAGTCAGGCGCGAAGCTGGCGCAGGTCGTCCCTTACGCGATGGAAGAATCGCTCGCCGGCGAAGTCGAACAGTTCCACTTCGCGATCGGCGCGACCGACGAAGCGGGCGCAACGCAAGTGGCGGCGCTGCGTCGCGAAGAACTGCGGTCCTGGCTCGATGCGCTTGCCGGCGCCGGCATCGAGCCGCAGGCCATCGTGCCCGACACGCTCTGCATTCCGGACAATCCCGGCAAGATTGTCGCGGTGATCGATTCCGGGCTTCTCCTCGTGCGCGCACCGGGGAGCCTGCCGGTTGCGCTCGATGCCGAGCCGCTGACGGAATCCTTCGCGCTCGCGGGTCTCGAAGGCGACGATCGCCACGTGCAGCTTTTCGTCTCGCAGCAGGACTGGCAGGGTTCGCGCGAGATGATCGAGGCACTGCGCGAAGTGACCGGCAGCCTCGATCTCCAGATCCTCCCGGATGGCGCCCTGCCCCTGCTCGCCGCGGCGGCCGTGCGACCTGGCCTGCTGTCGCTCACGCAGGGCGAATTCGCCCGCCGCACTGGCTGGCGCGCGGAATGGCAGCGCTGGCGCGTGGCAGCGATTCTCGCGGTGGTCGCGCTTTCGCTGCACATCGGCGTGCGCGGCTATGACCTCGTGCGCCTTTACGGTGAGCAGCAGCGGCTCGACGCCGCCATCGAGCAGGCGGCGCACATTGCACTTCCGGGGGTCGAGCGCATCGAAGACGCGCGCGCGCAGGTCGAGCAGCGCCTCACGGGCGCCGGCAGCGCCGATCCGAGTGGCTTCCTGACCCAGCTGGCGGCGGTCGCCGGTGCGCTGGCCGCCGCACCGGGGCCGAAGCTCGAGTCACTTGGCTGGCGCGAGCGCTCGCTCGAGCTGCAGCTCGTCGCACCAAATACCGATTCGATCGCGCGCTTCGCCCAGGGCATCAACCAGCGCGGCCTCTCGGCCGACGTTGCCTCGACCACCAACAGCGAGAAAGGCGTCGAGGCCAAGGTGCGGATTGCCGCAGAGGCGCACAAGTGAAGCTGCAGGACTGGTATCTGGGTCTTGCCGAGCGCGAGCAGCGCATGGTGCTGTGGGGCGGCATCGCTGCGACGGTGCTTCTCCTCGCCGGCCTCATCTGGCAGCTCGGGGCATCTGTCGCAAAAGCGGAACAACGCGTCGAACGCCGCCGCCAGGACCTTGCCTTCATCGAGTCGGTCACGCCGCGGCTTCAGACCATGCCTGCGGCGCGGGCCGGCGAGCCGCTCACGATCGCCGTCGATCGCATGGCGCGAGAAGGCGGCCTTGCCGACAAACTGGCTGCCGTCGAGCCCGCCTCGAATGGCGCGCTGCGCGCGCGCTTCAGCGGCGCTTCCTTCGATTCCCTGACGCTGCTGCTCGCCCGCCTGCAGAAGGAGCGCGGCGTCGAAGCCGAGACTGCGAGCGTCTCGGCCGCCGGCGAACCCGGACTCGTCGACGCGACGCTCGTCATCCACGGCCGCTGATCCAATCGTGAAGCGCGGCGTCCTCATCGCGGCCGGCATCGCCGCCTTCCTCGTGTTCATGATCGCGATGGTCCCGGCGAGCCAGCTCGCGCGCCGCCTGCCCGCCGGCGTCGTGCTCGCCGGCGCCAGCGGGACGATCTGGTCTGGTCGTGCGCGTGCGCTTTCGGTGAGCGAACGCCCGCTCGGCGGCATCGCCTGGTCCTGCAGCCCCTGGCGCCTGCTGGTCCTTCACTGGTCCTGTCACGCTATCCTGAGCCCGACGGGGGGCGAAGTTTCGGGCGAGCTGTCCGGGAGCTTCGGGGATGAGATCAACGGCGAAGCCATACGCGGCCGGCTGCCCATCCGGCTTTTCGAGGGGCTGGTGACGCCGCGTGGCTGGACCGGCGAGCTGGAACTTGACCTCTCGGAAATCCGAATCGTGAAGCTGCAGCCCGCGGCGGCGAGCGGGACGCTTTACGTTCGAAACCTGCATGCGCCGGGCGCCAATGGCCAGGCGCTCGGCGATTTCGAGTTGGTGGTCGGTGAGGGCACGGTTGGTTCGAATGCCCTGAATGGCCGCCTGCGCGATCTCGGCGGTCCCTTGCATGTGCGCGGAGCCGTCGAGCTCGGGCAGGACGGCCACTACCTGCTCTCCGGCGAGGCGGCGCCTGGCCCGGGCGCAAGTCCCGCCATCTTCGACACCCTGGGTTTCCTCGGATCGCCGGACAGCCAGGGCCGCCGGCCCTTCACGATCGAGGGCCGGCTCTAACCCAGTTCGCGCCAGGCGTCGAGCAGCGGGAAATAGAGGCCGACGCGAAGTGGCCGATCTGGATCGAAAACCCTCATGGCGCGCGCGTAGCGCTCGAGCTGCCCGCGATAGCGCGCGAGCTCGTTGTCGAGGAAGGCCTCGCGGTCGCCGCCCTCGTGCGAGCTGGTCTTCCAGTCCACGATCCAGCGCACTCCCTCCCCGTCGACGAAGCTGCGGTCGATGCGCAGGCTCTGCAGGACGCCGTCCATGACCGCTGTGAGCGAGAGTTCGCTCTGGCCCTCGAGCGCTGCCGGATCGAGCAGGCGCGCGGCGCGGGCGCTTCCTGAAATGGCCTTCATGACGCGTCCGATCCGCTCGAGTGCGATGGATCGATGTGCGTCGTCGATGCCGAGTTCGCGCAGCCGCCGCTCCCAGCGGGGCGGCCGCGGATCGTCCTGCTTCGGCATCGCGGCGCCTTCGGCGATGCGCTGAAACTCGTCATGAACGATCTGGCCGACGGCTTTCGCGATCTCTCCCGCCCAGTCGAATTCGGGCCGGATCGAGCCTTCTGCTTCGCCCGAGATGCGGAGCACGGCGGCTTGTGGCGGCGAAGCCGGCGCCGGCGAACTGAAATCAGCGGCGAGGCGCCGCGGCGGCGGCGCCGAGAGACGCGGCCGTACGCGGTCAGGCCGAATGCTGCCGGCCGGACGTGCGGCCTGCGCGGCAAGCGCCCGTTCGAAGTGCTCGGCCACGACGGGCCACAGGAATCCCAGGAGGCTTGCCGCGCGCGGACGCCGCAGCAGCGGCCCGTCATTCGTCTCGCGCAGGCTCGCCGTTCCGATCAGATGCAGGCGACTGCGCGCGCGAGTTGCCGCCACATAGGCGACGCGCCCGAGCTCGAGCGACTCGCGCTCGCGGCCGAGCCGCCGCATCCAGCGCTCGAGGGCATCGGCGCTGCCGTCGCTTTCGGCCGCATCGGCGCGGCTGGCGAGCACGATGCCGCGCTCGTCAGGGCCCGTCGCAACCGAAGTCCAGTACAGCAGGGGTCGATCGGCGAACCGTGGGCCACGCTGCAAGTCCGGGAGGATGACGATGTCGAACTCGAGTCCTTTCGCACGATGGATGGTCATGACCTGGACCTGTGCGCTCTCGCTGCCAACGGGCGAGGCCATGACGCCCGCGACCGCGGCCTCGATCGCTGCGGCCTCCGGCAGGCAACCCGATTCGAGTTCGAGGCGGTCGAGCGCCGCGAACAGGAGCTCCGCATTCGACAGGTCGGAGGCATCGGCGATCGTCGCGGGCCCGTCGACGGCAAGCCAGGCCGACTTGACCCAGCCGCCGAGCGAGCGCTCGCCGCGACCCGCGATCACGTCTTCAAGCGCCGCATGCAGGCGCCGCAGGCGAGCGGCCGAATCGGCGGACAGGGACGCGAGCAGCGCCTCGTCTGCGAGGCGTTCACGCAGCGGCTGGTTGGCGTCGTTGCCCGCCACCTTCAACAGGTCGGCCAGCGTCATGCCGCCGAAGGGCGCGCGCAGCACGGCAAGCCAGGCGCTGCGGTCGCCGTCGTGCAGCAAGGCCCGCGCGAGCGCGATCAGGTCGCGAATCGCCGGCCGATCGAGCAGCGACTCGAGCTCGACACCGCGGTATTCGATGCCGGATGCGCGGAAAGCGGCCAGGATCGGCGGCAGCGACGGTCGCCCGCGCACGAGGACCGCGATCGAAGGCGGCGGACCATCCGCATTGAGCGCCTGTCGGGCGATGTCAACGACTTCCGCGGCCATCGCGCGCGCATCGGCCTCGATGAGCGCGTGCACACGCACTCCGTCCTCGCCTGAGCCCGCGTTCGCCGCGACCGCAGGTGAATAGCGCACGGCGCCGCGCTCGAAATCGTCCACGGACGGCATGAGTGCCGCAAATGTCGCGTTCACCCATTCGACGATCGGATTACTCGAACGGAAATTCCGGCCCAGGCGTTCGGCGTCCAGCGCCACGGCGCCAATTCCCCGGCGCTGGGCCTGCAGGAACAGGGTCACGTCCGCTTCCCGGAACGCATAGATCGATTGCATCGGATCTCCGACGCAGAAGAGACTCCTGCCATCGCCGGGCTGCCAGCCGGCAACCAGGAGTTGCAGCAGTCGCTCCTGTGACGGAGACGTGTCCTGGTACTCGTCGACCAGGAGGTGATGGATGCGGTAGTCGAGCGAGAGGGCAAGCTCGGTCGGCGCCGACTCGTCGCCGAGCGCATCGCGCGCGGCGGCGGCGACCGCCGGATGGTCGAGACTGCCGCGTTCGGCGAAAAGCGCCAGCAGCTGGGCCACCGCGTGCGGCAGAACGGCGGAGAGCGCATCGATGCGTTCCCATTGACCTTCCGTCAGCGCGGGCGGCGGCAATTGTCTCAGGGCCACCAACGCGTTCGTCACTTCCTCGCGCCCTGCCAGCGACTCGAGCAGCGATTTCATGTCGCGCTTGAGCGGCGGCCAGCGCGGCCCGTCGCTTGCCGGCAGGAAACCCTGCTTCGCCCCGACCTGCTTGCGGATTGCCGGCTTCGACTCGCCGGTGAGCAGCAGTTCGGCGAGCGCCTGCCATTGCGGCACCCCACCCGCAGTCGGTGCCGGCAATTCCCGCAAAGGGGCGAGCGCGTGGACCGGACTCTCCGGGGCACCGGCGTCCACCGCCGCCCGGCAGATTCCGAAGAAGGGCTGCCAGCCGATGGCCGACAACGTCGTCGCGACCGCACGCAATTCCCCCTCAAGCGCAAGCTTCAGCAGGCGATCGATTTCCGCGCGCAGGGAGTCCCGGTCCGATGAATCCAGAAGCTTCGGCAACCACAGCTCGCGAGCACCCAGCATGCCTTCGATCAGCTGCGCCAGAACCCGCGGCTCGTGGTTGAGTGCCCGCGCGAGCCGATCAAGCTCGTTTGCCACCGGCGATTCATCAGCCAGCAAGGTCACCGTGCGACGGGCGGCCTCCGCATACAGGCCGCGCGCGTCATCCACCAGCGCTGCCGACAGGCCGATGCGCGCCGCCAGCGGCAGGCGCCGAGCCAGCCAATGATTCAAGCCGTCGATCGTCTGCACATGAATCCGCGCCGGGTTGTGCTCGAGTCCCCAGCCGAGTTCGCGGCTGCGAGCGAGCGCGGCATGCGCATGGCCGTGCAGGAGCGCGACATGCGGCTTCGCGCCATCCGGAAGCGGCCCGGTCGCCTGCTTGAGCGCTTCCAGGATCCGGTGGCGCATCTCGGCCGCAGCCTTGCGCGTAAAGGTGATCGCGACAATCTGCTCCGGACACTCGACCTCCGCGAGCAGGCGCAGGAATCGCAGCGTGAGCAGGCTCGTCTTACCGGAACCCGCCGGCGCCTGCACGATGCAGGAGCGCGCCGGTTCGATCGCGCGCTCGCGTGCTTCGCGGTCGAGTGCGATCGGGTCAATCGGCATCGACGTCCTCCTCGTCCTCTTCGACGGTCGAGGCCGCCTCGACGCGGCAGAGCGCCCCGAGATGACAGCGTCGGCAGGTGTCGGCCGCGAGCTTTGGATCCACTTCGGCTTTGCCTGCCGCAAAATCCTCGGCGAGGCGGGCGAGCCAGGCATGCCAATGCGCAATGAGCTCGGGCCATTCGAAGCCTTTCTCCCGATCCTCGGTCAGCGGATACTTCGAGGCTGGCAGCAAGCCGGCGATCGCCTCGCCGTCCCGGCTCACGCCGACGAATTTCGCGCGTGCGGCGGAGACGCTGGCGAACGCAAGGCCGGAAGGCCGATCCGGATGCAGGACGGCATACAGCGGAAGCTGCGGGGCATCCATCCGCGCGCCGCGCCAGGCCGAGTTTTCGGCCTTGCCGGTCTTGTAGTCGATGACGATGCAGTCCTCGCCGACGCGATCAACGCGATCGACCCTCAATTTCAATTCGAGCCCGCCGATCGCAAGCGAGCGTGCGCGCTCGGTCTCGATGACCGAGAACGGCGACCGCGTCAGTTCGAGATCGAGCAGATTCCCGATCGCCCGCCGCTGCCAATCGCGTTCGATCGCGAGAAACCTCGCGCCGGTCCCGGCCGGGGCAACGGCCGCGAGCGCAGCGTCCACCGCCTCGGCTACGCGGCCCGCGCGCTCTGCGCCGTCGAGGCTCGCCAGCGCCTCCTGCGTGCGAAGCCCTGACCATAGGGTTTCCAGCGCGCGGTGCAGGACGATACCGCGATGGCGACGATCGATTCCGGCGGCAGGTTCCTCGAGCGGCACCGCAGAAAGTCTCAGTTCCGCAAAAGCTCGAAAGGCGCACTGGGACTGGAGTTCGAGCACCCTGGCGCCGCCCTGGACGAGCGTCGAGGCGAGCGGCAGCGCCAGTGCATCCGGCACGGACTCGAGCCGTGCGGCTTCGAAAGCGAGCCGTTCACGTGACGGGACGATCGTCGGGAGCTCGAGCGTCGGCATCCCCGCAGGCAGCAGCGGGGAGCCGTCGACTTCAGTGTCGTTCTCGAATTTCGGCCAGGACAGGGCGAGCGCCGCCGACTGCGATTGCCAGCGCCCGATGATCTCGCGCGACTCGGCGACGCAGTCCTCCGGCGTCACGCCCGGCATGGCGAGCTGCCGCTGGACTTCGATCGGCAACAGGGGGTCGACGTTGACCGGGCGTGGCCAGACTGTCGCCGTCAATCCTGCGACCCAGAGACTGTCGAAATGCAGGCCCGGGTCTTCATAGGCATCGAGTACGAAGACCACCGGCTCTCCGCTCTCGTCCTGGAACGGTGCGGCGGCAAGCCGCCGCAATTCAGCCTGTGCCGCCGCGGCGTCGAGATCCGGCGCGACGGCCGAAAGTGAGGCCAGTTCCACGAGGAGTCCCCGGAAGTGCCTTGCGGCCTGGTACGGCCGGCTCCCAGCTGGCATCTCGCCCGGCCAGCCCCAGGCCGCGAGACAGGCGCCGAAAGCCTCGGCCCAGGCTGCGGGACTCCGGTGTCTTGCACCGGCGAGCGTGGCGGCAGCCGCTTGCAGCGACGCCGCGAAGACTGCCGCACCCGCCTTCGTCGCGCGAGCCGCGAGCAGGCTCGCGGTCGCTTTCGCCTGGCCCGGATCCTTTCGCAACGAAAGGTCGGCCGCGATCCGCGCGGGCCACTCGGTCCGCGATTCAGCTAGATGGGAACTTCGGAGGAGCCGGCTTGCCACGATCCAGTCGATGGGTCCTGCCGTGCAAGCGATGGCCGCGAGGGCCGCATCGACGATCGGCTGCGACGCGAGAGAGTCGCCTCCTGCCAGGTCGAATGCGCGATCGCCGCCAGCGCCTCGCGGCAACTCGCGTTCCGGTTGCAGGGACGCCGCGAGCGCACGTTCGAGTGCCCCGCGACGCTCGACCAGATCGGAAACGACGATGGCATGAATGCCGTCCGGCGATTGCACGACGCGCTCTCGAAGCCAGGCGAGCATGGCGACGCGCTCGGCGTCGGCATCGTGTGCCGCATGCTGCCAGGAACGGCCCGCCCCCGCCTGCGGCTCGACGCGTTCGATCGCCCGTCCTTTCGCTGCCAGGGCGACCAGCAGACTGTCGACGGCCGGAGTCAGCCGGCGGAAACCGGAGACGAGGATCGGCGCACCCGCGGCTGGCGCTGCGTCAGCCTCGACGAGGCCTCGCGCAAGGTCGGCGCCGTCGCAGGCACCCAGCGAGCGCAGCTCGCCCTCGACGGCCTTGGCCCAGCCGAAAAAAGCCTGCTGGTCGCGCGTCAGGGGCCAGCGCGAAAGTTTCGCCAGGTCGCCGCCGTGGGCGCGCAGCCGCAGCCAGCTCGCGCGCGCCCGCGCCCCCAGGTCGGCCGGATCAAGGAGTCCGGGTGCGTCTCGTGCTGTCTCGCGCCAGAGCCAATCCAAGGCGGAAGCTGGCAGGATGCCGGGCAGCGAGGGCCGGTCGGCAGCGGCCTTCTGCCATTGCTGCACAAGCCAGACATCGAGCGGCAGCACCTGGGCTGATGGCCAGACCTTCCGTCCCGCGGCGACCTGCGCACGATCGTGCAGCCGCCGCAGGATGCGGGCCTGGCGCAGGTCGCGCGTCAGCAGCAAGCCGCCAGCCTCGAGATGGGCGATGCACCGGGTATTCGAATTCAATCGACAGCTTCCCTGACTCCAGCCCGAGCATAGGGCGGTCGCAAGCTCAACGGATGAGCCCGCGATGAATCAGGCGGAAGTGAGCGCACGCAAACCGCCCGGCCACTCGCCGGCGCGATGACAGGCGACCAGCCGTGCATCGCCTGCGATCTGCAACGGCGGGCGTTCGACGTGACAGCGCGGCAGCACATGCGCACACCGCGCGGCAAACGGACAACCCGCGGCTGAACCCAGGTCATCCAACGCTGGTCGCGGCTTCGCCGCCCGGCCGAGGATCCGCAGTCTCGCGCCGGCGTCCATCGCCGGAACTGCATCGAGCAGCTCGCGCGTGTACGGGTGGAGGGGCGATTCAATGAGGGCCCGGCGTCCGGCCGCCTCGACGATGCGGCCGCGGAACATGACCATGACGCGTTCGCAGAGCCTCGCGACTACCGCCAGATTGTGGCTGATAAAGAGACTCGCGAGCCCGCGATCGTCCCGGATCCGCTCGAGGAGGCCGATGATCTGGCCTTGCACGCTGACGTCTAGGGCGCTGACCGGTTCGTCGCAGACGACGAACCGCGGATTGACAATGAGCGCACGCGCGATGACGGCACGCTGGAGCTGTCCGCCGCTCAGCTGGTGGGGATAGCGCGCCGCCAGGTCCGGGCCAATGCCGACTTCATCGAGCTGCGCCTGCGCGCGTCGTGCGCGCCCCCCCGCTCCGGAGCCCCGGTCCAGCGCCTGCAAAGGCTCCGCGACGCTTTCGACGAGCGTCATGCGCGGGTCAAGGGAGGCATTGGGATCCTGGAACACGCATTGCAGTTCGCGCCGCAGGGGACGGAATGCGCGCTGCCTGAGCTGGTCGATGCGCTGCCCGCGCCAATGCACTTCGCCGGCGGCGAGGGGCACGAGACGCAGGATCGCACGGCCCAGCGTCGTCTTGCCGCAGCCCGACTCGCCGACGAGACCTAGCATCTCGTGTTCGCCGATCGCGAAATCGACGCCGTCGACAGCCCGGACCTTGCGGGACGGCGTCCCGGTTTGACGGAACGACACGGTCACGCCGCGGAGTTCAAGAAGGCTCACGTGAGAACCGCCAGGGTCGGAACCGCGGCCAGCAGGCTCACGCTGTACGGGTGCCGCGGCCCGGCGAAGAAGTCGGCTGCGTGCGCTTCCTCCACGAACTTTCCCGACTGCATGACGGCAATGCGGTCCGCGAGCGCCGCGACGACGCCGAGATCGTGCGTGACGAGGAGCAGCGCCATGTCGAAGTCCCGGCAGAGCTCGGCGATGAGCGCGAGGATTTCCGCCTGGACCGTGACGTCGAGCGCGGTCGTCGGCTCATCGGCGAACAATAGTTTCGGCCGCGCCACGAGTGCGAGCGCGAGCGCCACCCGCTGGCGCATGCCGCCCGAGAGCTCGTGCGGATATTGCAATAGCCTTCGTTTTGCGTCTGTCAGGTGCACACCGTCGATCATGCGCCGCGCCTCCGCCGCCGACGCATCCTGCGACAGGCCATGCGCCGACATTGCGACTTCCGCTAGTTGGTCGCCAATGCGCCGGTGCGGCGTCAGGCTGCCGGAGGCGTCCTGGAACACGAAACCGATGCCGCGGCCGCGAACCGCGGCGGCATTCCGGCCCGCCAACAGCTCCCGGCCTTCGAAACGCACGGATCCGCGCGCGTGACCGTTTGCCGC
>Ga0070675_100003632_pt1 | contig 11731 bp, 11 predicted proteins | sample KBSM43metaG_FD_65343 | JGI IMG/M metagenome (GOLD analysis project Ga0070675, IMG submission 65343) | Miscanthus rhizosphere microbial communities from Kellogg Biological Station, Michigan, USA - KBS M4-3 metaG | ecosystem: Host-associated > Plants > Roots > Rhizosphere > Soil ...
CCAGGGCGTCGAACATCGCCTCGTCGGTCGTGCCGGTGCCAGGAATCTTCAGGCCGAGATAAAACTCGCCGCCGCGCAGATGATCGCTTGTCTGTTTCAATTGAATCAACACCACTTCTTCGCGATGATCACCCTCCACCACGTCACCCGAGATCTTCACCAGGGAACGCTGCGTCGCCGGCGCCCCGCCTCGGTATTCTGATGGATCGTCGACCTTCGAGTCGTTGAGCATAGCGTTGCCGTCGTGACGCAACCTGCCCATGTTCGTCTCGTTGAGTTCCTTCTCCTGCGCGCACACAGGTGACGCTAGGAGCACCACGATCGAGGCAAGCACCAGTTTCATATGTCACGTCCTTTACAGTTGCTCTTCTCAACCGCGGGCAATAGTGATGCCGCCAGTGAACAGATGTAAACGAGGGACTGAACGGCGACCGAAGAGCCTATGAGCCTCGGTGTGTCGCAAACGGAGGTCACTCTTCGCGACGGCTGAGCCGCGGCGCTCACCTGAAAAAGGATGTGTTATTTTAATAACACGATAATGAGTAGAGTCACCGCATGGGCGGCCACGATCACCATCGCGACGGTCACGGTGGGCGCACAGTCCCCGCGTCCGGCGCAATCGAGCATGCCGAGTGAACGTGCGTTCGCAACTCAGCTACAGCACGCGTTCCGAACCGGCGACCGTCAGGCAGTGGCGAACCTGGTGCGGTTTCCAGCGCGAGTGTCTGTCCGTCAGCGTCCTTTCCCGATCTACGTCAAGGATCGAGATGCGCTCGAGCAGATGTACGACATGGTGTTCACTCCCGATGTGCGTTGCGCCGTTGTCGACAGTCGCGAGCCCGTCACAGGGGAACCTCGCCCCAAGAACACACTGCTCCTGGCGAGCGGCGTCGTATCTCTGGCCGATGGTCGCGTGATCGCCGAGCGCACACAAGGCAAGTACCAAATCACGCGGCTCACCTCGTTTGGCGATACGTCCACGCGTCTCGGCAAACCGCGCCAGGTGACATTCCCGAACGGACAACGGACGATGGAACTCGGAGGACGGGTTGCAGAACTCGGAGCTGACGGCTACATCGTGGCCGCGAGCGCGGGCGATCGCCTTCGCGCGACGATCACCAGCTTCCCTGCGGGCAGCCTGTGGTTACGAGTCTCGCGACGAGGCAGCAACTCGTTTCTCGATGGCGGCGCGCGTGTGCGCGGCGGCAAAGGGGGCACCGTGTGGGAGGCCCCGCTCACTGAGGCCGGCGAATATCTCGTCGAAGTCGTTCGTCGCGCGCCGTACTGCGATCCTCCGGTCATCAGTCACGTGGTGTCACTGTCGCTGACCTAAGGGACTTTCAGGAATTTCGCGCGCAGTGCCTTGCGGTCTACTTCTGAACCTCGGAGGTACACGGCGGCGATGCGCCGCGTGTTGGTGATGTCGTCGAGCGGGCTTGCGTCGAGCACGACGAAGGCCGCTTCCTTCCTCGCAGCCACCAGACCCAGACGATCGAGCCTGAGGATGCGGGCGTTGGTACTCGTGGCGGCGACGAGCGCTTCCATGGCCGTCATGCCGCACTGCGTATACGCCGCCATCTGCTCGTGCGCGCCGAATCCGTCCCCAGTGCCATCGGTTCCAACGCCGATCACCATCCCGGCGTCGTGAATCTTCCGCAGGTTCCGGCAGTGCAGATCGAACAGCGCGTCAGGCGGATTGCCTTTCGCCTGCCGCTCGTCGAGCTCGGCGCGCATCCGTGCGATCTCTTTCGCGGGCAGCGTCTCGGCGAGGGCCTCGACAGAATTCCTGGTCGAGGGCACCGGCATGTTCGGGCCCGTCCATACCTTCGGGTTCGCCTTCACCAGCGCGAGGTACTCCTCATCGACGTCGCGGTCGCGCACTTCGTGCACGAATCCGTCGATGCCGACCTTGAAGAGATCCTTGGCATCGGCCAGTGCGGAGGTGCGGCTCAAGTGCGCCAGCACCTCCATGCCGTTGGCGTGCGCCTCTGCAATGATGGCGCGATACACGCTCGGCTGAACCTTCGGCACCGTGCCATTCCGATCGTCCACCCAGATCTTGACGAAGTGCACGCCGCGCGCATGCAGCTCGCGCACGTGCTTCTTGCCCTCGGCTTCAGTCCGCGCGCCATAGGGAATCCCGAGGCGAGGTTCGCCTGGAGGGCCAGCGATCGGACTGCCGGCGATCCCTTTGCCGACGGTAAGAAACCGCGCCGCGCCCGGCAGCACGGCATCGCGAAGATCGTAGGCGAGCTCCTGATCGGCTTCGAGCCCCATGCTCAACGCCGCGGCGATGCCGTAGTACGCGTAGCGTTCGAGCTGGTCGATCAGATTCTCGCGCGTGTAGTTGGCTTTGCTATTGCTGCCGTCGCGCTCGTTGACCAGGCCGATGTGGTTGTGGCCGTCGATCAGCGCAGGGATCACCGTCTTCCCTGTGAGATCGACACGTCGCGTGCCAGACGAGACCTGCCGTTCCCCTTTCCTGCCGACCCACGTGAACGTCTCGCCATCGACGAGGAACGCGGCGTTCTCGATCGGCGCGCTGCCGTCGCCGACGATCAGTCGCGCACCTTCGAACAACGTCGTTCGCGCCTCGCCGCGTTGGAGTCCCTCGAGTCCGGCCCCGAACAGGACGAGGACGCACGCCAGCATGCATCGGACAAGTGAGAGCCTGCGTGTCACCATACGCGTGAGCATACCTCCAGCAGAGCACTTTCACGCTGCCTGCTCCGTCGTAACGCTTCGCTGGGCTCACACGTTAGAATCGCGCAGGAAGGATTCTTCTATGACCGTCTCGCTCTTCATGCGCCGGCTTACAGCAGCCGTCGTCATCTCGCTAGTGGCGCTCGCCGTCTCCGCGCGAGCCGACGTGCAGGAAAAGACGATGACCGTTGGTCGTATCACGGTCCATTACAAAGTGGTTCTGCCGAATGGCTACGACCCCGCCAAGACGTACGCGGGGATCATCGCCCTGGGCGGCGGCCCGCAGACGATGAACACCGTCGATGGGGTGTTGAACAGGAATCTCAGGGCCGAAGCCGAGAAGCGCGGATACATCGTCGTGGCGCCAGCCGCACCGGACGGCCAACTCTTCTTCGAAGAGGGCGACCGCATCTTTCCCGAGTTCCTGAAGCAAATCCTGGCCGACTACAAGATCGAAGGCGGGAAGTTCCACATAGCCGGTCCTTCGAACGGCGGCATCGCCGCGATGCACGTGGCAGCTGCGCATCCGCAGTACTTCCGTTCGGTCACCGCATTCCCCGGTTACCTGTGGGAACCGACGACCGCCAAGCTGCAAGCGCTTTCGAAAATCTGCGTCTTCATGTACGTCGGTGAGAACGACGAATACCGATGGCACGATGAGATGAAGCGCGAAGCGGAGTTCCTGCGATCGAAGGGCGACGTGGCGCGATACACCGTCGAAAAGGGACAGCCACATCGGCTCGAGACGCTGGCCGGCGAACACGCGTCGCGGCTCTTCGACGGATTCGAGCAGGCCCGCAAGGGCTGCAGTTCGTAACTCGTGATCGGAAGGCGCGACAGGTACGAGGTGCTATGGGTGCGAAAGGTGCGATATAAGGGACGCATGTTTTCCAACCGTACTCTTCTGACGGCTGTTTTTGTACTCACATTGACCGGGCTGGGCTGGGCCCAGGGGCCACCAGCTCAGGGCGGCCGCGGCGGACGCGGCGGGGCCGGCCAGACCATCGAGAAGATCCGGCAGCTGAAACCGAATCTATACATGGTGACTGGCGGCGGTGCCAATACGCTCATCCGTGTCACGCCCGACGGTCTCATCGTCGTGGACACCAAGAACCCCGGCGACGAGAACTTCAACCGGCTGATGGAAGAGATCCGTTCCGTCTCGAACCTGCCGGTCAAATACGTGATCAACACTCAGCATCATCCCGATCATGTCGGGACGAATCAGAAGTTCATCGAGGCGGGCGCCGCCGTCATCGCGCTCGAAGCGTTGAAGACGCACATGGCCAGCGACCCGCGGACGAAGGAAATCCCCGGGCTGCCGACGCAGACGTTTGCGAAAGACTACACGCTGAAGTTTGGCGGCGCGGAAGTGCGTCTCTACTCATTCGGCCGTGGACACTCTGGTGGCGACACGATGGTCTATTTCCCTGACGCGAAGGTCGTCATGGTGAGCGACCAGATCACCGACAACGCGCCGATCGTGGACTTCGCCAACGGCGGCAGCGCCGTTGGGTGGGCGCCGATCCTCGATGGCGTCCTCAAGCTCGACTTCGAGATGGCAATCCCCGGCCGCGGCGAGCCAAAGACACGTGCGGAGGTCGAGGCGTACCGAACGAAGTTTGCGACTGTCGTGATGCGTGCTCAGGAGGCAATCAAAGCTGGGGCGACGCGCGAGACGCTGGCGACGCAAATGAAGACCGACGACCTCGGGTGGAATTTCAACGCACAGTTCTACGGCTCGCTCTACGACGAGCTGACAAGGAAGTAATGACCCGAGGATTCGAGCAGGCCCGCAAGGGCTGCAGTTCGTAACTCGTGATCGGGAAGATTGCGCTCGAGGAGCACTTCGCGCTGCCCGAGACGCTGGCGGACTCCACTCGCTACGCCAGCGGACAGTCGTGGTCGCTGCTCGAGCAGCGGTTGCTGGATCTTTCCAATCACCGCGTGTCGGAGATGGACGCGCACGGCATTGCGTACGCGATCCTCTCGCTGAACTCCCCCGCCATTCAGGCGATAGCCAATCGATCTCGCGCGATCGAGATCGCCCGCCGTGCCAACGACGTCCTCGCGGACGCTGTCGCGCGCAAGTCGGATCGACTTGGCGGATTCGCGGCACTCCCGCTGCAGGATCCCGACGCGGCGGCAGAGGAACTCACTCGCGCGGTGAGAGAGCTCGGGTTCAAGGGCGCGCTCGCAAACGGATTCTCGCAGGTGGGTCGCGATGAGGACGTCGTCTATTACGACCACCCAGCGTATGCGGCGTTCTGGCAACGCGTCGAAGAGCTCGACGTGCCGTTCTATCTCCACCCGCGTGAACCGCTACCCTCGCGCGAACCGATCTACGAGGGTCATCCATGGCTGCTGGGGCCGGTCTGGGCATTCGCGGCAGAGACTGCAGTCCATGCGCTGCGACTGATGTGCAGCGGACTGTTCGACCGGCATCCTCGTCTGACGTTGATCCTCGGCCACCTTGGTGAGGGATTGCCCTACAACGCGTGGCGCATCGACCATCGCTTGCGCAAGATGCCGCAGGGCATTCCCGCGCGCCGGACGATCACCGAGTACCTCCGCTCCAATGTCTTTCTCACGACGAGCGGTCACTTCCGAACGCCAACGCTCATCGATGCGATCGCCGAGGTCGGCGCCGATCGCGTGTTGTTCTCAGTCGACTACCCCTTCGAAGAGACCGCGGACGCAGCCGAGTGGTTCGACAACGCTCCGATCACCGAGCGTGATCGAGTGCGCATTGGCTGCGAAAACGCCGCGAGGCTGTTCAAGCTCAGGTTCTGAAACTGGCGATTAGAACAGCCGTCCGGATTCCCGGAGCTCGCGCAGCGAGCGTACACGACCGAGCGATTCGAACGGCCGGTCGAACGTCACCGCAACGATGTACCTGAAATCGGACTCGTCCTCGCGCATGGGATCGGCTCGAACGACACTGCCCTGAACGATTAGTTCCTCGCATTCGGAGCCGGCCAGCTGAAAGCCAGCCCTCTTGCCGAGCGTGAAACGGACGTCTGATTCGACGAGAAGCCCTGTCGACGAAATGTTCACAAGACGCAGCGTGCGAAATGCGCTGGCGCCCCACGTGAGGTTGACACCCGAGAGCCACGGCACTTCATCGATATTCCAACGACGCGCGCGCGACCGCCAATGCCGTCGCTCCTCCTCTCCTGGCAGGGGTGGCTCGACGCCGATGCGAACAAGTGCCGTGCTACCGGAGTCGCCACGGCCCGCGGTCAACAGACGATTCGCACGCGTCTCGAGCAGGAACAATCGCGCCGGACGCTCGATTTCCGACTCGTGCGCGTTGTTTTTCGACTGTTCGAGTGCCTCCTCGATTCGCATCGTGATCGCGCTGAAATCGTACGGGACAAATGGCTCGTGCTTCCGACGACGCCGGAACAGGCGAGCCCAGAGTCCGACTGGCGCGCTCGGCTGGCTCGCGATCTCAACGACGGGAGGGATCGTGAGAACCGGCAGGTGATCGAGATCGGGCGCCGCCCTCAGGTGTGCGTTCAGCTGTGCGTCCTCGTCAGCCGGCAGCAGCGTCGAGGTGAGGATTACATCGGGGGGCACGTCCACAAGGGTCAGGAGTGCGTCGGTGGCTGAAGCCGCGAGCACAACTTCGGCGCTCAGATGTTCATTCACCAGACGTCCGAGCGTCACCCTTCGGGCCGGATCGGGCTCGATCGCAAGAATACGGGGCATGGGGCTCCCTTCGCGACGGAACCTGAACGCAATTTCGGGGCCCGACGAATGGCGGCATTTCCCTGCAAATTCGTTAGCCGCATGTCCCGGGACGGAGCATGCGTGTCTCAGAAAGGGGAACACTCAATCGATCTCGCGGGGAGTAAATTTGTGAAACACAACTGCAGCGAACACCTCGGTCACTGCGTTACTTCAGCTTGGCATAAGCCTTCACGAACCACGCTCATGATCCGTGATAGAGTGCGCCCTCCCTTCAAAACGGTGTCCGAACCTCATGATATGAAACTCGAGCAAGACGAATGGACCCACTGAGCGCAGCAACAACACGCTCCTCTCACCAGCAACTCAGACGGCGTACTAGCCACCACTTGATTCGCACTGCACACGGGCATGAGGCGCCGCAGATCCATGCGCTTCTAGAGCGAGCGTTCGTCGATGAGCGAGACTACTTCGCGGAGACGTTGCTCGACGAAGTGGAGCGTTCCATGGCCCATGGCGATGAATGGCTCATTCTCGAAAAGGACGGTGAGGCGATTGGTGTGGTGTGCGTCTACCGAGATCGTCTGACCGATCGTTCTGGGAGAATTGGTCAGTTGGCCGTCGAACAGGCCTTTCGCCACACGTCGGCCCGATATGGTCGTCAACTGATACAGACCGCCGAGGAACGGCTACGCGCCCAAGGGTGCAACGTGATGACCGTGGGTGTGCTGGATTTCAAGCCGCCATGGTTGTCCCGGTTCTACGTGGGCCTGGGATACCAGGCGACACAGCGCATTGACGGCAAGGATCTAGACCCGCCCGCTGTGAAGCCCTGTCGGTTGTATGTGATGCAAAAGCGCACCGCGCCCGCTACGGCAGCTCCAACTCAACGATCAACGGGAGATGATCGGACCCCATTCGGCCGCCCGCAGTCGCACTCACCACACGAATGTCGTCGCTCACGAGGCAGTGATCGATAGGAAGCATCATCCACTTCGGCCCCATGAACGTAGGCCAGGTTGGCAGTACACCGAACCCTTCCCTCACGCTAGTCAGTCCACTCTGATCGACGAAGTCCTTAAAGTACCGCGACCACATCGTCGTGTTGAAATCGCCAACACAGATCTTGGGACCCTCCAAGACGCGTATCACTGCTGCCCCAGCGGCCAGCATGTTGTTCCGCAACTCGAAATGCCCTGGGCGAATCGGCGCTCGCGGATGTATCGACAGGATCGTCAGGTCGCTACCCGAGATTCTTGCCAGGATTCCGGGCCGCGCATCTCCCTCTGGCAGCACCAACGGCAACAACTCGAAGGGTAGGCGACTATAAAGCGCAATCCCTGACCCATCACTCATGGGCCGTACATCTGCAAATGGATACTCCTCTCGAAGGCACTCAAGCTCCTTTGCCCACTCGTCGTTCAATTCCTGCATCACGACAACATCCGGCCGATGCCTCCGCACACCGTCGACACAAAGGCTGTATCGTCGGTTCAGCCGATACACATTCATCAACATCAGCGTGAACCGTCGCCCATCTCCACGAGCAGCAGGTGGAGCCTTCCAGAGCACAGCAAATGCAGGCAGGTTGAGCAGCGCACCGGCCAGCGACAACGCTGCGCACGCCCACTCTCCCAGAGCCACGCACACCAGTCCAAGCCCCACCGTACCGATGAAGTACTGCACTCTGAAATGGCAAGTGAGCTCGAAGTACTTGGGCCGGAGTGATAACGCCGCAATGCCACTGAGGAAAAAGAGTGCGACAGCCGCCGGCAGCACGCTTGCTAAGGCAGCCGCTAGCACAAGGAACGCCGGCCGTACGAAAAGAAGAGAGCGATCACAGTCGGCCGAATCCTAACAGACACGTCCGTTCGGCCATTCCATCAGGTCGGGCTCGTGCGTATTCCCGGTGCATGGGTACCTCTGTCCGCAGGTCGTGGTTTTCCTGGCTGGTCCCGATGGCGCTGCTGGCTGGTGGCCCGGCGACAGCCATCGCCCAAACGTCGACCGCCGACGCGCCGTGGTCGGGGGAAGCGTTGTGCGTGATGGTCACGCGAGGTCCTGATTACGAGGAGCAGCAGGTACACCGCTGGCGCCTGACGGGCGAGCGGCCCGTCGTGAAGGGATCGGTGCGATTCTGGCCCGCAGTCTGGAGTGTGCAAGGTGGAGGCAGCAAAGGCGAGGACCGCTGGACGATCAACGTCCCGGACACGCCTGCCCCAATTGCGATGTACGAGATTCCTGGCGTTGGCGGGAACAACGGTCTCCGGATCGAGTCGCAGCATGCCCAGCTCACAGCACGTCAGGGGATCCACCTGGCCGCGCGTGCTGGTGTCACGCGCTCGCAGTCGGAGTTCACGCTATGGGAGCGCGCGTTCCCCAAGATCATCGTCGGCAGTGCAGCGCAGGTGACCGTGATCAGTGATTCGATCACACAACCCGGTACAGCGACCTATGCGTGGCAGGCCCCCTGGGGAGCGCAGTCGACAGAGACATGCAAGTTCCGGTTTGAACGAGGAAGCGCTCTGGGGTCACCGCAATCAACACAGTCGGCGGCAACCATCGCCACACCGAATACACAGCCCACGCTCAGTGCGGCCGGTGCGAGCACGCCGCAGATTCAACAAGTCGAGACAACCACGACGGCATCGACCCCTGCGTCGATCGCCAGAATCGAGACCGGAACGACACCCACGTTGAGCCGGACAGCTCCGACGTCGTCAACATCAACAACGTCGCCGGGCTCCAATACCACGCCTCCGCCACCGCCGCTTGCACCCGCGGCCGACGTGGCAATCACGATGACGACTACGCCTGGCGAGTCGTGGGCCGAGATCGATCACAACAAGTGGATTACGGGTGGGACCATGTGGCTCACCGTATCGGTATCGAACGCCGGCCCGGCCTCGGCCGATGGGACGATCGTCACCGTCCCGGCTACAGCGGGATTTTCAAGCAGTCGGTCAGCTGTTCATTGAGCGCCTGTCCAACCGTCGCCGAACTCGAAGCGGGATGGACGATCGGCTGGCTACCGTCTGGCGCGACCGTGCGGTTCTTCATCGAACACCGATTGAGCGTGACAAGTGGTCCGGTCACTCTTCTCGCAACAGCGACCCTGCCGGCTGGATTCATCGACCCCGATCCAACGAACGGCAGGGGTGGGCGGCAGCTTCAGGTGCTCTCAAACACGATGGACGTTCAATTGGCGATGCCCGCGCCGTCATTGACGAATGACCCGAACAGCACGGGCCCGCAGCCCACGACGCGAGGTCGTTTTCGCGTGGTCGTAACGAATACGGGCCCCCTGTCACTTAAAGGCACGTTGTTGACGGTGCCTCCGGTGACTGGGCTACAGAAGATCGGTGTCTCTTGCTTCTCTCAAGGTTGTCCGTCTTCCTTGACGGTGGGAGGCATCGAGAGCGGCGTCGCGCTCGGGGACTTACAGCCTGGCCGATCGACAACGTTCGAAATCGTCGCCCTCGCGACGACAACAGGGTCGGTGACGATGACCGCGTCGGCAACACCACCGGCCTGGTTGAACGACAGTGCGCCGGGCGACAACAGCGCCTCTACAACCGCGACGGTCACAGGCGGTGTTCAGCCAACCGACTGCGCGTGCTCATGACCACACTCTCTCAAACGAACGACCGCATCAACTATGAGGTCGCCGTCAGGAATTTAGGTCCGGGCCGTGCGGACGGCGCGATGTTGGTTGTGCCACCGGTGCCAGGGCTGATCAAGACATCCGTGAGCTGCCTGCTCTGTCCGTCGCAGCCGTCGATATCGGCAATCGAGTCAGGCCTCATGCTTCCAGGTCTGCCGTCCGGAGGATCGGCATCGTCATGGACGTATCGCATCACGTCGATGGCAATCGCGCCAGGGCCGGTAAACGTGACGGCACAGGTGATGGCACCACTGAATGTGACGGATCCGGTGTCGAACAACAACAGCGCCTCGCTCTCGGCCACGATGTCGCCACCACCGGCCGGCCCCGCAATTGCGGACCTCGATGTCACCGTGACGGCCGTTCAGCCGCGGACACCGGGTTCGTTGACCGGCTTCGTTGACGTCACCTACGACGTCCTCGTCTGGAACTACGGGCCCGGCGCTGCACATGGCACGATCGTGAAGGTGCCTGCCGTTGCGGGAATCAGCAGAACCGAAGTGCGATGCATTCCCGACTCCGCCTCGTCTATGAGTTGTGCGGCCGATCTCGTCAGCCCGGCGGAGATCGAAACCGGCCTGGTGCTGCCCTGGCTGCCCTCTGGGCGACGAGTCACGTTCAAGATCACATCGAACGTTCCGCCTGCCGTCAGCAGCTTTGTGGCGACTGCGTCAGCTGCGGCACCAGGCGGAATCACGGACACGGCCGATCTCAACAACGCGGCTCAGGTCAACATCACAGTCCAGCGGTAGTGAACGCGATGATCGCGCGAGCTCTCCGTGCGTCGGTCCGATAGCGATCTGACGTAACCGCTTGTCTTGGTGACACGACCAAGGAAGAAAGCATTCTCAGCACGATTCTCGTTGACGATGCACGGACGTTCCCGTAGAGTTTTGCCTTCGTCCCTCCCTCGACAGGCACGGCTGCTCCCGCCGGGTTCACACACACACCACCTGATTCAGTCGACGTGTGTCCGACTGAAAAGGAGACGCGCTCTATGTCTCTGCCCGAACGACGTCCGTTCAAAACGATTGCGGGAGCAATCATCAGCGCTGTGTACGTTGTCGCCTTTCTCACCACTGCGCTGGCGCAAACCACTCCTACCGATCCAGGACCTCGCGGCGGCGCAGCGGGGGCCGGCGGTCGCATCGCCGGTTTGACCGTGAAGGAATCGAAGTTCTTCGATACAGGTCTCGATGAATTCCAGGAGATCCAAACGGTCCTGGAGGGCCCAGATTCCGAAGAAGGTCTCGGTCCACGGTTCAATCTGAACAGCTGCGCTGGCTGTCATGCGCACCCGGCGGCTGGAGGGAGCAGCCCCGCCATCAATCCGCAGACCAGCGAAACGGTCGCACCTCTGTCGCAGATCAGCGCCTTGATCAACTTGCAGATCATCAGTCCCTCCGGACCCGTCCGCGAGGTGCGTTTCGTGTCGGACGGAGGCGTCCACGATCTCTTCACCATCGCCGGTCTTCCGGGAACGCCGGCGGCGTGCAACATCGCGCAGCCTGACTTTGCAGGCCACCTGCAGGAACTGAGATTCCGCATCCCGACGCCGCTCTTTGGCGATGGGCTGATCGAAGCGATCGAGGATGCGGCCATCCTCGCCAACGAAGCGGCCGTGAAGCCGTTCGGCATTGGCGGCAGAGCCAATCGCAACGGGAACGATGG
>Ga0070675_100003636_pt1 | contig 11724 bp, 3 predicted proteins | sample KBSM43metaG_FD_65343 | JGI IMG/M metagenome (GOLD analysis project Ga0070675, IMG submission 65343) | Miscanthus rhizosphere microbial communities from Kellogg Biological Station, Michigan, USA - KBS M4-3 metaG | ecosystem: Host-associated > Plants > Roots > Rhizosphere > Soil ...
CCGCGCACCAGGACGCGCGCCTCGCTCTCACCGAGGACGACGAAGGTCGGCTTGCGTCCCAGCGCCGCGGCGTGCGCGCGCAGGATGCGCAGGCAGATCTCCTGCGGCGTGTCGATCCAGGCGCCGTGCAGCGGCTGGGCGAGGAGGCGTTCGGCGCGCGCACGCAAGAGGCTCGCCTCGCGATCGCTGCGGGCGCCGCCGAGGATGCGGCGCGGCGGCACGTCGCCGCGCGCGACCAGCATGGCGATGCGGTGGGCGAGCACCCGCGTCTTGCCGCTGCCGGCCGGCCCCAGCACCAGGGCTGGACCCACCATCTGCGCCGCGTCGCGCTGCGCGTCGTCGAGGCTCACCAGCATCGCGGCGGCGCGTGCTGCTTGGCGGGCGGCGTCGGCGGCCTCGGCCGGCTGCGTGCCTTCCTGCGTCTCGCTGGTCGTCACGTCAGGCGTACCCGCTCATTCACCGCTCCGAGACCAAGCACGACCCGTGCCGCTCGTTCTCGCCCGGCGAGAAGTTGCCCGGGTGGCCGTGTATGCTAAGCGATGTCCATGCGGCGACGTGTGCTCCTCGTGGTGCTGGTCTTGATGGTGGGCGTCGCCGGAAACGCCTGGGCGCGGCCGGGGAAACGCAGCTCCAACCATGCGAAGAGCCGGGCGAAATCGGCGATGACCCCGCCGCTCACCAAGGCCGGCCTGCCCAACATCCAGGCGGCCTCCGCCATCATCGTCGACCTCGACAGCGGCGCCGAGCTTTACGCCAAGAACGCCGACGAGATCCGACCCATCGCCTCGGTAGGAAAGCTGTTTCTCGCGCTGGCCGTGCGGGGAAAAGGCCTTCCACTCGACGGCGTCACCGACATCCGCGAGGACGATCGACTCCTCGCCCGCGGCGGTGCGCGGTCACGTCTGCTGGTGGGCAAGGCGTTCACGAATCACGACCTCCTGCGCGCCATGCTCGTCGCGTCGGACAACCGCGCCTGCAGCGCGCTCGGGCGCGCCGTCGGCTGGGGCGCGAGGGAGCTGGCCGCGGCGATGAACGCGCAGGTGCGCGCGCTCGGCCTCAAGCGCACGCGCTTCGAGGATCCGACCGGCCTCAACGGCAACACGTCGACGGCGCGCGAGATCGTGGCGGCGCTGCGCGCGGCGCTCGCCGACCCGGTGATCGGCGCCGTGCTCGCGACGCCGCAGGTGGTGGTCCGCTCGGTCGGGCCGCAGACCGTCGAGATCCAGTACTACTCGACCAACGTGCCGCTGCGCACCGAGAAGCGCTTCCCGATCCTCGGCGGCAAGACCGGCTACACCGACGAAGCGCGCTATTGCCTGGCGATCGCCGCCCGCATCGGCGGCCGGCGCATCGGCATGGTCTTCCTCGGCGCCGAGGGCGAGCTGACCCGCTTCGCCGACTTCCGGCGCGGCGCCACCTGGCTCGCCGGCGAGCCCGGTCAGGCCGTCGTCATCGGAAAGTGACCGTCCCGGTCCGGCTGCCGGTCACGCCCAGCACCGTCGCCGAGAAGGTGACCTGCCCGGGGGCGCTGCCGAAGACGGTCCCGACGTCGAACCAGCGGCCGCTGGCGTAGCCGAGCTCGCCGTCGGAGCTCGACCACTCGACCTGCGGCCCGAAGCTGACGCGCCCGCCGTTCGAGTAGACGCCCTCGACGATGAGGGTCTGCTTGGTGCCCGCCGGCAGGATCAGCGGCGGCGCGGCGACCGTCTTCACGTCGATGGCGATCAGCGTCTGGGACGGGATGGTCAGGGTCCGCTGCCCCGAGACGCCGGCGTGCGTGGCGACGATGGTGGGCGAGGTGTCGATGCCGGCGACGAACGCCAGGCCGCTCGAGAACGGCGCGTTGCTGACGGTGACCGCCGACGCGTCGGAGGAGGACCAGACGACCTGCGTCGTGAGGTCGCGCGTGGCGCCATCGCTGTAGGTGCCGTTCGCCTCGTGCTGCAGGATGCCGCCCTCGGCGACCGAGGTCAGGCCGGCGGTGACCTGGATCGAGCTCAACGTCGCCGCGGTCACCGTCGCCGCCTGCCCGGCGAAGCGCGTCACATTGTCGATGGGGTCGAACCAGGACGCCCCGACGCTGGTGCTGCCGGCGCTGACGCCGGTGGCCAGCCCGCTCGGATCGATGGTGAGGAGCGGCGTCCCCGTCCAGCTCGTCGCTCCGGTCACCTCGAGATCGGTGCCGTCGGAGTAGCGGACGAAGCTGCGGAGCTGCAGGGTCGTGCCGGTGGTCACCACCGGGCCCGCCGGCCGCGTGCCGAACGTGGCCACGCGCGTGCGCACGTTCATGACGCCGGTCGCCTGCATCTGGCCGAAGGCGGCGGTCATGACCACCGGGATCGCCGTGCCGCGCGGGACGCCGAGCGTGGCGATGGCGAGCGCGTTGCCCGAGGTGGCGCCGCCGTTGCGGATGGCGGCGACCTTCGGCTGCGACGAGGTCCAGATCGTCTCCGCCGAGAGATCGCGCGTCGTGCCACCGGCGAAGTGGCCGGTGGCGCGGAAGAATTCGGAATTCCCCTCGGAGATCGGTGCCGAATTCTGCGGCGCCACCGTCACCGATACCAGGGTGACGCCGCTCACGGTGATCAGCGCTCCGGCGGTGATGCCGTCGATGCTGGCCTCGATGGTCGCGTTGCCGGCGGCGATGCCGGCGACGCGGCCCTGCGTGTGCGGCTGGTTCATCACCTGCGCCACCGTCGGGTCGACCGACGACCAGAAGACCTCGCTGGTGACCTCGCGCACCGTCCCGTCGCTGAAGGTGCCGGTGGCGGCGAGCTGGGTGGTGGCGCCGGTGGCGATCGCCGCGGCCGCCGGCGTGACGTTCAGGCCGATGACGCCGACGGGCAAGACGTCGAGCGCGGTCTCGTCGTGGAGGCCGAGGTAGTCGGCGCGGATGGTGGTGGTGCCGACGGCCAGGCCGCGCGCCATCCCGGCGGCGTCGATGGTGGCCACCGCCGGGTCGCTCGAGCTCCAGGTGACGGTGGCGGTGAGATCCTGGGTGGTGCCGTCGCTCTTGCCGCCGGTGGCGGTGAACGCCAGCGTCGCGCCCGAGCGCAGGCGGTCGTCGACCGGTGCGATGGCCACCGAGGTGAACGCCGCCGGGATCACGTGGATGGTGATCGACACGGTGAAGCTGCCGTAGGCGGCGACGATCTCGGTGTCCCCGACGACGTGGCCGACGATGCGGCCGATGGAATTGACCGTGGCCACCGAGGGGTCGAGCGAGGCCCAGTTGGCGGCGCTGGTGACGTCGGCGGTCGTCCCGTCGCTGTAGTGGGCGGTGACCGCCGCCTGGAGGATGATGCCGATGGGCAGGAACCAGCTCGCGGGGATCACGGTGAGCGCGTCGAGCTCGGGCGGTGTGACCGTCACCGTCACGCTGTCGGAGAGGCCCAGGTAGCTGGCGCCGACGTTGCTCGTGCCCTCGGCGACGGCGGTGACCAGGCCCGCGTCGTCGACGCCGGCGACCGCCGGGTCGGCGCTGGTCCAGACGACGTCGGCGGTGAGATCGGCGGTGGTCCCGTCGCTGCGCCGGCCGGTGGCGGTGAGCTGCACCGTGCGCCCCGCCGCCAGCGACGGCGCCGCCGGCGCGATGTCCACGGCGACGAAGGCCGCCGGGATGACGTGGATGACGGCGGTGTCGGCGTGGCCGAGGAGCTCGGCGGTGAGCGTCGCATCGCCGAGGGCGTGGCCATGGGTGTGGCCGTTGTCCTCGACGGTGACCAGGCTCTCGTCCGACGACGACCAGGTCACCAACGAGGTGACGTCCCGCGTGCCGCCCTCGACGAGATCGGCCTCGCAGGTCGTGGCGAGGATGATGCCGATGGGCAGGAACCAGACGTCGGGGAAGACGTGGATCGAGGCCACCTCGGGCAGCACGTGCAGCGGCTGCGAGGCGGACAGGCCGAGGAAGCTGGCGCCGATGGTGGTGCCGCCCTCGGTCATCCCCGCGACCAGACCGCCCGCGTCGATGTCAGCGGCCGCGGGGTTGGAGCTCGACCAGGTCACGTTGGCGGTGAGATCGGCGGTGCTGCCGTCGCTGCGACGGCCGGTGGCGGTGAGCTGCAACGTGTCGCCGATCTCCATCACCGGCCGCGCCGGCGCGATGCTGATCGAGGTGAAGGCCGCCGGGATGACGGTGAGGACGGTGGTGTCGCTCAGCCCACCGAGCTGCGCGGTGACCGTGGCGACGCCCGGGGTGTGGCCGACTGCGCGCCCGGGGACGTCCGGGGCGTTGGTGACGGTGACGAGGCTCTCGTCCGACGACGACCAGCTGACCAGCCCGGTGGTGTCGCGCACCGACCCGTCGCTGTAGGTCGAGGTGGCGCTGAGCTGCAGGATGACGCCGATGGGCAGGTACCAGGTCGCCGGGAAGACGGTGAGCGAGGTGGGCGCCGCCGGGATGACGGTGATGGCGATGCCGTCGGAGAAGCCGCCGAAGCTGGCGGTGACGGTCGCGGCGCCCTCGACGTGGCCGACGATGTGGCCGATCGAGCTCACCGTCGCCACCGCGGCGTCCGACGACGACCAGCTCGCGGTAGGGGTGACGTCGACGGTGCTGCCGTCGCTGTAGTCGGCCGTCGCTTGCACCGCGAGGATGATGCCGATGGGCAGGAACCAGCTCGACGGGTTGACCGTGACCCCCACCACCACCGGCGGGGTGACGGTCAGCGTGGTGGCGGCGCTCAGGCCGAGGTAGGTGGCGCGGATGGTCGTCGTGCCCTCGACGAGCGCCTCGGCGACGCCGGCCTCGTCGATGGTGGCGACCGCCTCGTCCGAGGAGCTCCAGAGGACGGAGCCGGTGAGATCGGCGGTGGTGCCGTCGCTGCGGCGGCCGGTGGCGGTGAAGGCCACGCTGCCGCCGGCGTACACCGACGGAGCGGCGGGGCTCAGGCTGAGCGAGGTGAAGGCCGCCGGGACGCCGGTGATGGCGACCGTGTCGCTCCGGCCGTCGATGCTGGCGGTGATGATGGCGCTGCCCAGGCCTCGCCCTGTGGCGTGGCCATTGGCGGCGACGGTGACCACGGCGGTGTCGGAGGAGCTCCAGGCGACGCTGCCGGTGACGTCGGCGACCGTGCCGTCGCTGTAGGTGCCGGTCGCCTGCAGCGCCAGGATGATGCCGATGGGCAGCGTCCAGCTCGCGGGGAAGACCTCGAGCGCCACCACCACCGCCGGGGTGACGGTGACCGTGGTGCTTCCACTCTTGGGCTTCCTGCCCGACTGCGAGGCGGTGATCGTGGTCGCCCCGAGGGTGTGCGCGGTCGTGAGCCCCTTCGAGCCGGCCAGGTCGCTGACGCTGGCGGCGGCGGCGTTCGAGGAGGTCCAGGTCAGCGTCTCGGTGAGGTCGGCGGTGGTCCCGTTGCTGTAGGTGCCGATGGCGCGCAGCTTTTGCTCCAGGCCAATGGGCAGCGCCGGGCTCGCCGGCTGGAGCGCGATGGCCACCAGCGTCGGCGGCTTCGCCGCGAGCTCCTTCTCTCCGAGGTCGGGCGGACCCTCCCCGAGGCAGCCGCACAGGACGAGCGCGACGAAGGAGAGCCGGTGCGTGGTCATGCCGAAAGGAGGCTCGGGGCGGGCAAGCGTCGCGCGCTGTTGCACCGTCGACTAAGATGGTGACGTTGGACGAGCTGCTCGATCAGGCGCGGCTGAAGTGGCCCGATGTGCGCGTCGAGGAAGCCGATTTCGTCGCCTACGTCGAGGCCCGCGTGCCGGCTGGCGGAAGCGCGGCCGACGTGCAGACGGGCGATCTGTACCTTGCGTGCGCCTGCACGCGGGGCGACAAGACGGCGCTCATTCACGTGTACCGGATCCTCGAGCGCGCGGTCGGCAGCGCCTTCGCCGGCATGCCGCTCGCCGGGCTCGACCCGCTCGACGTGACGCAGCGCCTCTGCGAACGGCTCCTCTTCGAGAACGCCGAAGGCGGGACCCGGCTCGCCGAGTATTCGGGGCGGGCGCCGCTACGCGCCTGGCTGCGCGTCATCGCCGTGCGTGAGCTCCTGCAGCTCCGGCGAAAACAGCGACGGGAGACGGGCGCCTCGATGGCCGGCGACGACGAGGGGCTGGCGCGCTGGGTGGCCAACGACGCGCCCGAGCTCGAGGGCGTCAAGGCGGGCTACCGCAAGCAGGTGCAGGAGATGCTGGCGCGCGCCCTCGACCAGCTCACGCCGCGGCAGCGGAACCTGCTGCGCCAGCACTACCAGTTCGGGCTGACGCTCGACCACCTCGCGTCGCTGTACGGCGTGCACCGCGCCACCGCCGCGCGCTGGCTCGCCGAGGCGCGCGAGATGGTCCTCGAGGTCACGCGCAAGAGCCTCGAGACCGAGCTGGGCGCTGACCAGGCCGAGGTCGAGAGCATCATCCGCATGGTCATCAGCCAGCTCGAATTGCACATGAGCGCGACGCTGACGCGTACACGGTAGCGTACGATGGCGGCGTGGGGTGCCCCGACGCGAACCTGCTCGCGGCGTTCGTCGACGCGCGGCTGGGTGCCGAGGAGTCCGAGGCCGTCGAGCAGCACGTCGATTCCTGCCGCGAGTGCGGCGAGCTGATCGCCGAGCTGGCGCGCGCCGGCGGGACCGACCCGAGGCGGGCCGAGACGCCGGCCGAGCTCGTGACGCCGGCGCCGCTGCGCGGCCGCGCCCTGGGCGAGTTCGTGGTGCGCGCCCCCCTCGGCGAGGGCGGCTTCGGCGCCGTCTACCTCGCCGAGCAGAAGGGGCTCGGGCGCGAGGCGGTGGTCAAGGTGCCGCACCTGCGCCACCGGGCCAGCCCGGGGATGGTCGAGCGCTTCATGCGCGAGGCGCGGCTGGCCTCGCGGCTCGATCACCCGTACGCGGCGCACGTCTACGCCTTCGGCGCCGAGCCCGACGGCCTGCTCTGGATCGCGATGGAGCGGGTGCGCGGCACGACGCTGTCCGAGCTGCTCGAGCGGCAGACGCGCATCCCGCTCGAGCGGCTGGTGCCCCTCCTCGACCGCCTGTGCGAGGTGGTGCAGTCGGCGCACGAGATGGGCATCGTGCACCGCGACATCAAGCCCGCCAACGTGATGGTCCTCTCGCGCGCGGGGCGCCTCTTGCCCAAGCTCCTCGATTTCGGCGTCGCCAAGCTGGTCGACGAGCCCGAGCTCGCCGGCGGCGGCGGCGCGCCCGGCCTCACCCTCGCCGGCGCGCTGGTCGGCACGCCGCCCTACATGGCGCCCGAGCTCTGGGGCCCGCGGCCCATGGTCGACGGGCGCGTCGACGTCTACGCGCTGGGCGTCCTCATCCACGAGGCGCTGACCGGCAAGCGGCCGTTCGCGATGACCTCGATGCAAAAGCTGGCGCAGGCGCACGCGCAGGCAGCGGTGCCGCCGCTCGGCGACGGTTTCCCCGCCGCGCTCGACGCCGTCGTCGCGCGCGCCATGGCCAAGCGGCCCGAGGACCGCTTCGCCCAGCCGGTCGAGCTGGCGGCGGCGTTGCGCCAGGCCGCCGGCCTGGGCGACGAGGCCGAGGGGCTGCCGCGGCTCGACGAGCGGGTGCGCGCCCGAGCCCTGGAGCTCCTGCCGCAGCCGCTCGCCGAGTCGGTGGCGCTCCTCGACGCCGCGCGCAACGCCCACCAGGCGCGCGACGCCGCCTGGCATCTGCTCCGGGCCGCCGGCCGCTTCGTCGGCGTGGTCGCCCTCGCCTGCCGCGCCCACGTCGGCGGCAGGCCCCCATCGCCGGCCCTCGTCGATCACCTGCGCGCGCTCGGCCGCCCGGGCGAGGGGCTCGGCGACACGGAGTGGCTGCAGCTTGCCGTCGAGCTCACCCGACCGTTCGTCGACGCGCCGGGCACGCATCCCCTCCCCGACCTGGTGCGCGCGCTGCACGGCCGCCTGGGCGCGATCTTCGACGAGCTTCACGCGCTGCACCGAGGCGGCCCGGCCTCCTCCGACGCCTCGCCGGGCAGCGTGCGCGAGCTCTACGCCACCGCCCTCACCGGTCTGGCGCGCCTGCTCGACGAGCTGGCGCTCTTCGAGCGGACACCGCTGGTGGTGCCGCGCGCCGGCTGGGCCGAGAGCTGGTCGGGCCTGCGCCGGACGCCGCGCGCCAGCGCGGTGTACGAGGCCTCGGCGCGGCCCGGCGAGCCGCTCCTCGTCGACGTCGCCGGACGGCCGGTGGTGGTGCTGGCGCCCCTGGCGCGCGTCGCCCCGCCGAGCCCGGGCGCCGCCGACGAGCTGTTCCTCTTCGCCGGTCGCGGCAGGCTGGTCTCGTTCCCGCAGGGCTTCGAGCTCGTCGACGAGGGGCTGCACGACTGGTTCCGCGCCCACCTGCTCGACGTCGACGAGGCGCGCGGCGGCACCTCGGCCGGACGCCCGCCCTACCGCGGCCTCGAGGCCTTCGCCCCCGCCGACGCCGATCGCTTCGTCGGCCGCGAGCGCGAGGTCGCCTGGGTGAAGAACCGGCTGCGCACCACGCCGCTGGTGGCGGTGGTCGGCCCGTCGGGCGCCGGCAAGAGCTCCTTCGTGCAGGCCGGCCTCGTCCCGTCGCTGCCCGAGGGCTGGAGCGCGATCACCGTGCGCCCCGGCCCGCGCCCGCTGGCCGCCCTCGCCGCGCGCGCCGGCGACGATTTGCTCGAACGGGCCCGCGGGTCGGGCGGGACGCTGGTGCTCGTCGTCGACCAGCTCGAAGAGCTGTTTACTTTGTGCTCAAACGAAGAGGAGCAGCTCCGCTTCGCCCAGCTCCTGGCGAGCGCCACGGTCGACGACCCGCTGCGCGTGGTGGTGACGCTGCGCGACGACTACCTGGTGCGCGCCGAGAGCCTGCCGCCGCTGCGCGGCCTGCTGGCGCGCGGCCTGGAGCTCCTGACCGTGCCCTCGCCCGCCGACCTCGAGCGCATCCTCGTCGAGCCCGCGCGGCGCGCCGGGTACGTCTTCGACGACGCGACGCTCCCCGGGGAGATGGTGCGCGCGGTGGCGGGCGAGCCGGGGGCGCTGGCCTTGCTGTCGTTCACCGCGCTCAGGCTGTGGGAGCTGCGCGACCGCCAGTTCAAGCAGCTCCGGCGGCGGTCGTACGAGGCCATGGGCAGCGTCGGCGGCGCGCTGGCGGCGCACGCCGAGGGGCTGCTCGCGCGCATGACCGTCGAGGAGCAGCGTCTCGCCCGCGAGGCCTTCCGCCACCTGGGCACGGCCGACGGCCTGCGCACCGTCCTCGGCACCGCCGAGCTGGCGGCGACGCTCGGCGGCGAGCGCGGCGGTGCGGTGATCCAGGCGCTGGTCGACGGGCGGCTGCTGGTCGCGTCGGAGGACGAGCGGGGCGAGCCCACCGTCGAGGTGGCGCACGAGGCGCTGTTCACCGCCTGGCCGCGCCTGGCCGCCTGGCGCCGCGAGGAGGCCGAGGGAGCGCGACTGCGCGATCAGCTCCGCTCCGCCGCCCGCCAGTGGCAGGACCGCGGCCGCCCGCGCGGCCTCCTCTGGCGCGACGACGCGCTCGCCGAATACCGCCAGTGGCGGGCGCGCCACCCGGGCGCCGTGACACCGCTCGAGGCCCAATTTGCCGGCGCCAGCCTCGCCGCCGCCGCCCGCGGAGGGCGGCTACGGATGACGTTGATCGCCGCGGCCTTCGCGGTGCTCTCGGTCGGTCTGCTCGCCCTGTGGCGCCTGTACGGCGAGGCCGAGCGCCGCACCGCCGAGCTCTCCGCGGAGCAAGGACGGCAGGCGCTGCTCGCCGGGGATCCGGTGCGCGCCCTCGAGCACCTCGACGAGGCCCTCCGCCGCGGCCTCGACACCCCGGCCCTCCGCTACCTCGTCGCCCGCGGGGCCAAGCTCGTCGCCAAGCGCCGTCTCGCCCTCCTCGGCCACGGCGACCAGCTGACGTCGGGAGACTGGGCCCCCGATGGCGCGCACCTGGCCACCGCCAGCCGCGACGGCGGCGTCGCCGTGTGGGACGCGCGTGGCGGCGAGCGGCTGCACACGGCGAGCTTCGGCGACCGCGCGGTGCGCGTCGCGTTCGACGCCGGCGGCGCTCGCCTCGTGAGCTGCGGCCAGCAAGCCGCGCGCCTGAGCGACGTCGCGACCGGCGCCGTGCTGCTCGCGATCGATCCGGGGGCCGCCATCGCCGACTGCGAGCTCGCGGTCGACGGCTCATCGCTGCTCATCGATCTGGGCGACGCCGGATTCGGCGTCTGGGACGCGCGGACGGGTGTCGTCCGCTTCACCGTCGCCATGCCGGGCCTGCACGGAGCGATGCCGAGCCTGAGCCCCGACGCGACCCGGGTCGCGAGCGGCGGCGCCGACGGGGTGCTGCGCATCTGGTCGATCGACGACGGTCGGCTCACCGCCGAGCAGCACGGCCACTCCGATCGGATCCGCCGCCCGGCCTGGAGGCCCGACGGAGCCTTGATCGCGACCCCCAGCCTCGACGGCACCGCGCGCGTCTGGACGGCGGCCGGCGAGCCGAGAGCGGTGCTGCGCGGCCACGCCGGCTGGATCTACAGCGCCATGTTCAGCCCCGACGGCAAGATCGTGGCGACCGGCAGCTACGATCAGACCGCGCGGCTGTGGGACGCGGCCACCGGCGAGCTGCGCGCGACGCTCCTCGGTCATCGCGGGCCCATCAACGGACTGGCGTTCAGCCCCGACGGTGAGCGGCTCGCCACCGCCAGCAGCGACGGGACGGCGCGCACCTGGGATGTCGCGACCGGCAAGGTCCTGGGCCTCTGCGCGGGTCACACCGGCGCGCTGTTCCGCATCGACTTTTCCCCCGACGGGCGCGAGCTGCTCACGGTGAGCTGGGACGCCACCGCCGGCGTCTGGGACGCCGCGCGCGATGACGCCGTCGCGGTGCTGCGCGGCGCGGCCGGGCTGTACCACATGGGGCTCTTGCGCTCGCGCGAGGTGCTCACCGCCGCGGCCGACGGCACGGTCACGCTCTGGTCGCCTGCCGGCAAGAGGGTGAGCTCTCACCGGCCGCCGCTGGCACGGCCCGAGGCCGACGTCTTCGCCACCGACGGTGGGCGCCGCCTGGTCGCCGCCGAGGGCGCCACCGCCGTCGTCTGGGACCTCGTCACCGGGGCGCCGCTCGCCCGGCTCGAAGGACACGGCCACCGGGTCAGCTCGGCGGCGTTCGACGCGCGAGGCGAACGCCTCGCGGTCGGCGGCGACGACGGCGCCATCGCGATCTACGCCACCGATGGCTGGTCGCGCCTCGCCACCCTCGAGGGGCACGAGGGATCGGTGGAGGCGCTGGCGTTCGACGGCGCCGGGACGCGACTGGCGAGCGCGGGGCAAGATCGCGCCGCGGTGATCTGGAGGCTTCCCGAGGGCACCGTCGAAAGGCGGCTGCTCGGCCACGCGCTGGCGCTGACCTCGGTGAGCTTCGGGCCCGCCGGGCTGGTCACCACCAGCCACGACAACACGGCGCGGCTCTGGCGTCGCGATGGAACGCCGGTGGCGACGCTGGCGCACTCCGCCGCGGTGCTGCACGCCGCCTTCAGCCCCGACGGCGAGCTGGTGGCGACCGGAGGCACCGACAACGTCGTCAGCCTCTGGGAAGCGCGCTCGGGGCACCTCCTGGCGGCGCTCGAGGGTCACAGCGCGACGGTGATGCGGGTCGAGTTCGCCGCCGGCGGCAGCCGCCTTCTCAGCGCCAGCCTCGACGGCTCGGTGATCGCATGGGAGGTCATGCCCCTCGGGGCGGGCGCCGGGGAGATCCACCGCTTCGTGGCCTGTGCCACCCACGGCGGCTGCAACCGTGGTTTGCAGAGTCTTTTCCA
>Ga0070675_100003638_pt1 | contig 11722 bp, 9 predicted proteins | sample KBSM43metaG_FD_65343 | JGI IMG/M metagenome (GOLD analysis project Ga0070675, IMG submission 65343) | Miscanthus rhizosphere microbial communities from Kellogg Biological Station, Michigan, USA - KBS M4-3 metaG | ecosystem: Host-associated > Plants > Roots > Rhizosphere > Soil ...
CCGAGCATCCACCGCCAGGCGTGCTCGCCGATGCCGGCGAGCAGCGCGTTCGAAGCGAACGCGACGACGATGCCGAGCACGATGTTGAACTGGAACATCGCGGCCAGCTTGCCGCGGTGCGCCGGCGAAGCGATCTCGGAGATGTAGAGCGGCGCGACGACGGTCGAGACGCCGATGCCGATCCCGCCGATGATGCGCGCCGCGATGAACACCTCGACGTTCCAGGCGAAGGCGCATCCGATCGCCGAGACGATGTACAGCACGCCGATCCAGAGCAGCGTGGCGCGGCGACCGAACCGGTCGGCGGGCCAGCCGCCGACGAGCGAGCCGACCACCGTGCCGTACAGCGCGGCACCCATCGCGATGCCGTGGACGCCGGGGCTCAGTCCCCAGAGCGACTGGATCGTCTGCTCGGCGCCCGAGATCACGACGGTGTCGAAGCCGAACAGAAAGCCGGCGAGCGCCGACGTGATCGCCCAGTAGACGATGCGACCGTCCATCGGCCTCGCGCGCGCCGACGGTGGCGACAGAACGACGGTCTCGGCGGGGATCAGGGACATGCGACTCGAATCCTCATCGCGCTGTCGTCCCCGATGCCGGAGCGCCTTCGGTCGCCTGCTGCTGCATCGCGGCCATCCCCATCATCCCTCCGAGCCCCATCTCCTGTACCGCGCTGCTCGGCACGATCATCAGCGCGCCCTTCTGCTTGATCCCCTCGAAGAGGATGTTCATCGCGCGCAGTTGCAGCGCGGTGGGATTCTTCTGGTAGACGTGCGACGCCTCCTCGAACAGCGTCGCGATCTCCACCTCGGCCTCTCCGAGGATGATGCGCGCGCGCTTCTCCCGGGTGGCCTGGGCCTCGCGCGACATCGCGTCCTGAAGGTTCGCGGGGATGATGATGTCGCGCATCTCCACCGCCTGGACGGCGACGCCCCACGGCATGCACCGCGCGTCGATGAGCTCCTGGAGCTCGCCTTCGATCCGCTCGCGGCCGTGCAGCAGCTCGGCGAGCGAGGTCCGGCCGATGATGTCGCGCAGCGCGGTCTGCGCCGCCCAGCTCACGGCCTGCGGGTAATTCTGCACCTCGAGCGCGGCCCGCTCGGCGTCGTGCACCATCCAGAAGAGCACGGCGTCGACGTTCACGGGCACGGTATCGGAGGTGAGGGTCTCCTCCGCGGCGAACGGGGTCGTGATCACGCGCTGGTCGACCCACGCGGTCACGCTGTCGACGAACGGGATCCGCCAGAACAGGCCGGGTCCACGAAGGCCGATGAACCGTCCGAGGCGCAGCACGACGGCGCGCTCCCACTGCTGCGCCACCTGCGGCGCCATGCCCAGCAGCAGTCCGAGCACGGCCGCGCCGACGATCGAGCCGATGCTGCCGGCGAGGAACAGGCCGAGCCCACCGACCGCGGTGACGCCGAGCATCACCAGCACGGAGAGAAAGTTCACCCGCGTGCCGCTCGGCACGACCTGGTTCGGCATGGTTGCGGGAAGCATCACCATGGTCTACCTCCTTCCCTCATGGATACTACACGCGTACCGGAGGTCCAGAAGGCCCGGCGATCATTCGCGGATCCTCGCGGCGCTCGGGGGCGACGTGATCAGTGCGGCAGCCCGATGCGACGCAGCCGCTCGCCCTGACCTTTCATCCGGAGCGTCCCTCGCCATCGCGCTGGCACTTCCGAGCCATTCACCGCTCGGGCCAGAATCGACCCCTGCTTCATCGATCATTCGTTGGGACCTGTGACTTCGGTGCACTGAGGCGACGTCCAAGCGGTTCGCCATCGTCGGAGGCGCTCCGTATATTCGCGCCGTGACGTGCCGCGTGCGTGAGGTGCGGCGACCGTCGGATCGCGGGGTTCGAGGATGGTGCACCGTGGGCTTTTCCAGACAGGACACATCGTCGTTGTCGCTGTGGGCCTCGTGGTGCGCGTCGTCGTAGCGTACGTGGACGGTCGCGTTGCGCTGATCTCGCACGAGCTCCGGATGCGGCACGCACCTCCGTTCTGTTGATCCGCTGCGTCGTGCCATGCCGTACGCCCAACCTCGAAGCCCGTGACTGAGCTCACCGAGCGCCTCTCCACAGCGCTCGCCGCTCGCTACCGAATCGAGCGCCGACTCGGTGAAGGTGGTATGGCCACCGTCTACCTCGCCGAGGATCTGAAGCACGCCCGCAAGGTCGCGCTGAAGGTGCTGCGCCCGGAGCTGGCCGCCATGCTCGGCGCCGACCGGTTCGTGCAGGAGATCAAGACCACCGCGCAGCTCCAGCACCCGCACATCCTGCCGTTGTACGACAGCGGCAGCACGATGGCGGCGCAGGGTGGCGGGATGGAGTTCCTGTACTACGTCATGCCGTACATCCAGGGCGAGACGCTCAGGCAGAAGCTCGATCGCGAGCTGCAGCTCGGCGTCGACGAGGCGGTGCAGATCGCCACCGAGGTGGCGGACGCGCTGCAATACGCGCACGAGCAGGGGGTGATTCACCGCGATATCAAGCCCGAGAACATTCTCCTGCACAACGGTCGTGTGATCGTGGCGGACTTCGGGATCGCACTGGCGGTGAGCGCGGCGGCGGGTGGCCGGATGACGGAGACCGGCCTGTCGCTCGGCACGCCGCACTACATGTCGCCCGAGCAGGCGACGGCCGACAAGCACATCACGAATCGATCGGACGTCTACTCTCTCGGCTCGGTGTTGTACGAGATGCTCACGGGCGAGCCTCCGCACACGGGCGCATCGGTGCAGGCGATCATCCTGAAGATCGTGACGGACGACGCCCGACCGGTGAGAGAGCTGCGCAAGGCGGTGCCGCCGCACATCGCGGCCGCGGTGGCGAAGGCCGTCGAGAAGCTCCCGGCCGACCGTTTCGACAGCGCGAACGCGTTTGCCGCCGCGCTCCACGATCCAGCCTTCGCCTCGACCGTTGCAAACGCTGCGGCCGTCGGCACCGCCGGTCGGCCATCCCGTCGATTCCTCGTGCCTGCCATGGCGGGGTTGATCGTGCTCATCGCCGCAGCGGGGGCCTGGGGCTGGCTTCGCCCGAGTCGGACGAAGTCCGTCGCCCGCTATCCCGTCACGCTCGGCACGACCGGTGTCCTCGATGGAATCGCTTTCCGGATCGAGGCGGCGCTTTCACCCGACGGGAGCGTGCTGGTGTTCCGCGATCCCGTGACGGGACCGGGTCAACTCTTCGCAAAGCGCCGCGACGAAGTGACCGCGCGGCCACTCGCCGGCACCGAAGGTGGCTCGGGACCATTCTTCTCCCCCGACGGGGCATGGATCGGATTCGTCGCGCATGGTCAACTGCGCAGGATTCCCAGCACCGGCGGCGCATCGCTCAAGATCGCCGACTCGATCAATCCCGTGTACAACCACGGCGCATGGTTGGAGGACGGCTCGATCTACTTCTACGATGTGCGGAACCACGCGCTCCGGCGCCTCCGCCTCGGCGAGCCTTCCTCACGCGTGATTGCGTCAGATGCGACGCTCGGCGGGCGCAGCCCGTGGTTGCCCACGCCGCTTCCCTCGGCGCGCGGCATACTGTTCACCGCTCACCTCACCAGCTGCGTAGGTCCTGTCAGCTGTCGCCCGAGCCGTGTGTACGTCTATGACGCGCGACAGGATACCATTCGCGCGTTGTTCGATGACGCGATCGGCGCCTGGTACGTTCCGACAGGGCACGTGTTGTACCTGACCAGCTCGGGCACGCTGATGGCCGTACCTTGGGACAACGCATCGCTCGCCGCGACTGGACCGCCCGTGCCGATTCTCGACGGGGTTCAGGCACCGGGATTGGTGCTCTCCGACGAGGGGACCGCGCTGTACCTCCTCGGCCGGCCGGAATTCACCCCTGGCCCGACACCCAATTCCGAACTCGTGTGGGTGGATCGCAGCGGACAGGTCGTGCCCGTCGATTCCTCATGGCAGGTGAATACCGGAGGGAGCTACGGCGATGCGGGCGAGTCGTTCGAAGGTGACTGGGGCTTCGCGCTCTCGCCCGACGGACGACGCATCGCACTGACGCTTCTCACCGATCTTGGCACGGACATCTGGATCAAGCAGTTGCCGACAGGTCCCGTGTCCCGACTCACGCTGAACGCCGCGGAGGATCGAGCGCCCGCGTGGACGCCCGACGGACGCGCGATCACGTTCCTCTCGGATCGGCCCACCCCGCCCGGGATGACGCGGCGGCCAGGCCGGTTCGCTCTGTGGGAGCAGGCCGCTGATGGCACGGGCGAACCGCGACTGCTCTGGGGAAAGGACTCTCTCACCGACGCGTTCTGGAGTTCCGATGGCCGATGGATGGTGCTCGGCGCGAGCGGCACGCCGGCACGTTCGTCCGGAGCCGACATTCTCGCGGCGCATCCCGGGGTGGACAGCACCGCGCGAAAGATGGTGACGACCGGATTCGACGAAGAAGGCGCCGCACTATCGCCCGACTCCCGTTGGCTGGCGTATGTGTCGAACGAGCAGGGCCGGAACGAGGTGTTCGTCCGCCCGTTCCCGGACGTGAACGGCGGCAAGTGGCAGCTCTCGAGTGGGGGTGGCAGCGCTCCGCTCTGGGCCCACAACGGGCGCGAGCTGTTCTACACGAGTCGTGGGAAGATGTATGTCGTCGCGCTACACCCGGGCTCGCCCTTTTCCGCCGAACCGCCCCGCGTCCTGTTCGCGATCCCGGACCGCGTTCGCACGGGATCGCCGCTCCGGGGGACGTTCGCTCTCACGCCCGACGATCAGCGCTTCCTCATGGTGCGAGACAATAGTTGGCAGGACATGGCCGGCACACCGACGGTGGTGGTGGTCGAGAACTTCTTCGACGAGCTGCGAACGAAGCTCAAGAAGTGACGAGAACCGAGCACTCTCCGCGCGCCACGGCGGGCATCACGCAGGCGTTGCTGGCTGCGGTCCTGTTCGGGATCAGCACGCCGATCGCCAAGGGGCTGCTCGAGGGCACGTCACCGCAGCTGCTCGCCGGGATGCTCTACCTGGGGTCCGGCACTGGACTCGGTCTGCTCTGGCTCGTCCAGCGCGCCCGTGGAATACGAGCCGAGGCACCACTCGTACGACGAGATCTCCGATGGCTCGCCGGAGCGGTGCTGTTCGGCGGCGTTCTGGCGCCCGTGGCGCTCATGACCGGGTTGTCGCGCACTCCCGCGTCGGCGAGCGCGCTCCTGCTCAACCTCGAGGGCGTGTTCACCGCGCTCATCGCCTGGGTCGTGTTCGCCGAGAACGTCGACCGGCGCATCGCGCTGGGGATGTTCGCCATCGTCGCGGGCGGCGCACTGCTCTCATGGCAAGGACGCCTGGAGTGGGGCGGGGCAGTGGGGCCCCTCCTGGTCGTGTGCGCCTGTCTCGGTTGGGCGATCGACAACAACCTCACGCAGAAGGTCTCGGCGAGCGACCCCGTGCAGATCGCCGCGATCAAGGGCCTTGTCGCCTGCAGCGTGAATCTCGGCATCGGTCTCGCGCTGCATGGAGCGCTGCCGAGCGTGCCGCGGATGGTGGGAGCGACGACGCTCGGCTTCTTCAGCTATGGCGTGAGCCTGGTGCTGTTCGTGCTGGCGATGCGCGCGCTCGGCACGGCGCGCACGGGCGCCTACTTCTCGCTGGCGCCGTTCGTCGGCGCGGCAGGTGGGCTGCTGCTGTGGCACGACCGGGTGACGCCGCTCTTCTTCGCCGCCGCGACGCTGATGGCCATCGGGCTCTGGCTCCATCTCACCGAGCGACACGAGCACTTTCACGTGCACGAGCCGTTGACGCACACGCACCGGCACGTGCACGACGAGCACCACCAGCATGCCCACGCGCCCGACGATCCGCCTGGCGAGCCGCATACGCATACCCACACGCACGCACCCCTCGCTCACAGTCACGCGCACACGCCGGACATTCATCATCGGCACCGGCACGCACGCGACGCGGACTGAGGCAGCGAGCGGCGGTCGGGCTCAGCTCATCCCTGCCACGTCCAGCCGGCGAGGACTGGCTGCACCAATGCGCGAAAGTGCGCATCGACCGCCGCCGCGTCGAGCCGACCTCCGTTCTCGACCCACCAGTCCAGCACGAGCACGAACGTCAGAGCGACGTGGCGAGAGAGCAGCTCCAGCGGGACGCGTGTGCCGGGGTCGTCGGCGATGCGACAGCGCCCCATCTCGTCGAGCGCCAGCTGCTCGACCGCGTCACGCAGATGACCATGAACCTCGGCCCATCCATCCGTTGGCCCGCTGCCGCCAAGGGCTCGGTGTCGCTCGCCGATGTGTTCGAACAGGGGGCGGCTGAACCAGAGAGGATCGTCCTTCACCGCCGAGCGTGCCTGGCGCCTCGTGCGACCGCTCTCGAGCAGGGCGCGGATTCCGCTGACGAGCAGCTCGTCCTTGTCGCGAAAGTGCGAGTAGAAGGTCGACCGGCCCACGTCGGCGCGTCCGAGAATCTCCTTCACCGCGATCGCGTCATACGGCTTCTCGTGCATGAGGGCGCCGAGCGCGGCGTGCAGCAGGCGCTCGGTACGCTGAATGCGCCGATCGGAGGTCGGCTTGCCGCGCAACGTCATGGCACCACCCGATGCATATGAAGTCAGATGGACATTTGCCCCGATGTGTCCGGAACGGGACGCACGGAGGCGCGGTGTCCTTCGTCCGTCCAACTTCCGTGATACCGTAGAATATCACGGTCCGTCAGCTGTCGCTGGCGCCGGCGACCACGCCCAGGGGAGACACACATGAGTCAGACGCCGCCTGCCGAGAAGCGCACCCACACGACTGGTCGCGTGCTGCATCGAGCCGCCGGCTACGACCTCCTGGCCTGGTTGCTCATGCTCGGCACGGGGGAGCGGGCCCTCCGCGAGAGGCTCGCCGACCTCGCGCAGCTGCGGCCGGGAGAGCTGGTCCTCGACGTCGGGTGTGGAACGGGCACGCTGGCCATCGCCGCGAAGCGGCGTGTCGAGCCAGGTGGCGCGGTGCACGGCATCGACCCTTCGCCGGAGATGATCGCCCGGGCAATGAAGAAGGCGCGAAAGGGCGGCGTCGACGTCGCCTTTCAGACCGGGGTCGCCGAAGCCCTGCCGTACCCGGACGAGACGTTCGATGTCGTCCTCGGCACGCTCATGCTGCACCACCTTCCACGGGCGCTCCGCCGCGCGTTTGCGCAAGAGATTCACCGCGTGCTCGAGCCGGGCGGCCGGGCATTGATCGTGGATTTCGGCGCTGGCGCCAAAGCGCAGCGACGAAGCCTCATCGGGCACCTTCACCGGCACGGTCATGTACCGCTCGACGAGATCGTGAAGCAGCTGACCAGTGAAGGCCTGCGGGTCCGCGAGAGCGGCGCGGTCGGGATGCGAGACCTGAACTACGTGCTCGCGTACAAGGAGGCTTCGCGTGAGTCGCGGATCGATGGGACGGAGCGCGCGCCGTGACCTGAAGCGCCGCGATGGTCAGACGGCGGTCAGGTCCGCGCCGCCATGGCGCCGCCACGCGCGCAATACGACCGGCGCGCCGACGAGGCTCGGTACGACCCAGAGCGCCCAACGCGGCAGCCTCCACCACAACGGCAGCCGGGGCCCATTGTCGACGTAGAACGCCGTGAGCATCACGATGTAGGAAGCACCCATGCACAGCAGGTGGCGGCGCATCCAGCCGGGCCGGCGCCGCATGCGAGCAACGTAGCCGGCCGTGCCCAGCGCGAGCGCCGACAGCCCGAGCACGAGCAGATGCCATCGTGCGCCGAGCTCCTGAAGCGCGAGCACGCTCGCCGACGTCGCCAGGACGAGTAGCGATACCAGATACGTCACGCCGAAGCGGCGGTGTCTCGGTTGCCCCTTGCGTGACAACGCGGCACCGGCGCCGGCGACCACCGCGCCGAGCCCGGACGCAACGTGGACGGCGATGGCTGGAGTGACCGGGAGAAAGGGTGCTGGACCAGTCATTCAGGGCGATGGTGAAAAGGGCTCGCTTCGCGCCTGCGCCGATGAAGGCGTGCTACGACTTACCGCGAGCTCCGCCTCTTTCGGCGCAGGTACTCCACCAGCGCACGAAGCGCGGGCGACGCGTGTCGCCGCTGGGGGTAGTACAGGTAATACCCCGGGAAGGGCGCGCAGAACTCTTCCAGCACGGGGACGAGATCGCCCGCCGAGATGTGGTCGAGGACCCGGTCCTCGCGAACCATCGTCACTCCCGCGCCGGCGAGCGCGAGGCGGACGTTCATGACCGGATCGGTCGTCAGCACGCGCGGCGGGATGGCGACCGAGAAATGGCGCCGGTTTCTGCGCCCTGGCTCGGTGAACTCCCATCGGTACAGCGGCGCCCCCGACGCCTGGTGCCAGGCGAGGCATTCGTGCTCGAGCAGCTCGCGCGGATGACGGGGCACGTCGTGTCGCTCGAAGTAGCTCGGCGCGGCGACGACGACGAGGCGAATGTCACCGGAGACCGGCACGGCGATCATGTCCTTGTCGATCACCTCGCCCAGTCGCGCGCCGGCATCGTAGCCTTCGGCCACGATGTCGATGGAGTGCTCGCTCACCGTGAGGTCCAGGCGTACACGCGGGTGCGCGGCGAGAAATCCGGCCAGGAGCGGCCCGTCGAAGTAGGTCTCCGATCCCGCCGTCAGATACAGGCGGAGGCTGCCCTGAACCACCTCACCCAGCTCGCCGACCGCCGCGACCGCGGCCCGTACCTCGTCGAGCGCGGGTCGCACCGACGCGTAGAGCCGTTCGCCCGCATCGGTCAGTCGCACGCTGCGCGTCGTTCGTCGCACGAGTGCGATGCCGAGTCGCTCCTCGAGGCGCCGGAGCGACTGGCTCACCGCGGAATGACTGACGCCGAGCCTCTCGCCGGCAGCGCGGAATCCCCTGGCCTCCGCGACCGCGACGAAGGTCGCCATCCCATCGAGCTCGTCAGCCATTGGAACGAATAGTGACCAGCGCGGTCAGCCGCGGCAAGTAGATCGGCCTCCCGATCGGGATCAGATTGTACGGCATATCCGAGAGGAGGAATGATGACCGCATTCACCCACACCGGCGGGCGCACGCCGACGATCACACTGAACAACGGCGTCGCGATGCCCGCGCTCGGGCTCGGCGTCTTTCAGAGTCCGCCGGCCGAGACCGTCGGCGCAGTCGAGGCGGCATTGAGAACGGGCTATCGGCTCATCGACACCGCCGCCGCGTACGCCAACGAGCGCGAGGTCGGCGAAGGGATCCGTCGCTCCGGCGTCGCGCGCGACGAGGTGTTCATCGAGACGAAGGTCTGGATCAGCGACTACGGCTACGACACCACGCTCCACGCGTTCGACAAGAGCGCTCGCAAGCTCGGCGTCGAGCAGCTCGATCTCCTCATCCTGCACCAGCCGATACCGTCGGTGTTCGATCGCACCCTCGAGGCGTATCGGGCGCTGGAGACGCTGCTCGCCGACGGCAAGGTGCGCGCGATCGGCGTGAGCAACTTCATGCCGGAGCATCTCGCCAGGCTCTTGGCCGTGGCGAAGGTGGTCCCGGCGCTGAACCAGATCGAGGTGCATCCCTACTTTCAGCAGCGCGCGTTGCAGCGTGTGCACGAGCAGCACGGCATCGCGACGCAGGCGTGGTCGCCGATCGGGGGGATCACGTCGTACCGCGGCATGGAGAAGCGCAGCTTCGACGATCCCACGCTTCTCGAGATTGCCCGTCAGTACGGCAAGTCGGCCGCGCAGGTGATGCTTCGCTGGCATCTGCAGGAGGGACGCTCGGCGATCCCGAAGTCGGTCAAGGCCGACCGCATCGCCGAGAACTTCGACGTGTTCGACTTCGAGCTGACGCGCGAGCAGATCGCGGCGATCGATGCGCTCGAAACCGGCGTACGCGGCGGACCGGAGCCCGACAGCATCACGCTCGAGAAGTACGGCCGTCCGATCCCCGAGGCATGAGGATGACGCAGCGTAAGCGAGAAGTCGTCGTCGTGATCGGGGCTGGACAGATCGGCCAGGCCATCGCGCGTCGTGTCGGCGTCGGCAAGCACGTCCTGCTCGCCGACCGCAGCGACGCCAACGCGAAGGCGGCGGCCGACGTCCTGGGCAATGCCGGCTTCGACGCTGGCGTCGCGACGGTCGACGTCTCCTCGCGCGAGGCCGTTCAGGCGCTCGTGGAGCGGGCGACCGCTGTCGGCGAGATCACGGGGCTCATCCACGCCGCCGGCGTCTCGCCGAGTCAGGCGACGCCGGAGACGATCCTGCGAGTGGATCTCTACGGCACGGCGCTCGTGCTCGAGCTGTTCGGCGATGTCATCGCCCCGGGTGGCTCCGGCGTCGTCATCTCGTCGCAGTCCGGCCACCGGCTGCCGCCGCTCTCGGTCGAGCAGAACAGGGCGCTCGCCACGACGCCGACGGAAGAGCTGCTCAAGCTTCCGTTCCTGCAGCTCGACCAGGTGAAGGACTCGCTCCACGCGTACCAGCTCTCGAAGCGCGGAAACGCTCTGCGCGTGATGGCCGAGGCGGTGCACTGGGGCAAGCGCGGCGCGCGCATCAACACGATCAGCCCGGGCATCGTCATGACTCCGCTCGCGAAGGACGAGCTGAACGGCCCGCGCGGCGCCGGCTACCGGCGCATGATCGAGAGCTCCGTGTCGAAGCGCGCCGGCACACCGGACGAGGTGGGCGCGGTCGGCGCGCTCCTCATGGGTCCGGACGGCGGCTTCATCACGGGCAGCGACTTCCTGATGGATGGTGGTGTGACGGCCGCCTACTGGTACGGTGACGTCGCCGAAGTGCGCACGCCGCAGTGAGACGAGCGCCAGATGACCTGAACGCCCTCACGGCATCGCGTCGAGAGTGTGTGCGACCGTGTCGACGGACATGAAGGCGGTTGCCGAGGCCACCGCCGCGGTGCACCTGCGCGTCGATGACACGATAGGAGACGTCCTGAAGCATCCGGCGTTCGCTGGCTTCGGTCGTCTGCTCCTGCCGTGGGACGACGGTCGCCCTGACCAGACCCTGCGGCTGCGCGACATCGGCTCTCTCCTTCCATATCACAGCCACGTCGATCCGACCGTCGTCGTGTCGTCGCTCAACCGGATGATCGACGACGCTGCGGCTGGTCGGAAGTTGTTCCACGACTTCTACACCGCCGAGCAGAAGGAGGCGGAACCGTCGCGCCGGAACACGGGTCTCTTCTTCTTCCGTGGCGAGCCCGACGCACCGTTCGCCGTGATCGCGCCCGGTGGGGGCTTCGCCTATGTCGGCTCCGTGCACGAGGGCTTCCCGTTCGCGGTCGAGATCAGCGAGCACGGGCTCAACGCGTTCGTGCTGAAGTACCGCGCCGGACAGGGCGGCCGGATCCCGACGGCGGATCTCGCGGCGGCGTTGACGTACATCTTTCGCCATGCGGGGGAGCTTGGCGTGCGCACGGCCGACTACGCGCTCTGGGGCAGCTCTGCCGGCGCGAGGATGGCAGCTTCGATCGGGTCGCATGGCGTGGCGGAGTTCGGTGGTGCGGCGCTGCCGCCGCCCTCGGCCATCGTTCTGCTCTACACAGGTCACTCCGGCGTCGCCGCGCCGGAGCCGCCGACCTTCGTAGCCGTAGGTGAGAGAGACGGGATCGCACCGCCAGCGGTGATGGAACGGCGCGTTGCGGCGCTGCGGCGGGCGGGCACGGACGTCGAGTATCACCGATATCCGCGCGTCGGTCATGGCTTCGGCCTCGGCGTCGGAACGAGCGCCGAGGGATGGATCGGCGACGCCATTCGGTTCTGGATGA
>Ga0070675_100003644_pt1 | contig 11715 bp, 8 predicted proteins | sample KBSM43metaG_FD_65343 | JGI IMG/M metagenome (GOLD analysis project Ga0070675, IMG submission 65343) | Miscanthus rhizosphere microbial communities from Kellogg Biological Station, Michigan, USA - KBS M4-3 metaG | ecosystem: Host-associated > Plants > Roots > Rhizosphere > Soil ...
CGCCAGGTTAATGCGCGAGCGAGGCATTCCTGTTGTCTACAACTCCTTCCAGGGAAGGGTGGGAGGGGATGCACCCGTGATCGAAACGCCCAAGTAGGCTACTGGAGCGGGCCGTAGCCGATCCTCACGAGAACCGAGAGCCCCTACCAGCAACCCAATCCCCAAACTGTGTGAGAATGCTTCATGCGGTTTGTCGTCTTCGGTGCTGGCGCCGTTGGGGGAGTAATCGGCGGCCGGCTGGCTCAGCATGGAAATAACGTCGTTCTCATTGGCCGACCCGACCAGTGCAGTGCAGTCACACAACGCGGACTGACGATCGAGTCTCCAGATTCGACCTCGACTATTAGCGTAAAGATCGTTGAATCGCCAAAAGACGTTCAATGGACGTCCGGCGACGTGGTGTTCCTGACAATGAAGACGCAGGACACACTTGCCGCTCTTCAGGATCTCGCCGCTGTAGCTCCACCCGATTTGCCGATCGTTTGCGTTCAGAACGCGGTCGAAAACGAACGGCTTGCGCAGCGATGGTTTCAACGCGTCTATGGCATTTGCGTCATGTGTCCGACGGAATTTCTGGTGTCGGGTGTTGTCCGGGCATGGAGTTCACCAGTAACGGGCATTCTGGATATCGGGCGCTACCCGTCGGGAAAAGATGAAGTAACACACAGCATTGCCTCAATCCTGCGAACCTCGGCGTTTCACTCCGAACCACGCGAAGACATCATGCGCTGGAAATACGGCAAGCTGCTGATGAACCTTGGCAACGCCGCTGAAGCTCTTTGTGGACCGTCCGCACGGTCCAGCCCAATCACCGCAATGGCGCGGCAAGAGGGGATCGACTGCTTCCGTGCGGCCGGCATCGACTATGTCGGAGACGATGAAGAAAAGGAACGACGCGGAAATCTGCTTCAAGTAGGCAGTATTGCGGGACAGCGAAGATCCGGAGGATCCTCCTGGCAAAGTCTGCAGCGGCGCACTGGAACCATCGAAGCTGACTATCTCAATGGTGAAATAGTGCTCCTCGGGAAGTTGCATGGCGTTCGCACACCCGCGAATGCGTTGCTTCAACGGTTGGCCAGGGAGGCGGCAAGGGCCGGGCGCCCCCCCGGCTCGATGACCATCGAAGATGTGGCTTCGCGGCTTCAAGAGTTCCAGCTATGACTCTATGGGCTACTACCCGCATCGAGATCCCGGAAGTGTTCGAACGGCCGGCGGCATTTGGCTAGATCTGATCACATATGTTCCGCCGGGTTGCCGGTATCGATGAGCAAAAACTGTGGCTGCTCGCCGCAGAAGAATCGCCGGACGCGATTCTCAACGTCCTTAAACCAGAGCGCCGATAGAGAGAGAATCCGTTACAAGGTGAGTTTCGACCGATAAACCAGCGCCTTATCGCCGATTTGTCGACTTGCCAAATTGTGACCGGGCGGCGTAGCGAAACGACTCTCCATCAAAAACCCACGCTGGCGGCCAAACCGGCAGCGAAGTGAGGCTGCGGCCTCGGTCAAGCTCGGAACTGTATTGCCGCAGTGAACCGTAGCAAAATGGGTCTGTTTCGGAAACCGCGGCGGCGACACAGCACGATGCGATCCGGACCAAAACTTGAGCTTGCAGCTGGCGCCAATGATGATTAATTCTGTTGACCACACCATTCGAGTTTTCCAGCTGCATAAAGCATCTCAGGGAGGGCGTATGATCGAGTTGCGGGACAAGGAAACCAAACGAGCCGTCGGCTCCATCACCGAGGATCAGCTTCAGTTTCTAATAGATCAACTCGAAGAAGAGTCCATCGACGATACGGATTACTACATCGATGCCCCGACGCTGGAAATGTTTTCCGACAGGGGATCGACCCCCAGTTGTTGACGCTGCTTCGGGAGGCTCTCGGGAATCGCGAAGGAATGGAGATTGAGTGGCAGCGGTAAAGGCCGATTTCAGTCTCTTTGCTTGCCGCGGTAAAGACCACGCCAACAATAATCTTCCAGGCGATGGCACGGATTGACCACGTTTCGCGAGAAGGAAACCGTCGAGACCTTCCTCGTGTCGGCGTACATGAAGAACCGAATCCTGAACCTCGTTGTTGATTGAAGCCTAATCCAGCGATTCGACGGGATATCCGCGTTCTCGCCAGGCCATCAGACCGCCTTCCAGCGGATACACGGCACGGAGGCCGGTGCGAAGGAGTTGATGCGCCACCTTCGCGCTCGTCGCTTCATTCGGGCAGGAACAGTAAACAACGATTTCGCTCTTCGCTTTGATCTCCCGGGCACCGATGTCGACAAAGTTCGGCAGCATGTGGAAGGCGCCGGGGATTCGGACACGGTCGTGGTCGCGATCGAGGGTGTTCCGCAAATCCAGCAGGATCATCGGCTGACCTGAATCCATCTTCGCTTTCAGTTCTTCCGCAGAAATCCGCGTGACACGGATCGAATTGAGGAAACGCCGGCGCTGGAAATACTTGAGCAGGAGGTAAATCGCAGCAGACGCGGCGAGTACCGCCAAAATCGACCCTCCGATATCGGAAATCCGCTGAAGGACCAATTCGATTTGCCGGCTGAAGATATAGCCGAGCGAGACGTATGTTCCTGACCACAGAAGAATCCCTGTTATGTCGAAAGCCAGAAACCGGAGTCCCGATATGCGGATCATTCCGGTAAGGGGCACGGTCGCGGCATTGAGCCCGGGAATGAACTTAACGAAAAGCAGCGTCCAGGCGCCTCGTTTCGCAAAAGCGTCTTCGGCGCGGCGCACGCAGTAATCCGGCTCGAGCGAGATACGGCACATGAGGTTCAGAACGGCTCGCCCGTAGCGGCGGCCGAGCTGATACCAGAGCACATCTGCAGAAAACGACCCGGCCAAAGCGCTGCCCAAGACGCCCGGTACTCTGAATTCACCGGTGTGAGCCAGCGCTCCCATCACGATGAGAATAGGAACGCCCGGAAGCGGTATTCCCATTTGCTCGATGAATATGGTGAAGAAAACGAGGCCATATCCATACTGAGCAACGAACTCCAGCAGATCTTGCATGCCGGCATCTTAGCAGGATTCCAATTTCCCAAAGTTACGGTGATAACCCATGGAGCCTTTTGTTGCATCCTTGGCGAATTTCTTCTAGAATCTGGAACAAATGGCAACTGCATCCACTCTGAGCTCTCAAACTCGTACGGGACACGCAGCAGTCTTTGGTCAAGCTCTGGAAGGGACTTCCTCAGCTGAAGGAGGAAGAGGCATGACATTACGACCTGCGCCGCGAGTTGCTACGCGATTCGTTAAATTTTTCTGCTCAGGGCCCGAACACGAATTCGTTATTGGAGACCTGACAGAACAGTATCAGCAGGACAAGTCCGCCTTCTGGTATTGGCGACAGGTACTGGACATTGTGTCTTCGGAACTCTATCGCAGGGCATTACGACGCCCACTGGTTCGGAAGCACAGGATTCCACAGACACAGGATTTCGTTCTGATTTCAAAGGAGGCTCCAATGAAAGCGCACACCGGGATCAATACGACGCATGTTACCGGGGAAGGTCTTTCGGGGTTGCCCGGTTTGATCATCACGATCTTCTTCATCTTCCTCCCCCTGGGGATTTTCCTCCCGCGGAATGTCCAGCATGAGTATGGCAACTGGATACTTGGCGCGTTCCTCCTCGTCGAAATCATCGCGGGTGCCCTATACATCCGCTCTGCGCGCCGCGACCGAGAGGCTTCAGAGCAGCTTGAAAGGGTGATGCACCAGATCAACGAGCCGCGGGATCGCTCTTAGCAGAAAGCGTCGCGGTACGATGGCGGTCGATAGAGACAAACTTTCCTGAGAGCCCAGGTAATGCGTCATCGCCCTGGGGCTCTGTTAGCTGTCGCTCATCAATCTCACTCCTCGAAAAGTGTTTTGGACCCGCAAAGTTGATTTCAACCGAGACGGTTCGCCCCCTATGCCAAATTGATTGACTCGCTGACCAGTCCGGGAATATAGACTCACCTCAGCGACTGTAACAAAAGACAATCACGCATTTTCGACAAGAGAACCTCTTCCAAATCCTCTGAAGTTTAGAGGAAGTGGTTTTTGCGCAAAGATCGCGGCGTCGCGGCGTGGCTATGCCTTTCTCTTGTCCGTTTTTTCTAATTTCTCAGGGGAATTCTCGCTTCACCGAGATCGGTCGGGGACTGGTCTCGAGTTGTGATCGAGGGGTTTTAGTAAACGGATTTCCAGAAGATGTAAGGAGGAGCCCATGAGATTGAGAGTATCGATGATGCTGCTGTTAGGGCTCGCCGTTTTTTGCGCGAGTGCTTTCGGTCAGGCGATCGGATCGATTACGGGAATGGCCCAGGATTCGAGCACAGCGAGAATTCCCGGAGTCAGCGTGACTGTCACCAACACGGCCACCGGGATTAGGACGCCAACGATAACCAACGAGGCGGGAGCCTACAACTTTCCGAGTCTTGCCGTCGGGCCCTACGTGTTGGAGGCATCCCTGCCGGGCTTTCGGCAAGCGCGGGTCGCCAACATCGACCTCCGCGCAAACGAAACGTTGCGATTCAATCTGACGATGCAGGTCGCGAACGTCAACACGCAGGTCGAGGTTTCGATCGACGCACGAGACATTCTCGCCACGTCCTCGGCGAGCATCGGTGAAGCTCTAACTCAAACTCAGGTTTCGGAACTGCCCCTAGTTGGCAATGACGTGCTCGACCTCGTCAGCATTCTCCCGGGGTTTCGTGCGGGCGGCGGGGGGCCCGGAGCCAATAGTGATACGTTCGCGGGTGCCGCCTCCAATACGATCAATACGGTTCGCGACGGCCTGAGTGTCACGGACGGGCGCTTCCCGAACGGCGTCTTCGCCACAACGGTACTCAACCCGGATATGGTTGGGGAGATTCGCCTCATCCTGACGCCAGTGGATGCCGAAATGGGCCGGGGCAACGGACAGGTTCAGATCACGACGCGCTCGGGAACCAACCGCTTCAACGGTGCCGCGGTCTGGAGCATCCGCAACAGCGCTTTGAACTCCAATACCTGGGACAATAATAATGATGTCGACCCGAAGACCGGTCTCTGGAGTCCCACGGTTCCGAACTGGCAAAACCAAAATCAGATTACTCTCAGTTATGGCGGGCCGATTATCAAGAACAAGACATTCTTCTACGCCCTCTTCGACAAGAACTTTGTCAAGACGCGAGAGACGGTCGACGGCCTCGTCCTGACGGATGCGGCTCGTCAGGGTATCTTCCGTTACTTTGAGGGGTGGACACCCGACGACGCGGACGGCACACCGGGCGCCAACTCACGGCCCGCAGTCGACTTTCAGGGAAATCCTCTGTTTTCGGGGAACCCCGGGAACAGACTGCTCTGCTTCAGCGTCTTCGGCACTCAGAAGGTCAATCCCGACACTTTCCAGATGAGTTCATTTGGGCCCGGCGACTGCCCGGGCGGGACTGCGGTTTTCCCGGCCGGCGGATTGTCGTACTGGGATGCGGGACGCCAGGCGGCGGACGTTACGGGGTTCATGAAAACCTTCTTGTCCGAAATGCCCCACGCCAACCGCTTCCAGGGAGGCGACGGGTTGAATACAGCCCAGGTTCGCTGGACGAGGAGCGAGCTGAACGGAGGCATCAACTCCGCCTCCGCCTATGGTGGGGAAGCGAATATCGAACGGACGCAGTTCAACATCAAGATCGACCATAACCTCAACCAGAACCACAAGGCGAATATCGGGTATACGATCGAACGCGATAATGAAGGGACCAACTTTTCCAACTGGCCAGGTAAGACCCATGGGCTGACTCGGCGTGCCCCGTGGGTTCTCACGTCAAGCTTCACGTCCACGCTGTCCTCGACCCTCCTCAACGAAGCCCGGTTCGGCGTTCGCTATAACGTTCTGAACGAGCTCAATCCCTGGGAGCATCCGAATGAGGACATTGCCAACGAGGCGAAGAAGTTTCTCCTCACAGGTGGTGAGGGCTACCCGGTGGTCTTCAACCCCGCGCTGCTGAGCCTCGCCAACTCTCCCTACAACAATGGCGATTACAACGGCAATCGCACGCCTCTCTACAGCTTTGGCGATACGCTGAGCTGGACCCGCGGAACGCATGGGTTCAAGTTCGGCGGAGAGGTCCGACTCACCAAATCCGTCGCCTACAACGCGGTCGGAGGTACCCCGCTACCGACGCTGACAGGAGGTGCCGGGGCGAATATCGCAACCAATATCTCGACCACCAGCGGCGGCATTCCGGGACTCGTCACGGCCGGAACAGCCGGCACCTCCGCTCAGGACCAGGCGCGGAGTCTTCTTTACTTCCTTAACGGATCGATCGGCACGGGCTCCCAGCTTTACTGGATTGATGACTCTACGGACGTCACGAATGGGACCTGGGAAAACTACAATACGCTGGAGCGCAAGTACCGGGACCAGGTCCAGAACGAGATTGCCATCTTTGCCAAGGATGACTGGAAAGTAAGCCGAACGCTCACCCTCAACCTGGGCCTCCGCTGGGAATACTACGGCGTGCCCTATATTGGATCGGGCTTTACAACTGCGGCGCCAGAGATAGGCCGTAGCCTTTTCGGCGTCGGCCGGACCGTGCTCGGAAGCGACAACCCCCTCGACAAATGGCTCTATACCCCGGGCAATACCTACCTGAGTGGGTACGGGCCTACCGGTTTGCTGGAATGCAACATGGGCACGGCCAGCGGAGTGGCCGGGATTCCCGCCTCGACCTGCGACCCCAGCCTGATTACCACCGTGGAGTTCGTGGGACCGAACAGCCCGAATCCCAAGAAGACGGTGTACCCGAACGACATGAATAATTTCGGACCGGCCGTCGGCTTCGCCTGGCAGGTCCCTTTCTTTGGACGTGAAGGCCAGACCATAGTGCGTGGCGGCTATCAGCTCACTTACGGAGGTGCGGGCCGGGGCGGCTCCGGTGCCGAAAGTTTCCTTGGCGGGGCACCGGGCGCTGTCAGCAACGCCGGAATCGATTTCGCCGCGCTAGGCAACCCGTACCTCAATCTGACTCATGTGAATTCGATCGTTCCGCTGCCACCTACAAACCCGGTCGTTCCCGGCGGGACGTTGGGCGCCCCTTATAGCCGTGCGCTCACCTACACGGCGTTCGACCCGGAATACTCCACCCCTTACATTCAGAACTTCACGCTCTCGCTCACTCGCCAGGTCAGCCGGAACGTCACGATAGACCTGCGGTACGCTGGGACACAGGGAAAGAAGCAGATCGGACTGGGTTTCTTCGGCCAGAACACGATCAACCTCAACACGCCAAACGTCTTCTACAATCCGGAGCTGTTCGATGCGCTGGAGACGGTACGGCTCGGTGGCGAGGCCCCAATATTCAATCAGATGTTCGCAGGGATGAACCTCAACAGCACCACACCCGGCTACACCACGATTGGAACGACCAACACTGCTGGTGTCGTCCAGACCGGCTCAGTCCACCTCCGGCGCAGGTTCGCCACGGCGTTCACGCAGGGCGACTACCTCACGATAGCGAACTTCATCAATTCGAACACTGGCGGCAGTCCAACCGCAGGCCTGCTGGCGTTCAATCCGGCGCTCCGCAACGTGGGCGGCAGAATTCTCCGCAACGGCTGCGATCGCCTGGCGAACGGCCAGGCCACCGTGGGGCCGGCGATTTCCACGCCGCTCCGGTGCTTCCCGGAGGACTACCTGGTCGCCAACCCGCAGTTCGGCACCGCGAATTACAACTCGAACACGGGTGGTTCAAACTACCATTCCATGCAAGCCCAGATCACAGTGCGTCCCACCTTTGGCACGAGCGTCCAGGCCACCTACACCTGGGCCAAATCCATGGAGCTGCCCGGAACCAACTGGACCGACCCGCTGAACCGCGATGCCGACTATCGGTTGGCGTCGAACCATCGGAGTCACGAGCTTCGGATGAATGGGACGTTTGATTTGCCGTTCGGGCCCAACAAGTTACTCTTTGGTAACAGTTCAGGACCAATTGCCCGCGTCATCGAGGGCTGGAGACTGAGTTGGACCTACAACCTTTTCAGCGGAGCTCCAGCGACGATCGTGGGGCAGACGATGCTGTACAACAACGGCACTGTTGACGTCGTGGGCCCGTGGGATGGGTCTGGTCAGGTCCACTGGGGCGAGAACATCGGAGGTCAGAACCTCGGCGGAACCTATTTCGGAAGCGTCGGAACCTATCAGGTTGTGACCGATCCTCAGTGCGCTCCCGGCGGAATTCTCGACAAAACCGACAGCATGGGATTCAACATCACGAGCGCAAATCAATGCCAGCTGAGAGCCGTCGCGGATTCATCGGGACGAATTGTTCTGCAGAACCCGCTGCCCGGCAAGAGGGGAACGATGGGACAGCGGAGTGTCTTCGGGCCGGGCAGTTGGACGCTCGATGGCAGCTTGAGCAAGAGCTTTCAGATCACGGAGAGCAAGCAAATCCAGCTCCGGTTCGACGCCACCAACGTCCTGAACCATCCGTTGCCCAACAATCCGCAATTCAGCATCAACAACGCAAACTTCGGGACGATTGCCGACAAGGGCAATCAGATCCGGACCTTCCAGGGGCAGTTGCGCTTCACGTTCTAGCGGTCGTCCGCCCGCTCGCCCAGCGGGCTCCCGGAACCTCCCGGGAGCCCGCTTTTTCTTTAGGAAGCGGCAAATTGAGGTCTTGAGAGGTTTAAGATTCTGGCGGACGAGGTACAAATCTATCGAAGCTGGCCGACTTCCGCAGTTATGGGATCAATAACGGCTTTTACCTCTGAGATCTGTGCGATAGGAAACCCGCCCGCTCTGGCATGGTCGCGTATCAGTTGCTCATTCGCGGCGATGTAGACACAGTAGATTTTGTCAGCGGTCACAAAGCTCTCCTGCCATTGGAGCCGTGGACCAATCCCCTGCACGATATCGCAGGCCTTCCGCGATATCGCCTGAAGCTCCTCGGCCGAGAACTTGCCGATGCCCGGAATGTGCCGTTCAATGATGTACCTTGGCATGATCTCCTCCTGCCGGTTGCACGTGTGTGCAAGATTGTACTTCCAGCAGGGTGAAGTCTGGTGGATTGAGTCACGGGTCACTTTGAAATTTAGGACTGATGGACTAGCCGGCTTCCAAGGGAAGCTAGATATCCCGTCCTTAAATGAGGGGTCGCTGAGCCCTCTAAGAAAAATGCAACGCTACCTTAACCAGGGCCAAGCGAGGGAGGTCAAGCATGAGCCTCCTTTTTTCCTGGAAGCCGTTGTCTGACCTCCCCACGCCGCGCCGATGGCGTTGAGGTAGCGTTACATTTTTTGATCGGCGCGGCTGCCCCTCCTTAAGGAGGGGGATATTTGCCTCGACTGATACCCGCCGTAAATTCAAACTAGCCAAGGGCTGCGCCCTTGATATCCCATCACCCCGAAGAAGTGGCGAGGAGTCACTTAAAGGTTATCAGGTGTGTCGCGCCTTGCGCTCCACACCTGGCTAAAATCCGAGCACCGCTCCGCGGTTCTAACGAGAACAAAATTCTCGCTAGAACCCGAATAACTTGCCAACCCACTACCGTGGACTCAGTCATGGAGGGGAGACGCAGCGGGATCGTCGCGGGCGTTACAGTGCTACTGCGAAGCGCGTTCTTCGGACCCTTTCAGTACCAGGCCGGTCGCGAGAAGCCCCACAGGCAGAATCCATCCGGGCAGGCCGAACTTGAACACTGCCACACCCAGGACTACCAGCACTCCGACCATGATTACCGCACGCATTCCTGAGAAGCCCATCGTATCCTCCTTGTCAGACAAGCCGAGGGTAGGTGTGGGACACGCGGGACACAAATTTTTGTTGGTAGGTCGTTCAGGCGTCCACCGACATCAGTAGCAGCGTGCGGTCATCGAGAAGCTCCCGGCCGTTGGAGAATCGATTGAGATCCGCAGACAGGAACTCCAGAAGCTTCTCTGGGGCGAGGCCGCCACAGCTCCGAAGCGCCTGCAGCAAACCCGCGATCTCATACATGCTCTCGCCGGGATCCTCACATTCCGTGACACCGTCCGTATAGAAAAGGACGCGATCTCCGCGCTCGAGGACGAATTCGCTTGAAGGGATCGATTCCAGATCCATGAGGAGCAGAGGAAGTGTGGCCTCGAATTGCAGCAGCTCCGCATTCCCTCGCCTCAAAAGCACGGGTGGGAGGTGCCCGCAACAGGATCCACGCATCCGCAACGACGTCGGACTCGCCACAACGTACAGGGCCGTCGCCATCATCGCCGACCCCCACATGAATCTGAACTGGCGATTGATGAATTGCATCACGGCGGCCGGATCCGCCTTGGATCCCGGGCACGCATGAAACACAGCCCGAATCATGGCCATGACAATCGCGGATGGGGCACCATGACCGGAAACATCGACGATCAGAATCCCGAACTCATCATCAGAAACCCGTACGACGTCGTAGTAGTCGCCGCCGACATGGCGGCTCGTTTCATAATTTGCCGCGAAACGGATACCGTTGGCGCGCGGCAGAGGACGCGGAAGAATCAGCCGCTGCATTTCCGCAGCGCCCGCCAGTTCCTGGTCCAGTTCATCGCGATGCTTTCGGACCTCGCGCTCCAGGCGCCGGACCGCGAGATGGTTTGAAACGCGTGCCAGGACTTCTTCGGCCTGAATGGGCTTGGTGATGTAATCCACGGCTCCGAGTTGCAGACCCGCAACCTTGTCTTCTACTTCACCGAGAGCGGAAAGGAAAATGATCGCGATATCCTGCGTTGCCGGATCAGCTTTGATTCTCCGGCACACTTCAAAACCGTCCATCTCCGGCATCATGACGTCGAGAAGGATGAGATCCGGATGCGTCCGATGTGCGATCTCGAGTGCAGATTTCCCATTGGTCGCCACGAGGATGCGATGGCGGGTTCCGTCCAGCGTGCGGACGAGGACCTGGATATTGATGGGGCTGTCGTCGACAACGAGTACCGTAGAAGGCAACGTTCCTCGCGCAGTAGCCCCCGTAGTCGAGCTACTCGGCACGTTGGCTCTCACCCTTCATCTGTAAAGACTCCGCAAGCTCTGTGACGGCGGCGAAATCGAACTTTGCGCGCAACTGTGCGATGCGACTGCCGACTTTTGCCTCTGTCGCGCTTCCCTTCCCAAGCTCCAGAACGATCGCGTCGAGATCTGCGATACTGCCAATCGCCGCGGCCTCCTCGAGTCGCTTGCCGATTTCACGCAGGGACCCATCGGTTGGAGTCCACGCATCCGTCTCGTTTTCAGCTTCCTCACTGGCCGCCATAAAGTGCGCTTTCGTATGTCTCTGGAGTTTTTGAAACAGCTGCTCGGCTCGAATCGGCTTCGCGATGAAATCCACACACCCGGCGTCGAACGCCGCCTGCCGGGAGTCTCCAAACGCGCTTGCGGTGACCATGATAATCGGGATGGATGCAGTAGCGGGGTTCGCGAGAATCTGGCGGGTTGCCTGCAATCCATCGAGATCGTTCATTCTCAGGTCCATGAGAACAATGTCGGGTCTGTGTTCCATGGAGAAAGAGACAGCTTCGAGCCCCCCGCCTGCTCCGATAACGTCCACGCCTGCACTCTCAAGGAGACTCGCCAGAATCCGGCGATTCACGGAACTGTCATCCGCAACGAGGGCCGTAAGATGTTCCCCCGGCGCCAGGCGGGCATCGAACAGCGGCTCGTCCTCCTTGTTCTCGGCTCCGATTACGGCGCCTTCCGCAACGAGAAGGGGAAG
>Ga0070675_100003646_pt1 | contig 11713 bp, 12 predicted proteins | sample KBSM43metaG_FD_65343 | JGI IMG/M metagenome (GOLD analysis project Ga0070675, IMG submission 65343) | Miscanthus rhizosphere microbial communities from Kellogg Biological Station, Michigan, USA - KBS M4-3 metaG | ecosystem: Host-associated > Plants > Roots > Rhizosphere > Soil ...
GGCTGCACGGACATTAGCCCCGGGTTGAGCGAAGCGATACCCGGGGTCACCGCGACCCTCTACACAAACGCACGCTGAAAGCGTGCGAGGAGATTCCCGCAACAGGGCCTGGCCAGCAGGGGCAATGGATCGCCTCCGCGTCTCAACCGAGTTTCTAACTCCCTCCGTTAGAACTCGTAGGACAACGAATAAATCAAAGCCGTTGTCTTGATCTCGATCGACGTGAGCACCGGTTCGCCATTCAGCAAGTCGCGAACATGAATGTCCCCGGAGTCGCCCCTTCGAATGTTGACTCCCCCGGCAAACTGCAATTTCGAAGCCTTGCCACTCACGCCGATCGTCCATGCATGCAAGTCCACACGATCGAACACCTGGTCGCCGGAGCGCACCGGTGAGTTATCCGTCGTAAAGCCGACGTGCAACTTGTACGAATGGTCGGCAGACAGCTGATAGTGGCCGCCAGCCGAAAAATTGGTGACGGGACGAGATGCCGACGACAGGCCGGCAAATGGTCGCGTGGAAATGGTAGGGGGGCCGCTCTGTCCGTCATCGCTGTAGATGATGACCGGATTGCTGCTTCCAAGCAGGGTATACGACGGCAAACCGGTGAGTTGCTGCACATCGGCTTCGGCCTGGAGTCGATTCGCGATGTACGCAACCCCGCCTTGAAACTCCCACGGCAGCTTGTAAGTAAATTCGGCTTCATTGTCAAAAGCGGAGAGTCCCTCCGAGGCCGCTCCGATGTGTAGCGTGCCATCGGCGGCATACTGCCCGCTTTTGTGGAGTGTGGCTGCGGGCGTGCGAAGCACCAGGCCAAGATGCCACCCGGGCGAGAGATCGAACTGGACGCCCAGCACAGGCCGCAATTGGAGCGCGCTGCCCGACTTTCTTGAGGTGAGAAGCAGAGTGCGGAGACCGGCACTGCTGCTGGCGCGATCGCTTACCGCGTCCACGAGCCTGAAGCTTGTCACCGAAAAGACCGCACCGGCACCGTAACGCCATCGTCCCTTCTGGCATCCGCCGCTGAGGTTCAGGTTCCGTCTGGTGAACTCCGCATCCGCGGAATATCCGAAGCGCTCTCCTGAGGCCGCAGTTCCGAGTATCAACTCCGAGTCCGTTTCCTGGTTCCAGTAGTTGCTCGTGACGATTGCGAATCCCAGCGTGCAATCGTGAAACGCGTTCATCGAATATCCAACGAGATTCGGAATCTGATCCAGAGCGTCGCCGGGGTTGGGCAGCGACGAAGGCGCAACACTCGTGAATTGGTAAAGGCCTGCGCTACCCGTGATCTGTGCAGTCTTTGCCCTGGATAATCCGGCGGGATTGAACCACGCGGCAGACGGATCATCCACACGGGCCACATACGCGCCGCCCTCGAGCCCGCCGAACGGACCCACCGGAACGCCGTTGGAATTCGGGAGCACGACGTTTGGCGGGGGCGTGACAAGCGGATCAGGCTCTTGCGCAAAGACGGAACTGACAGATATCAGGAGCAGGCCGGCAATCAGCGTTACCAGCAACCGCAGGAACAGTCTTCTCATCACATCCTCCCTGACCGGCCCGGAAAGCGGGGCAATTCGAAACGTTTGGTGTCGGATAAAGCCGTGTGCTCGCTTGCACACACACTCGATTGCGGCGCGGGCATCGGGAATCAGGCCCATGGGGACGCCGGAGCTCCGAACGGTAGTACAGTCATCGCTCCCGCAAAATCCGGCAAAGTATGTATTTAGTCGGAACTCGAGAGCTTGGCAAACTCCAAGCCCGTTCTCTAAAGGTAAACAAAGACCCGAACCAGCGAGGGTAGACAATGCGCGATTCCGTGGGTCCTCTCTTCCGAAGCGCCGCCGACGATTTCGGCCGCCATTGGCGCCGTCTCGCAACAGCTGACCTGACCTACAAGGCGATCGCTTTCGCGGTGTTCATGCCTGCGGTGACGCTTCTGCTGTACTGGGTGCGGGCCGGGGCATCCGAGCGCGTCATCGCCGACGTTGAGATTCCATTGTTTTTTCTAACGACGCCGGCGGGAATCGTCTCGTTGATTCTGGGTGCATCGATGATTCTGGCTATCACCGCGTTGGATATCGCATGCCTGATGGCGATTGGCTTGGGAAGCGCGCATGGCCGAAAACTCAGCGCCCGAAACGCTCTGCGGTTCGGCATCGCTCACGCGCCGGGGGTGTTGCGCCTGAGCGGAAATATGGTGTTGCGTGTTATTGCCGCGGTAATCCCCTTTCTGCTCGTCGCGGGCTTGACATACCTGGCACTGCTGCGCGAACACGACATCAATTTCTACCTCGCTCGACGTCCACGCGAGTTCTGGATTGCCGGCGTCATTCTTGTCCTCATTGTCGTTGGAATCACCATCGTGCTGGTGCGCCTCACCACTCGCTGGGCGCTGGCAATGCCATTGCTGATGTTCGAAAACGTACACCCGCGGCATGTGCTTGCCGAAAGCGCCAGGCGCACTGACGGATCGCATGCGATGATCGCGGCAACGCTTGCCGTCTGGGGGATTGGTTCGATCGTGCTCACGGTAGCGACGACATGGGTCGTGAATGTCGTTGGTCGCATGATTGCGCCCCAGCTGGCAGGATCGCTGACGCTGCTGTTAGTTTTCGTCGCCGTACTGACCATCGGCAGCGTCGTGCTTGGGCTGGCCGTGGGAATCGTCAACGCTTCCATGTTCGCGCTGCTCATTACGCGGCTCTATTGTCGTGTCTGTAAAGAGCAGGCCTCGGAGACCAGCCTGGCGCCCTACTCATCCGGCGAAGAGAAGCGATTCTCCAGACGCGTCGTGATGGCACTCGGCGCGATCGGATTGCTTGGCGTTGCCGGACTCGTGCTTGGTGCATTCCTGGTTAATCGTAATCAAAGTTCAATGCTGATCATCGCGCATCGCGGCTCGTCAGCGACTGCACCGGAGAACACGCTTGCGGCATTTCGGCTGGCTGCCGAGCAGCAGACCGATTTCATCGAACTGGATGTGCAGGAATCGGCGGATGGACAAGTGCTTGTTGCCCACGACAGCGACCTGATGAAGGTGGCGCGCGAATCGACAAAGATCTGGGAGGGCGATGCGGCGCGGCTGCGTGCCATCGATATCGGCAGCTACAAGGACCCCAGGTTCGCAGCTGAACGCGTGCCCACGCTGGCCGAAGCACTGGCCGTGTGCAAGGGACGATGCAAAGTGGTGGTCGAACTCAAATCGTATGGTCACAATCAACAGCTGGAACAACGAGTGGTCGACATCGTGGAAGCATCCGGGATGAAGGACGACTGCATCTTCATGTCTCTCGATCACGCCATGGCAGGCAGGCTCAAAGAACTGCGTCCCTCCTGGCGCGTCGGACTGCTGGTAGCCAAGTCCATCGGTGATCTCACGCAATTACACGCCGATTTCCTGGCGGTGGAAGCGCGCATGGCGACGATCCGTTTCATCCGGCAGGCGCATAGCGCCGGTCAGGATGTTTATATCTGGACGGTCAACGACCCGGCCTGGATGTTTGTCGCCTTAAGCCGGGGCGTTGATGGTCTGATCACCGATAAGCCGGACCAGGCCCGGCATGTGGTCGAATTGCGCAACCAGATGAGCGGTCCGCAGCGCTTTCTCGCTTCACAGCTCATTCGAATGGGCGCGAGCACCGAAACGCTCGAAGCCGAGACGGCATTGCGTCCTTGAAGAAGGCCTCCTAGGGCGGCTAATTAGTCGAGGCAATATCCCCTCCTTAAAGGAGGGGCAGCCGCGCCGATCAAAAAATGTAACGCTACCTCAACGGCATCGGCGCGGCGTGGGGAGGTCAGACAGCGGCTTTAGGAAAAGGCGGCTCGTGTATGACCTCCCCTGCTTCGCCCTGGCTAAGGTAGCGTTGCATTTTCTTGGAAGGCTCAGCGACCCCTCCTTAAAGGAGGGGATATGTAGCTCTCCTTGGAAACCGGCTAGCGCCCCACGCGTGTACCCAGTGGGGATCACTTGCCTTGAGACGCGTTCTGTTTGAACGGCATGTGCTCAAGGTCCTTTTCGTTCTCGCAGACGTATTCGAGCAATTCCGTGTCGGGCATCAGCTCGAATGGAACAGTCACCGTCCAGGGCTTGGTATACATCTTGGGATCGTCGAACGTAAATTCGATGGTCATGTGTCCGAAATCCTGTCGGCGTATCCGCTCGGTAATCACAAGCTGGTCAGAGTGCGGATAACCGCTGTCGTCGAGCCACGTGCGGTCGTTGATCCCCACGGTTTGCACAATGAAGGTATCGCTCTCCCAACGTCCAATCGAGTAACCGAACCACGCGGGATGGCGATCCGGAGGAAGCGGGCGGCCATCCGTGTGAATCTGCCGGTAGTCGACAAAGATTTCGTAGAGCATGAGGGTTAACGACGGAGTCTGGACGATCTTGAACGGATAGGGCGGCAGCGTCATTCCATCGGGCACGCTCTTGGGGAGACACTTTCCCGATGGCCGATGCAAACCCTGAGTGTCCTGGCGCTCCTTGTAGATCGCTGCGGCCTCGGGCGTGAATGGCGCGGTGATTCCTGCGGCGCCCGCAAGATTGCCGATGAATCGCCCGTTAGCGGCGTGCCAGACGCCCGACAGATCCGGCTTTCCATCAGTCGTGCGCGGGGCCGGCGCGGTCATATTGGGACTGCCGTCGGCGTTGCGCGGCGTACCGGACAATTTCAGATTCAGCCACTGCGGGAACGCGACCGCTGGATGGGAAGCCAGCAGCAAGATGGCCAGCGCCAAGTTCCAAATCCGCTTTTTCATGGAGTCTCCTCGCGGAGAGACTATGCGAAGCCAGCGTGCGTTTGCAATTCCGCTATCGTCCGGCCGCGGGCGGTCTTTGCGCGAACCCGCAGTTCGGAACGGTACAAACCGTAAGGCTGTGAACGAACCGAAGCTTCCCCTGCTCCACTCGAAACAAATGCGAGTCCGGCACTCCGGTCGGCCATCGGATGAATCCCACGACAGCTCCGTTCTCCGGATCCGCGATGAAGCGCCGCTCGGTTAATTTCATCCCTGTAGGAACTCCCACATTGCAGCTGTCGTCCGGCAGGCCCCGGCCGGTCCGCACCCCCCCTTCAAGGCGGTTGCAGGGGGTCCCCCAGGGTACTTTCACACTGTTGTCGTCGAAGACATCGAAATAGGCGGTGGCCGCGGCAATCAAGGTTTGACGGCTATCCCGTGACGCGAGGGGTATCGTCCCCCATTCTTCCGTGGGGGAATACTTCAGGTAGTTGTCAGCGTTGAAGAGCCAGTCGTCAGCGTCTGTCACCAGTGTCTCGAGTTCCGCAATATTCCGGCCGGAGATTTTGAGACGCACGCCAAGAACGTACGGATGGCTCTTGTCCGTGACAATCACTTCGGTGAACGTCTCGCAGATCTGCGTATCCAGCAGACTGCGGCTGAAGTCGATCTTCAGCGCGCTCTTCAAAATTCCCTTATCCAACGATGACGCCTGCGTGTTCTCAATGTATTTCGCGGACGCCGCCAAAGGCAGCGTTGCCGGATTCCCATCGCGCTGCGCCGCGAGATATCGGTCTACAGCCGATTGAAGGTCCGCGCGCGTGCAGGCCCCTTGAGCAAGACCTTGCTTCGGTGAGGCGAGAGACAGGCAAAGAAGGACGAAACTCACAACGATGGCGCGTGCCATAAGAAACCTCCAGGAGTCGCTGGGCGTCACTGCTGCGCGAGTATTGCCTAGAACGAATTTCCGAGCCACGGAAGCATATGGCCGCAGAACACGACGGCCATCCAGATTGCGATGGCCGAAGCGGCAATAAACTTGGTCCATATACCGGCACCTTCTTCGTAGCCTTTCCACAACATGAAGTAAAGCAGGTTGAGAGCGCCGGCTACGATCAGGGCCATTTTTAGGAAGAAAAAGGAGCCGGTGTATTGTTCCGGCGTGGCCACAAAAAACATCATGCCTGTGACGAGATTCAGCGAGAAGCCCAGCATGCCCAGCGGCAACAACTGCGGCAGAGCCGCCACGGACAACACCGTCTTGCCGACACCCAACAGGCGCAGGTTGACGATCAAGACGACACCGAAAAGCAAACATAAGCCGACGAAATGGATCGTCTCGCAGGCAGGCCAGATCCATGAATGCTCCGGAACGAGCAGTCCCCACGACCTCGCGAGTGTCGGCACGGAAGGATCGAGCGGAATTGTCTGGGCAGCTCCAGTTTCGGGATGGCGGATCGCACCGCCCATATAGGACGCTCGCGCCATCAGAACAAACGTCAATATGGAAAGACCGAGAACAATACCGGTATTCCAGCGCGCAAATCGAGATGGCCGACCCCAGATCCACAAACCGATCCACGAAAAGAACCCTGTGATCTGCATGAAAGCGAAAGCCACGAGCGCCGCACTCTCGTGCGCCTGCATCAACGGATCCGAAATGTCCGGCGTTTCTTTCAACGCTTCGCGGGCATCGTTTCCGCTGACATAGGTGGCTATGGTCACTGCTGCCGCCAGGAAGAAAATGACGAGGCCGGCGCGGCGCAGGTCCGATCGTTTCAGGAGCAACGCCGTCCCGAAAAGAACGAGTCCGATGGCAAACCCGATCGTCGGGACATGATTCAACAGAAGGTGCATGTGCGCGGGATTCATTGGAACCTAAAACACACCGCTGCTGCGTCCCACGTACGCGAGCAGACGGCCCGATAGGATCGCGCCCAGCCAGAAGATCAGCGAAGTCACAGCCAGTATCTTCGCCTTGGTGGATAGCGGCGTCTCGTCCCGCGCCGCCTCATCAGAAGTGGGAATCTGTCCGAACAGCTGCCCCTTAAGCAGTTGCACGTTGATAACGGCAAGAGCAATGAATGCGAGTTTGACGTAGAAATCGGGGTTGCGGGTCAGTTTCGTTATGTTGACCGCCAGCAGAATCGTCCCGGTAATCGCGTTGATCCAGAATCCCATCCACATGATGGGGAAGAATCTTTGAAAAGCTCGAAGCCGCACCGACGGAGCAAAACCAAGAATGCGGAGATCGAAGGTCGCGTTGATACCGACTACGAGTCCCATTCCAATCGTGTGGAGAAGAAGTATTCCCGGAAAGGCAAGGAGAGAGTCGGCTTCTCGCACCCATTGGCAGAAGCCGCTCTCCTCAATCCTTACTAAAAAATCCATTCTCGCAGCTACTGCCCTCGGGCACCTCGGCCGCCTTGCTGCGGAGGGGGTGGGCCCGCCGGTCCAAACAACGGGATATAGTCGCGGTTATTGTCGCAGACAAATTCCATGACCTTGTTCACGCCAGCTCTAGTATCGCCGACGAAGGTGCGCGACGATCTCCAGGGGCCGGTGGCCTTCTCCGGATCTTCGTAAACAATTTCGTAGAAAATGTCTTTGGCGTTGGTGCGCGTGAGGCGCTCGATGGTGTGAAAGCTTTCGCTCGGCTCCTGGATGCCGCCAATCGCGTGCTTTCCGTTGTAGGCCACGGTGTCAATGACCAGGGCGTCCCCGTCCCAGCGTGCTACGGAATCGCCCATCCACGTCGGATCATCCACGGCATCGGCCCGATGCGGTTGGTCGATCGGAATAATGCGGAACGTTCCAGGGTACTCGTTGATCATGATCACGTAGTTCTTGTTCTGGAAGATCTGGAACGGATACGGCACGCCAAACGCGGTGTCTGCGGGAAGCGGCAGGCAATCGGCGGTTCCTCCGGCCGGATTCGGTTTCGCCTGGTTTTGGACTCCCGGTTTCAGAGTGAACTGCGCCGGAAGACTGGCGTAGGGCGACGCCGGTTGCGGAGCAGCCTCGCCCGCACCGCGTGCACCACGGCCCCCTCCACCGAGGCTGGCCATGCCGGTGAAGCCATACATCCCTGAAAAGTCCGGCTTGCCATCAAGGCGCGCTATAGGCTTGTCGCCTGCTGCCGCATCGGCCGCAGCAGGCGCAACCGGAGTTGTCCCTGCAACGGTTACGGTCACGGAACGCGTGACGGCCCCGGCCGTCATCGTGTAGGTCGTTGTGGCCCTGGGCGTGAGCTTGATTGTTCCTCGAAGCGGAACAGCGCCAACGGCATTGTCGATGGTGGGCGTGGCGGCTTCGGTCGCCCACGATAGCAAGAAGGATTCCCCGGGCTTGATCGAGACAGGACTCGCCTCAAAACTAAGAATTCGAGGTGTGATCGCACCTCGACCGCCACCTCTTCCCGCTTGTCCAGCTTGTCCAGCAGGGGCTCCCTGCGCGGGCGCGCCTTGTGGCTGGCCTGCGGGCGCGCCCTGCGGCGCCTGTGCCCAGGCCGTGCAACCCAGCGTCAGGATAAACACAACGGTCAACGCGCGTTTCATCTGATCCTCCAATGCCGTAAAGCGGCTAGGACGAAATATCGCGGCCATCAGCGAGCTTCATTCGGCTGGCGATCATCGAGGGGTCGCCGCTCTTCGCGAAAGCTCCCGTCGCCGAGATAACGTCGCCAACCTTCACTGTCTTCGCTGTCCAGCCATAGGATCTGAGGTGATTCAGGCTCATCATTTCGCAATCCCAAACGACAGTCTCGCCCTTTTCATCCTTGGTCTCGATGTAGATGTGGGCGTGCGGATTCGTCCACTCGAATTTCAGGACCTTACCGGTCACGGTCTTTGATCCTGTATACATCGCGGTCGAATGATGGGCGCTGAGTGGTGCTGCAGCGACTAATAAGGCACAAGCCACGAGAAGCGCCAGCGTTCGTTTCATATCTGATCCTCCGAATTCTTGATTACCGGGCACGATATTCTGGATCGCAGCAGTACCATAGGTCAATGAGCGTCGGAAACAAATATGTTGGCAATATCCAGCGACATGAATATGGTTCTGGATAAGACCCTGGGAGGTTTCCAGCCATGAAGATCTTGTCGAGCGTCATCGTGAGCCTGGCTCTTTGTTCGGTCGTCCTTTCGCTACAGCGCGGCGCAGCGATTGAGCCGAGGATTCTGTCCTTTGAGGCGAGGCCCAGCACGATTCGTCCGGGCGAAACCGCTCAATTGGTCTGGCAGACCGAAGCCACGCGCGGGCTCTCGATCGAACCGGTGGTCGGGGCGGTCGCTGTTCGGGGAAGCAAGCCGGTCTCTCCGACGCAAACGACAACGTACACCCTGCGCGCGAGCGCGACAGTTTCGAAAACGGTGACGATAACCGTCGCAGGAACACCCGTCGCAAAACCCGCGGCCAATGCCCATCCGGATCTTAGCGGCGTCTATGGCAGCGCGGGGCTTCCGCAGGGCGCTACACCTCCACCGCTGAAACCTGGAGCCGAGAAATTCCAAATCGTCCGGACGGGCAACGATGTTCGCGGCAGAACAACACTCGTTCAGGAATGCGTTCCTCTCGGTATTCCGCAAACCTACATCACGCCGTACCCGTGGCAGTTCATCCAGACGCCGAAAATGATGATCCAGGTCTTCGAGTATCCGAGTGCCATTCGCTTCATTCCTCTGGATGGCAGGCCGCTTCCCGCCGATCCCGACCCCGCGTGGATGGGCACCGCCGTTGGACGATGGGAAGGAGACACGCTCGTGATCGAGTCGGCGGGTTACAACGACAAGACTGAAGTCCACAGCTTCCTGCACACCGAATCGCTGCACGTTATCGAAAGGTTCAAGAAGCTCGATAACGGCAATCTTCAATATGACGTGACGGTGGAAGATCCGAACGTCTGGGTTCGCCCGTGGGTGATACCTGCCAGGACTTTTACGCTCCGGCCCGAGACTGAATTCGTTTCGGAATTTGTTTGCGATGCGCCGCCTGTCGATTACCAGAAGTTGTTTGGAAAAGATTGAGAAGCTTCTGAACAGCCCGGCCATGGCGGAATTGATTAAGCAATCCCTGTTGTTTCCGGTCATCCAATCCGTTCACATCATCGGCTTGACGATGCTGGTCGGAACGATATGCCTGATGGACCTGCGTCTTCTCGGTATTGGAATGCGCGGTCAGGACATTGGAAACCTGGCATCCGCCCTTGCGCCGTGGACATCCGGCGGCATGCTGACGGTGTTGGCAACGGGACCGCTGCTGTTCGGGTCGGATTTACCGCGGTATTTGAGCAATCCAGCCTTTATTCTGAAAATGCTGTTACTGGCTATAGCGCTCACCGGACATTTCACGCTTCATCGCAGTGTCGTGAGAGGGGGAGTCATGCTCAAGCCCGCAAGACAAAAGCTGGTGGCTGCCCTCTCGTTGATCCTGTGGAGCGGCGTTGTGTTGGCAGGTCGCGCGATCGCGGATTTCGACATCCGCCCCGCCTGAACAGTTCAAATGTCAATTGCGGAGCTGTGCGAGCAAATTCAGGCCGCGTGGTTAAGCCGGGCTCTCAGCGAATCGACGTGGGGATATCCCATTGTCGGAGCGCTCCACGTGCTCGCCATCGCGCTATTCGGCGGATCGATGTTGATCCCCCACTTTCATGACGAAGTCCGTTGGATTCGCCGCGTCGGTGTCACCCTGGTTGTTCTCACCGGCATTTTTCTGTTTGCGGGGGGTGCTGCGGGGTACTACAAAAGCACTTCCTTCCGCATAAAGATGGTGCTGCTGGCCCTCATCGTCGTGAATGCGATCGGATTGTCCAGCCGCCGCGGCAAACTGCAGTGGGCGATTTCACTGGTGTTATGGGCTGCGGTGATTTTCGCCGCCCGCGGTATCGCGTTCTTCTGAGGACGGAATGGATTCACCCATAAGGCTCGCAGATCTGTGTAAGGCGGCCGCGGTCATGTTTCATTGCAAGGGCCCGGAGCCTCAGAAAGACCTGCGCCGTCAGAAACGCATCACCGACAGCGGTGTGACGGCCATGCGGGGCGATTCCAAACATGCTGCAGAGTGCATCCAGCGTGAAACGACGCTGGGCCGGCCGGCCGGGGAAGGCGCCGGCCTCCTGCAGATGGAGGGCGAGATACATCGTATCCAGACAGCGATTCTGCAGGCGGAAGCCCCAGTGGCGCTCATAGCCTGCGTCCAGCGATGCGATATCGTGACCGATATGGTGGCCGACGATCACGCCGTCCTTCAGATACTCGAGAAGTAATTCGAGAGCTTGCGGTTCGTCCATTCCCATGCGGCTCTCGTCGCGAGTGACACCATGCACGGTAACCGAGCCCGTGTTGCTGAGGACTTTCAGCAACGCCTCAAACGAATCCTGTATGACGATTTCACCATTCTCGACGCCGACCGCCCCGATGGTGATGATGCGGTCCGTCATCGGATTCAATCCGGTCGTCTCGCAGTCCAGGACTACGAACCTGACCTCATCAATGGGCGCATCGTCGGCCCATGAGGTTTCGAACTGCTTCCGATACTTAAGAATGGCCGTGGGTTCGGTCAGATGCTGTTCACCCATTCCAGATCGTCGAACCATTCAAGCAGGCGCAGGATGGATTGGAATCCGCTTCTCAGGACTTGCCGGTCATACGGGCTTAGTACAGCCGGCGGCAACTCTGCTCCGGAGGATCGTTGAGCAAGTCCCACGCGTCCCTGCTGCCACAGCACGGTGCGAAAGGTTGCTGAGGCCTCTTCGAACAACGCATTTTCGCGCGGGAGCAGCCGGCTCGCCATGGCAAACCGATCGAGAGTCGAACTTCCAAACACCTTTCCCGCTGCGATGCCGAACACGCGCGCCACGTCCACAAGCGGATTCAGCGCGGTCTCTTCCAAACGGAAGACGGACGTTTCCTCGCCGGTTTCGTCAACCACGGCATTCTGGAAAAACGTCAGCGGAGGAAGTGTCCCAAGA
>Ga0070675_100003647_pt1 | contig 11713 bp, 7 predicted proteins | sample KBSM43metaG_FD_65343 | JGI IMG/M metagenome (GOLD analysis project Ga0070675, IMG submission 65343) | Miscanthus rhizosphere microbial communities from Kellogg Biological Station, Michigan, USA - KBS M4-3 metaG | ecosystem: Host-associated > Plants > Roots > Rhizosphere > Soil ...
ACGAACGCCCGGCGATACGTCTCGGCCCTCGCGTAGAACTGCGCCCGGTCGCCGGTGACTTTCGGGTTGGCGACGGCGGGCGCCGGCGCACTCCCGCCGAACACCGACCAGTCGCCGGTCTCCGCCGCGTACAGGAAGCGAAACTGCGACGCTGCGTAGCGCGCGTCGATCGCGTCCGACGTCGCCCAATCGATTCCGTCGAGCGTGGCGCGCACCGTGTCGAGGAGCGCCTTCGCCGCACCGAACCGCCCCTGCTGCAGGTAGCCGTACTGCAGCCACCACAGGGAGTGAAAGCTCAGCTCCGTGTTCGGCACGCCGTGCGACTTCACCCACGCGCGCGACGCGGGCCACGCCCGCTCGTTCGACGACACGACGTCGTCCCACGCCCCCACCTGCACGAAGATGTGCGACGGCATGTGCAGCGCGTGCTCGGCGTCGGGGGCGATCTTCGCATACGCGCGCGCCGCCGCGAGCCCCTTCGCCGCGTACTTCGGGTTGTCCGCCGCGTGGATCAGATAGTGCGCGCCCCCCGGATGCTGCGGCGCCGTCGCGAAGATGCTCTGCGCCAGCGCGATCGACTCCTCCGTGCGCGCCGTCTGCTCGGCGGGTGTGCCGCTGTCGTCCATCAGGAGGCCGACGGCGAGGAACGCGCGTGCCTCGAGATCGGTCGGGTGCGCCTTCGTGAGGGTGCGCAGTCCGGCGACGTAGCCGCGCACGCGCGACTCGGCGCTCGTCGTGTCGAACAGCGCTTCGACGGCCGCGCCGTACATGCGCTCGCGCTCCGTGCGTGCACGCGCCAGCCGTGCGTCTCGCGCCGGCCCGAGCCGCGCCAGTGCCGTGCGCGCCGAGTCGGCGTAGTCGAGCCCCCACAGCAGCTGCGCGAACGTCAGCGCTTCGCCCCAGTACGCCATCGCGAACCCCGGGTCGGCCTTCTCCGCTTCCCGGAACGCGGTGCGCGCGTCGTCGTACTCGAAGCTGTGGAGCAGGGCGAGGCCCCGCAGGAACGGCCGCTGCGCCGCGGGCGCTCCCGAGTTGGGGAAGCTCACGGTGCCGATCCGGTCTCCGGCGTGGGCGCCGGGCGCGTGATCGTGATGCCCTGCCTCCTGCGCCACGACGGGCGTCATGGCCGCAACGAGCGACAGAGCGAGGGCGGACGCAATCGCTTTCATGCGCAACCTCATACCGATCAAGGGGGGATCAAGGGGGTCAGAGTCGTTGAAAATTTCAACGACTCTGACCCCCTTGAAAACGCGACGTCATAAATGGTCGACGGCCGGCCCTGGGACGCAAGAGCATCCCGAGGCCGGCCGTCGAATCGTCGAGTCGCGGGCCTAGTGTCCGTTGATCTGGAACGTCGCCTCCGCACTGGCGCCGACGTCCGACGTGGCGACCGCCGTGTATCCGCCCGGCTTGTCGATCCTGAGCGCCGGAAAGGTCGCGATGCCCGCGGAATTCGTCATCGCGGTGTTCCCCGTGATCTTGAAGCTGCCGTGGTTCACCTTGACGCTGATCGTGATCAGCGCACCCTGGATCGGGTTGCCGTTCGTCGTGACGTTGCGGACCGTCACGATCGGGCGGAACTGTGGGTTCCCGCTGCGCGACGTGTTGGTCGGCGGCACGTCGAACGTCACCGTCGAGGTGAACGACACGGGACCGATCTCGCTCAGGCCGGACACGAGACCGCCGCCGCCAGCGCTGAACGCCGGCATCGCCAGACTCGACGCCTGCGCCGGTCGCGGAGCGAGCCAATCGAACAGCTGCCGCGCGGCGAGGGCGAAGCGCGACGTCGACTGCAGTGCGCTGGTCGGCGCTGGGCAGAAGCTCGGCAGACCGGCGGGGGGCAGGATCACCGAAGGGTCGCCCGCGTGCTTGTGGAGGATCTGCGCGTTCGGGTCGGACACCTCGCACACGCCGGTCCTGATCGCCGGGTCGAAGGTCAGCCCGCTGGGCAGCGTCGTGAGCTCGAAGACGTCGCCCGCCGGGGTCTCGCTGGCGAGGGTCTCCACCGAGAGCTTCACGCCGTAGAACAGCACCTTCCCGGTGATCGGCCAGTTGCCCGTGCTCGGCTCCGCACCGAACGACGGGGCGCCGTCCACCACCAGCCGCGACACCACCGGCGCACTCGTTCCCTCGCTCCGCACCGCGAACAGGCCGGACGGACCGAGCGCCGGCGCGAAGTCGATCACCGCGTGGTAGGTGGTGACGCTCATGCACGCCAGGACGGCGTTGGCGAAGGTGCTTCCCTGTGCGGCTGTCCCCTTCACCGGGCTTCCGAGATCGGCCGCGACACCGAGTCGAGCGAGCACGTCGAAGCCTGGGCTGGTCGCCGCGGCGGCCCCGCCACTGATGTGCGCGTGCTCCATTGTGATGACGAGCTGATACACCGGGTCGTTCGACTGACTGAAGTACGAGTCGGCGGCGGCGTAGATCGCCGGGAAGGAGCAGGCGGCGGGAGCGACGCTGAGCGACGCCTGGGTGGGCAGCAGCCTGGAAGGCTGGTCCTGGGCGCAGCTGGCGAGGATTACAGCCCCCGTGAGGGCCAGTCCGGCGGTGAGGCGGGTCTTCATCAATCGAGCTCCGAGCAGCGACCCGAGGTCGGGTCGTGGGGATGGTTGGCAACGGAACCCGCTGAGTCTGGCAAGAAGCGGACTCGTGCTTGGCCGGTCCGTGCACCCCCATCACCGATCATGCGCTCGGAATCGAAAAGCGAGGTCGCGAACGCACGGCGGGCCTCGGGAAGCATGCTTCCCGAGGCCCGCCGCAGACCGTCAGACCGTCGAACCGACCGACGGCGCGTCAGGTAGTGCTACTGCCCGTTGATGTTGAAGAGGTTCGACGTGACGATAACGTCGCCTCCGAGCTCCGGTACCTTGGCCGAGACCGTGTACCCGCCCGCCTTGTTGATGGTGAAGTCGGGGAACTTGGCATCGCCCAGCGCATCCGTCGTGGCCAGGCCGCCGTTCGGGACGAAGCTACCCTTGTTGCCGATCACCGTGAGCTCCACCTGCACGCCCGCGATCGGCGTACCCTGCGTCGTCACCACGTGCACCGTGACGATCGGCTCGAACTGGCTCGTGGCCGGGTTGCCGTCCTGCGCGCGCGTCGTATCGCTGACCGACGCATTCGGGATCGTGTCGAGCGTCAGCGCTTCCAGCACCCGCACCGGCCCAATCTCGCTCAAGCCGGTCACTAGACCGCCGCCGCCGTTGAAGGCGGCGAACATGCTCCGCGAGGCGGCGTAGGCTGGCCGCGGGGTGAGCCAGCTCACGACCTGTTCCGCCGCGGAGGCGAACATCGAGCTAGCGGGTTCCAGGCTACTCGACGGTGGCGTGCAGAAGTTCGGCGAGCTCGGGGGCAGGATCACCGCCGAGCCATGTACGTGCTCGATGCGCCCTTCCGCGAGCGTCATATCGCACACGCCGACCCGGATGCTCGGGGCGAAGCTGAGAGGCGTCGGCAGCGTCTTGAGATCGAACACGGTGCCGACCGTCGGATCCAGGATCGAGCTCACCACGGGTGCCGCGTAGAAGAGCGCCTTGTTCGAGGGCGAGCCGGTGAACTGCCAACCCGCGCTCGTCGACGGCTCGGCGCCGTACCTCGGCACGCCCGGGCTGACGAGGTCGCGAGACGTCACGGCCAGCTGGTCGCCGACCGAGCGAACCGCGAAGATCCCGGTCGAGAGAGGGACCGAGAAGTCCACGGGGCTGGTGTTGACGTAACCCACGACGCTCATGCAGAGCAGCACGTCGTTGGCGAACTTGCTTCCCAACGCGGGGGTCGCAGTGGCTTTCACCTGACCGGCGTTGGTCGCGGCGGCGAGCTGCGCGAGCACGCTGAAGCCGGGGCCCGTCGCCGCCGCCGCGCTGGTCTTGTACGCCGTCGACATGGCGTCGAGGAGCCCGTACACCGGATCCTTCACCGCCGAGAAATACGCTTTCGCGTCCTGGTTGGCGGTCGTGAACGAGCAGCTCGGTGGGGCGGGAACTCTCGCGTACGACGCGTCCGTCGGAGCGGAAATGCTCCGCGTCTGGTCCTGACTACAGCTGACGACGAGAGCCAGGACGCCGGCGGCGGCGACACTGGTAATGATACGGGACTTCATGTTGATGCTCCGTTTCCGTGATGTCCAGCAGAGCTGGGCTGTGAGGTGCTGCCTGCTGCAAGACTGGGGGAGAGGATTGGGACAACATGGCACCATCAGGCCAGAAACGCGAGAGTCAGCCGGATGGAGCAGGTGAATCGTTACCCGGAGCCGACGAGCGATTTGTATCGCGGCTCGTTCTCCAGGGACTTGAAGTACCAGGCTTCGTCTCTCGAGATGAATGCCTTCCGCTGGGGATTCTTGGCGTAGTACCGCGACAGCAGCGCGATCGCCTTGTCCTTCTCGCCGAGCTGCGTACGGGCCATCGCCTCCATGTACGCCAGGTCGCCCGTCGGGTCGATGTTCTCGTCCCCCTGGGCGCGGCTGATCACCGAGCGCGCGCTGTCGGCGAGCCCGGCCCGGTTCAACCCCATGCCGGCCAGCATCATCCCCTTCCGCTTCGCGAACTCCGGCTTGTCCACCTTGTCCGCCTCGATGAACGCGTCGTACGCCTTCCAGATCTCATCCGCCGTCGGAGGCGGCTGCAGGCCGCGTAGCATGAACATCCACAGGCGGCATTCGAAGAACCGATAATCCGTCGGGAAACGCCGCGCTCCCTCGTCGCACCACTTCTTCGTCTCGGTGGTCAGGTCGAGATCCATCGACGCCTGGAAGAGCCGCCACACGGTCTTGTTCGCGTCGGTCAGATACGGGTCGGCCTTGTACGCGTCGTCCGCCGTCAGCTTGCCGTCCGACGTCCGGCCCTCCACGACCTGCAGGTGGCTCAGGACGTTCATCGCCGAGGCCTGAGACGGATTGATCTTGATCGCCGCGGCCAGGTCGCTCTCCACCTCCTTCATCGCCTTGTCCGACTCGCCCGCCGGCGTGAGGTTGAGCAGCCATTGCAGGTAGCGCAGCGAGCCGCGCGCCTCCAGCGCATCCGGATCGTTCGGCGCGAGCGCCAGCGCCTTCCCCGCGCGCTCGAGCCCCGCGTCGATCATCGGCGAGATCGTCGCGACCGGCGCCCCGACCGACAGGCGCGCTGCCCGGTACCTGAGAATCGCCTGCTGCGAGATCGGCGCGGCCCACTTGTCGTCCTGCTTCGCCACCGTCCCGAAAGCGGAATCGGCGCGCCCGAGCACGGTCATCGCGCCGGCCACGTCCCCGGTGCCGAGCAGCGAGTCGCCCTGCGCGACCGTCTGCTTCGCGCGCTGGTACGCCTCCCACGCCGCGGCATTCTTCGTCCCCGCCTTGCTCGTCAGCACCTGCACCTGCTGGCCGATCTGCTTCCGCAGCGCGGCTGACACTTCCGCCACGAGCGTGTCCTGGAGGGCGAACGCGTCCTGCTTCGTCTTCTCGATCGACATGCTGCCGATCGAGTTGCCGGAGCGCGCGTCGAGCATGTCAACGGTCACGCGCACCTTGTCGCCGCTCTGCGCCACGGTGCCGCTCACGATCGTACCGACGCTGAGCGCCTTGGCGATGCTGTCCGTCGTGACGTCCTTTCCCTTGAACGGGAGCACACCGTTCCGCGACGTGACGTGCAGCGCCTTCACCGTTCCCAGCTCGTGAATCAGCGCCTCGGTGAGCCCGTCGGACAGATAGCGCAGCCCGTGGTCCGGACTCCTGTCGTCGAAGTACAGGACGGCGATGTTCTTCGCCTCCATGGTCGCGAGCGCGGGGTCGGCCTTCGCGCCGCCGCCCGCCTTGCTCCACGCGAACCAGCTCCCGACCGCCAGCAGCGGCACCGCCACCAGGGCACCGATCAGCAGCTTCTTCTTCCCGCCGCCCGCGACGCGGACGTCGGCCATCGTGCTCGCCGGGATCGCAGAGTTGCGGAGGCTGTTCGCCCGCCGCTGCCGCGCGCCCTCGTTGTCCGTCAGCGCGTTGGCGAAGTCGATCGCCGACCGGAACCGGTCCGCCGGCACCTTGGCCATCGCGCGCACGATCGCGTCCTCGACGGCGTCGGGCACGGTGCCGCGCACGATCTTCAGGCTCGGCACGTTGTCCAGCGAGTGCCGGGCGAGCAGCGCCATCGCCGTCGGCCCGGTGAACGGCGGCTGGCCGGCGAGCATCTCGTACACCATGCACGCCAGGCTGTAGACGTCGCTCTCCGGCGTGACGTCCTTGCTCCCCATCGCCTGCTCGGGACTCATGTACGTCGGCGTGCCGACGGCCATCCCCGTTCGTGTCAGTCTTTCCCCTCCAGCCACGCTCACGGCGCGCGCGATGCCGAAGTCCGCCACGAGCGCGCGCCCGTTGGAGAGGAGGATGTTCTCCGGCTTGATGTCGCGATGGATGACGCCCTTCGAGTGCGCGAACGCCAACGCCTCGGCGATCTGCTTCGTCAGGTCGATCGCTTCGTCGATCGACAGCTGTTTCTCGCGATCGAGCTTGTCGCGCAGCGATGCGCCTTCGACGAAGGGCATCGTGTAGAACAGCTTCCCATCCGCCGAACCGGAATCGAGCACCCCGACGATGTTGGGGTGCAGCAGCGTCCGCCCGACCTCGATCTCACGCAGGAACCTGTCGGCGCCGAGCGACGCGGCGAGCTCCGGGTTCAGCACCTTGAGCGCGACGTGGCGGTCGTTGGCCACGTCGTACGCCAGGTAGACGGTCGCCATCCCACCCTGTCCCAGCTCACGCTCGAGGCGGTACTTCTCCGCGAGCTCACTGCGAAAGACCGTCAGTGTCTCCGAAGAGATCGACGTGTGGGTCATGCCGAACCGCTGAAAAAGTTGAATTGCGCGAAAGGTTCGTCCCCGCCGCGCAACCCGGAATCGTGTGACCTAGAATACATATGAACGGCGTCGTACGCCAGACGAACCGATTGCGGTACAAGACGTTGACCGGCTCGGCGCGCTCGGCCATTCGTTGGGTGTTCCAACGATGTGGGACGTGAGGGGTGGCGACTGGCCGCGAGCGCTCGACCTGGCCTCGGCTCCCGCGATCGGCCGCCGCGAAACACTACGTCCGCTTGCCCGGTAGTGTTTGCCCCGGGCACCCGCGTTCCGTACTTTTGCCTCCCCCATGGCAGCCCCCGCAGACCTCTCCAAGCTCCGCATCGACCGCGGCGCGCCCCCCGCGCCGGTCAGGCGCGCGCTCGGCCGCAACCTGATCATCTTCGGGGTGGCGGCGCTCCTCGTCGTCCTCACCCTGGTCGTCCTGCGCGCGCGAGCCGTACCCACGGTGCAGGTGGCCACCGCGACGGCCTCCGGCTCGGGCGGGAGCGCGGGCGGCCCCGCCGGAGCCACGAGCGTCACCGCCAACGGCTACGTCGTGGCGCGCACGAAGGCGTCGGTGTCGGCCAAGACGGCGGGCCGGCTCGCGTTCCTCGGAGTGAGCGAGGGGTCGTACGTGCACCGCGGCGAGGTCATCGCGCGGCTCGACAACGCCGACTTCCAGGCCTCCGTGGCGCAGGCCCAGGCGAACGTCGCGACCGCCGACGCGAGCCTCATCGAGGCCACGTCCGACCGCGACCAGAGCGAGCGGGATGCGGGACGCATCCGCGAGATCCGCACGCGCAACCCGAACCTGATGTCGCAGCAGGACCTCGAGACGTACACGAGCCGCGCCGCGGGAGCCGCGGCGCGCTTCAACGCCGCGGTCGCCCGGAAGCGGAGCGCCGAGGCGGGGCTGCGGCTCGCGCAAGCCAGCAACGAGAACACCATCATCCGGGCGCCGTTCACCGGGACGGTGCTGCGCAAGGACGCCGAGGTGGGCGAGGTGGTGGCGCCGTCGGTCGGCGGTGGCCTCACGCGCGGTGCCGTGGTGACGATGGCCGACCTCTCCACCCTCGAGGTGGAGGTGGACGTCAACGAGGCGTACATCTCGCGGATCGCGAACGGCCGGCCGGCGCGCATCACGCTCGACGCCTATCCCGACACGACTTTCCGCGGCGAGGTGCGCCAGGTCGTTCCGACCGCCGACCGCCAGCGCGCCACGGTGCAGGTGAAGGTCTCGATCCTCGACCGCGATCCGCGCATCCTCCCCGAGATGGGCGCGAAGGTGGACTTCCTCGAGCCGGCGCAGCCGGCCGCAGCGGGCGCCGCCCCCGCTCGAACGTCGATCCGAATTCCGTCGGCGGCGCTCAAGTCCGACGGCGGCGCGAGCTACGTCTGGCTCGTGCGCGACGGCCGGCTCACGAAACGCCCCGTCACCACGGGCCCCGTCTCCGGCGGCTTCCTCGAGATCCGGTCGGGGCTGAACGGGGGAGAGCAACTTCTCGTCGGAGGTGTCGACGCCCCCGCGGAAGGGATGAAAGTGAAGACCCAGTAGGGCGGCCGCTGGCGGCCGCCGTTATCGGTTATCGGTGATCGGTGGGCACACCCATCCAATCACGCCGTCGCCGTTCCTGCCCGCTGACGTAGCCCGACAACCGACAACCGATCACGTCTTGCCCTCCCCACCATGTCTCTCGTAGAGATCCGCAACGTCGACAAGTCCTTCAGTCGTGAGGCGCAGACCGTCGAGGTCTACACCGATCTCTCGATCGACTTCGAGGAAGGAAGCTTCACTGCTCTCATGGGGCCCTCGGGGTCGGGGAAATCCACCCTGCTCAACCTCGTGGCCGGCCTCGACAAGCCGACGCGCGGCATCGTGCGTGTGGCGGGCCAGGAGGTGAGCGCGATGAGTCCCGGGCAGCTCGCCGCGTGGCGCGCGCGCACGATCGGCTTCGTCTTCCAGTCGTACAACCTGCTCCCGGTGCTCACGGCGGAGCAGAACGTCGAGCTGCCCCTGCTGCTCACGAACCTGAACAAGAAGGAACGCGCCGAGCGTACCGCGATCGCCCTCGGTGTCGTCGGGCTGTCCGATCGGCTGGACCACTACCCGCGCCAGCTGTCCGGCGGGCAGGAGCAGCGCGTCGCCATCGCGCGCGCGATCGTCGCCGATCCGACGCTCATCCTGCTCGACGAGCCCACCGGCCAGCTCGACTCGAAGAGCTCCGACGAAGTGCTGGAGCTGCTCCGCCGGCTCAACGAGGAGTTCCACAAGACCATCATGATGGTCACGCACGACGCCAAGGCGGCGGACCGGGCGAAGACCGTGCTGCACCTCGAGAAGGGTGTGCTCCTCGAGCGCGGCGCGGCCGTGAAGGCGGAGGGGGGCCTCACCACCACGACGGCTGAGCGGGAGGTGGTGCGATGAAATTCCTCCCTCTCGTGCTGGCGAACCTTCGCCGGCACAGGCTGCGCACGGTGCTCACGATGTGCAGCGTGGCGCTCGCGCTCTTCCTGTTCGCGTCGCTGCGCACGGTGGTCACGACGCTCAACGCCGGCTCGCAGGTGAGCAGCGCGTCGCGGATGATCACGCAGAACTCCACGGCGTTCGTCATCCCGCTGCCGATGAGCTACGCGCAGCGCCTCAAGTCGGTGCCGCACGTGCAGGATGTCACGTGGGCCAACTGGTTCGGCGGGAAGTACGGCGACGGAAAGAAGTTCTTCGCCCAGTTCGCGATCGATCCCGAGACGTATCTCCGCATCTATCCAGAGATCCAGGTCCCCGAGGACCAGAAGCAGGCGTTCCTCAAGGAGCGCTCGGCGGCGCTCGTCGGCGCGAAGCTGCTGCGCGACTTCGGCTGGAAGGTGGGCGACAACGTCACGCTGCAGGGGACGATCTTCCCCGGCGACTGGACGTTCACGATCCGCGGCGTCTACACGCCGACGCTGAAGGAGTACGGCGAGGACTCCTTCATGTTCCACTACGACTACCTGTATGAGCGCGAGCCGACCCGCGTGACGCCGGGCTGGTACATCATGAAGATCGACGACCCCAATGCCGCGCCGACGGTGGCGAAGACGATCGACGACATGTTCCGGAACTCCACCGCGCCGACGAAGACCGGAACGGAGAAGGCGTTCGCCGCCGGCTTCGCGAGCATGTGGGGGAACGTCAAGCTGCTCATGAGCACGATCGGCATGGCCGTCGTGTTCGCGATCCTGCTCGTCACGGCGAACGCGATGATGATGAACCAGCGCGAACGGCGGTCCGAGGTGGCGGTGATGAAGACCGTCGGCTTCTCCGACCGGCGAGTGTTCGGGCTCGTCATCATCGAGGCGGCGGTCATCGCCATCACCGGTGCGATCCTCGGGCTCGGCGCGGCGGTGGCGCTGCCGATCATCACGGGCTTCGGCGACGGCGGCTTCCTCCCCGGCTTCCACGTCACGCCGGGCACGCTGGTGTTCGGCGCCGCGGTCGCGCTCCTCCTCACCGTGGCGAGCGGAATCTTCCCCGCCTGGCAGGCCGCGAAGCTGCCCGTCGTGCAGGCGCTGCGGAGAGTCGAATGAAGATCCCGCTCATCTACAACATCCGGAGCGTGTCGCAGCGGCCGGTGTCGACGCTGCTCACGGCGCTCGGCATCGGGCTCGTCGTGGCGGTGTTCATCGCGATGCTCGCGCTGGCCAACGGGTTCATCGCCGCGCTGGTGAAGACCGGCTCGTCGGACAACGTGCTCCTGCTACGCCGGGGCGCCGACAGCGAGCTGTCGAGCGGCATCCCGCGCGAGGCGATCAGCATCATCGGGTCGTCGCCGCACATCGCCACGGCGGCCGACGGGCGGCCGCTCATGAGCCCCGAGACGTACATCGTCATCAACATCCCGCGGCTCGGCGGCAACGAGTTCGAGGTCGCCAACGTCGTCCTCCGCGGCGTGTCGGACAAGGCGTTCGAGGTCCGGCGCAACATCAAGGTCATCGAGGGCCGCCGCTTCGCGTCGGGGCAGAGCGAGATCTGCGTGGGATCGAAGCTCAAGGGGCGGTTCAACAACGTGAACGTCGGCGACGTGCTGCGCTTCTCGAACCGCAACTGGAACGTCGTCTGCCGGTTCACCGCCGAGGGCTCGAGCTTCGAGTCGGAGATCTGGGGCGAGAACGAGCAGTTCCAGAACGTCTTCCGCGCCAACGCGTTCCAGGACGTGGCCTTCCGGCTCAAGGACCCGGCGGGGTTCGAGGACGCCAAGCGCGCCTTCCTCGCCGATCAGCGCATCCAGATCGACGCGCACCGCGAGTCGGAGTTCTACGCGAGCCAGTCGGAGCTGCTCGGCAACATCCTCCGCTTCCTCGCGATCATGATCACCGGGATCATGTCGGTTGGCGCGGTGTTCGGTGCGGTGAACACGATGTACGCGGCCGTGAGCTCGCGTACGCCGGAGATCGCCGTGCTGCTCACGCTCGGCTTCCACCCGCGCAGCGTGCTCGCGAGCTTCCTCGCCGAGTCGGCGGTGATCGCCTTCCTCGGTGGGATCCTCGGTTGTCTCCTCGCGCTGCCGATCAACGGCGTCGTCACGAGCACGACGAACTGGGCGAGCTTCAGCGAGATCGCCTTCGCGTTCCGCGTGACGCCGACGCTCCTGTTCGCGGGGCTGACGTTCGCGGTCGTGATGGGCGTGATCGGCGGATTCTTTCCCGCGCGGAGAGCGTCGAAGCTGCCGGTGATCCAGGCACTGCGGTGATTTGGTTGGTTGGATGATGGGAGGGTGAGAGACGGCCTCGGGAAGCTCCTGCCTCCCGAGGCCGTCTCCTCACGATCTCACCTCCAACCAACCAACTCACCGCCGTCCTCACGCTCCCAGCTCGGTCTCCCGCTCGTCCTCGAGCAGCGCGTCGTGCCTGGGCGCGCTCAGCGCGCGTACTG
>Ga0070675_100003650_pt1 | contig 11707 bp, 9 predicted proteins | sample KBSM43metaG_FD_65343 | JGI IMG/M metagenome (GOLD analysis project Ga0070675, IMG submission 65343) | Miscanthus rhizosphere microbial communities from Kellogg Biological Station, Michigan, USA - KBS M4-3 metaG | ecosystem: Host-associated > Plants > Roots > Rhizosphere > Soil ...
GGGGCCGCCTTCAGGCGGCCCGGTGGGCCGGCTAAAGCCGGCCCACACGACTCACGCTAGAATTCGCGCATGTTTGCACGAGTCCTGATCGCGGTGCTGCTCGCGGCCGGCCCGGCGGTCGCCGCCGGTCGTGTGGCGCTGGTGGACGCGGCGGAGCGCGGCGATCTGGCGGCCGTGCGGACGCTGATCGGGCAGCGATCCGACGTCAATGCCGCGCGCGAGGACGGCCTCACCGCCCTTCACGCGGCCGTCAACGGCGAGCGCCTGGACATCGTCGACGCCCTGCTGAAGGCCGGCGCCAGCGCGTCCGCGAAGGACCGCTACGGCATCACCCCCATCTACCTCGCCAGCCTCAACGGCAGCGTCCCGCTCATCCAGCGCCTGCTCGACGCCGGCGCCGATCCCAACGCCGCCGACCCGGGAGGCGAAACGGCGCTCATGACCGCCACGCGGACCGGAGCGGTGGCGGCGATGCGGCTCCTCATTCAGCGCGGGGCCCAGGTGGACGCCCGGGAGCCGGAGTTTCAGCAGACGGCGCTGATGATCGCGGTGCGCGAGGATCACGCGCCGGCCGTGGACGTCCTCCTCAAGGCCGGCGCCTCCGTCAACGCGCAGACACGGAAAGGGCCGACGCCGAACTTCGTGCCGCCCTGCAAGGGCACCGGCTGCGGCTCCGAAGGCGTGGGCATCAACCGCGGCGGCCTCCCGGATCGCGGGCGGCGCGCGGAGATCAAAGGCGGCATGACGCCGCTCCTCTATGCCGCGCGCGACGGGAAGCTGGAGCCCGCGCGCCTGCTCGTGGCGGCCGGCGCCGACCTCGAACTCGGCGACTCCAACGCCATCCGTCCCCTGCTGATGGCGGCGCTCAACGGCCAGATTGCCGTGGCCCGCCTGCTCGTCGAACGTGGCGCCCACGTCAACGCCGACGACTTCTGGGGGCGCACGCCGCTCTGGGCCGCGGTCGAATACCGCAACCTGGACATGAACAACAACGACCAGGACTCGCCGACCGACAACGGCGTGGACCGGCCGCCGTTTCTCGACCTGATTCGCCTGCTGATCGACAAGGGCGCCAACGTGAACGCGCGCACGCGCGAGCTGCCGCCGCCGCGCCGCTGGCTCTACTCGCTGAACGACGTCTCGTGGGTGGACTTCACCGGCCAGACACCGTTCCTGCGCGCGGCGCTGTCGGCCGACACCACGACGATGAAGCTGCTGCTCGAACGCGGGGCCGATCCGAACCTGCCGACGCTGGCCGGCACGACGCCGCTCATGGCCGCCGCGGGCGTCAACTGGGTGGTGGCGCAGACCTACACCGAGTCGCTGCAGGCGCGGCTCGACGCCGTGGCCCTGTGCCTCGAGCTCGGCGCCGACGTCAACGCCACCAACTCGATGGGGCTGACCGCCCTCCTCGGCGCCGTCAACCGCGGCTCGAACGACATCATCGAGCTGCTGGTGAAGCGCGGCGCACGCCTCGACGTGAAGGACAAGGAAGGGCGCACGGCGCTGCGGTGGGCCGAGGGCGTGTTCCTGGCGGCGGTGGGCGCCGAGAAGAAGCCGGCCACCATCGCCCTGCTCGAGAAGCTGGGCGCCCAGCCATGAATCGGTTCGTAGTTGCAGGCCTTCAGGCCTGCCTCGCGCTGCTCGGCGTCTCCGCGGCTTCGGCCCAGGATTCACAGGCGATCGTCAACCGCTACTGTGTCACCTGTCACAGCGCCCGACTGAAGACCGGCGGCCTCGTGCTCGAGGGGCTGGCGGTCGCGCAGGCCGGTCAACAGCCGCAGGTCTGGGAAAAGGTCGCGCGCAAGCTGCGCACCGGCATGATGCCCCCGGCCAACGCGCCCCGACCCGATCGCGTCACGCTCGACGGTCTGGCCGCGAGCGTCGAGACCACGATCGATCGCGCGGCTGCCGCCGCGCCCAACCCGGGCGCGCCTTCGCTGCACCGGCTGAACCGGACCGAATACGCCAACGCCATCCGTGACCTGCTCGAGCTGCCCGTCGATGCCACGACCCTGCTGCCCGGCGACGACTCGAGCGAGGGCTTCGACAACATGGCCAGCGTGCTCGGCGTGTCGCCCGCGCTCATGCAGGCCTACGTCTCGGCGGCGGCGAAAATCTCTCGCCTGGCGGTGGGCGACCCGACGATCAGTACCGACCTCACGACCTACCAGGCGCCACGCGGCATGTCGCAGGCGACACAGCGTGAAGGGCTGCCGCTCGGCACGCGCGGCGGGCTGCTCGTGACGCACGTCTTCCCGCTCGACGCGGAGTACGAGTTCCGCGTGGGACGCGGCGGCGCCGGCTTCTTCGGCCTGCCTGCCGTCGGCGTGGACGACGACGTCGAGATCACGATCGACGGTCAGCGCGTGCAGGTGGTCGGCCGGACGCCGCCGCGCGGTGGCATCAAGCTGAAGGTGCCGGCCGGGCCGCACGCGGTCGGCGTGGCCATGGTGCGCAAGTTCAATGCCCGCGGCGTGGACGACCTCTTCGCCGAGCTCGCCAGCACCGCCGGCGTGAACAGCCTCGGCATCAACGGGCCGATCAACGCGACCGGCCCCGGCGACACGGCGGCCCGCCGTCGCATCTTCATCTGCAGGCCCGCCTCGACCGCCGAGGAAGGGCCGTGCGCGCGCCGGATCCTCGCCTCGCTTGCCACCCGGGCGATGCGGCGTCCGGTGAGCGAGAAGGACGCGAGCCTCGACATGCTGCTCGGGTTCTACGAGTCGGGCCACGCGCTGCGAGGCTTCGAGGCCGGCATCCAGTACGCGCTGGCGCGCATCCTGGTGGACCCGCAGTTCATCTACCGCTTCGAGAAACAACCCGACGGCCTCAAGGCGGGCGCGGTCTATCGCATCAGCGACGTCGAGCTGGCGTCGCGGCTCTCCTTCTTCCTCTGGAGCAGCATCCCCGACGACGAGCTCCTCGGCCTTGCAGCCAAGGGCCGGCTGTCCGACGCCAGCGTGCTCGCGCAGCAGACGCGCCGCATGCTCGCGGACCCGCGCGCCAGCGCCCTCGTGGACAACCTGGCCGGCCAGTGGCTGCAGCTGCGGCAGCTCGACGATGCGTCGGTCGCGACCAAGGAGTTCGACGGCAACCTGCGCTACGCCTTCAAGCGCGAGACGGAGCTCCTGTTCGAGACGATCGTGCGTGAAGACCGCAGCATCCTGGATCTCATCGACGCCAACTACACGTTCGTCGATGAGCGGCTGGCGCGTCACTACGGCATGCCCAACATCCGCGGCAGCCGGTTCCGTCGCGTGGAGCTGGGCGACGGGCCACGGCGCGGCCTGCTCGGCCAGGGCAGCTTCCTCACGGTGACGTCGGCAGGCAACCGCACCTCACCCGTGAAGCGCGGCAAGTGGATTCTCGAGAACCTGCTCGGTGCCCCCGTGCCGTCGCCGCCGCCGGGCGTCGAGACCAACCTCGAGAAGTCGGTGGCGCACGGCGCGACGCCGACGTCGGTGCGCCAGCGGCTCGAACAGCACCGCGCCAACCCGAGCTGCGCGGCCTGCCATGCCGTAATGGATCCGATCGGCTTCTCGCTCGAACCGTTCGATCTCATCGGGAAACTGCGTGACACCGACGAAGGCGTGCCGGTCAATGCGGCCGGGAAGCTGGTGGACGGCACCCCGCTGGACGGCCCCGGCAGCCTGCGCAAGGCCTTGCTCGACCGTCGCGAGGCGTTCGTCGCGACCGCGGCCGAGAAGCTGTTAACCTACGCGCTGGGACGGCGGATCGAGTACTCGGACATGCCCGCTGTCCGCGCCATCGCGCGCGACACGGCCCTGGCCGACAACCGGTTCTCGGCGCTGGTGACGGGCATCGTGAAGAGCACGCCGTTTCAGATGAAACGGTACGAGGGAGGGGCGCAGCCGTGAGTTTCATCACCAAGAAACACCTCTCGCGGCGCACGTTCCTGCGCGGTACCGGCGTGTCGCTGGCGCTGCCGCTGCTCGACTCGATGATCCCGGCCGGGACGCTCCTGGCGCAGACCGCGGCGGCGCCCAGGACACGACTCGGCTGCATCTACATCCCGCACGGCGCCACCATGGACAAGTGGACGCCGGCCGGCGAGGGCACGGCGTTCCAGTTCTCCGAGATCCTGCAGCCGCTCGAAGCCTTCCGCGACCGCCTGGTGGTCGTGAGCGATCTGGCGCACGCGCCGGTGGCGCCCGCCACCGGCGAGGACACCGGCGGCGCCGAGAACCACGTCCGCGCCGCGGCGGTGTTCCTGAGCGGCGCGCACCCGGTGAAGAAGAACGAAGCGCACGTAGGCGTAACCATCGATCAACTGGCCGCGCAGCACCTCGGACAAGACACGCCGCTGCCGTCGATCGAGCTGTCGATGGAGCCGGTCAACCTGACCTGCGGCGACGCCGGCTTCACCTGCGCCTATCGCAACACGCTGTCGTGGAAGAACGCCTCCCTGCCGCTGCCGATGGAGAACAACCCGCAGATCGTCTTCCAGCGGCTGTTCGGCGACGGCAGCACGGATGCCCAGCGGCAGGAGCGGCGCAACCAGGCCAAGAGCCTGCTCGACTCGATCCGCGGCCAGGTGCCGTCGCTCGAGAAGGATCTGCCGGCGGGCGATCGCCAGCGGCTGCGCGACTACCTCGACGAAGTGCGCGAGATCGAGCGCCGGGTGAAGCAGGTGGACGCCACGCTGTCACGCACGCTCGACCTGCCCGACGCGCCGGTGGGCATCCCCGCGGATTTCGAGGCCCACCTGAAGCTGATGTTCGACCTGCAGGTGCTGGCCTACAAGTCGGAGGTGACGCGCATCTCGACGCTGATGTTCGCGCGCGAGAACAGCAACGCCGTTTACGGCGCCACCGGCGTGCGCGACGGCTTCCACAACGCGTCGCACCATTCGAACGAGCGGAAGAACATGGATCAGTTCGCCGTCATCAACCGCTACCACGTGAAGATGCTTGGCTACTTCCTGGAACGGCTGAGGGCGACGCCTGACGGCGACGGCACCCTGCTCGACCACTCGATGATTCTCTACGGCAGCAGCCTGAGCGACGGCAACGAGCACAACTTCGATCCGCTGCCCGTGGTGCTCGCCGGCGGCGCCTCCGGCCGGCTGACCGGCGGCCGCCATCTGCGTCACGCGCCCCACACCCCGATGTCGAACCTGCTGCTGGCCATGCTCCACAAGATGGGCGCGCCGGTGGATCGCATCGGCGACAGCACCGAGCCGTTGTCCTTGTAGAAGGCGGCTTCCCTTTGTAGAGGGCGGTATTCCTTTGTAGAGGGCGGTCTTCAGACCGCCCTGCAGGCGGACCTGAAGGTCCGCCTCTACGTACGCCTCACGGCGCCTCGGCGTAGGCCGAGCGCGCCAGCGCGCCGATGCCGTTGGGACGTGCCCAGGTGGGTTGCTGCGCCTGGACCTCCATCTGAACGATCGACGCCGTCTCGTCGGCCGATCGTCCTTGCGCCTTCAGCTCACGCGCGCGCGTCTGAATGCCTTGGACGGCCGCCTGCAGCGGAGCCAGGATCGTGCCCGGTCCGATATCGCCATGCGCCGGCACGATGGTGGCCGGCTTCATCGCCGCGATGCGATCGAACGCGCCCAGCCAGGCCTTGGTGCTCGAGTTTTGATTGGCGGCCACGAACGACCGGTTCATCACGACGTCGCCGGCGAAGAGCACGTTGTCGCCCTCGACGAACACGACCGTGTCGCCTTTGGTGTGCGTCGGTCCCACGACCAGCAACCGGACACGGACCCCGCCGAGATCGAGGACGTAGTCGCGATCGAAGGTGATATCGGCGGTCCGGCGGGCGGCATCCTTCAGCAGCTCGGCGGACATGGGCGAGCGCGACGCGAAGGTCTCGATCTGACGCGTGCCGGCCTCGGCGAATTCAGCTTCCTGGATGGTCGAGTTCACATACTGCGCTGAGGGCGGAAACGCCACGTAGCCGACGGTGTGCTCGAGGTGAAAGTGCGTGGTGACGATGTAGAGCGCCGCGTTGCGGTTCACTTTCGCCACCTCGCGGAGCACCGCCTCGCCGTTGCGGCGGCCAAGGCCGGTATCGACCACCAGCGTAGCCCGCGAGCCGACGACGATCCCGACGTTGGGCACCAGCGGAACGTTGCCGTCGGGAATGGCGTAGGTGTGCGGACCCAGCATGACGGTCACGCCCTCGCGAATCAGCGGATCGGGCGCGGGCCCGCGCTGCGCCACCGTGGGGGTCATGGCCACAACGAGCAACACGATCACGGCCGAGCTGACTCTGGCGGGCATCGCGGCCAGTCTACAGGATGCCCGCGAGCCGGACTAGAATCGCCGGCTTGGAGGCTCACATGCGAAGGTCCCTGCTCACCGGTCTGGTATTGCTCGTCTCGGGAACGGTCGCCCTCGCGCAGGCGCCGGCCCCCGCCGCGTCACGCACCATGGTGTCGGCCAGCGATGTGGCCGCGATGATCGCCAAGGCCAAGGCCCAACGGAAGGATGAGCCGAACATCGCGCAGTCGATGATTCAGCTCGCACCCTACAACGTCAGCCTCGAGTATCGCGCCTCCGTCGGCAACGCCGCCGTCCACGAAACCGAAGCCGAGCTCTTCTACGTCGTCGATGGATCCGCCACGCTCGTCACCGGAGGCACGCTCACCGACTCGACACGCAACGGCGCCAACCTCACCGGCAAGGGCATCCAGGGCGGCCAGTCGCGCAAGGTGGCCAAGGGCGACTTCGTGATGGTGCCCGAGGGCCAGCCGCACTGGTTCAGCGCCATCGACGGCACGGTGGTGCTGATGTCGCTGCACCTGCCGCACGCCCCCGGCGCGAAATAGCGATCAGGCTTTCGCAGAGGACGGACCGATGCTGATGAAGAAAGCGCGGCTCACGATTGCGCTTGGGCTGGGATTGACTCTCGCCACGCTCGCGGGCGTGTACGCACAACAGAACCGCGGCGTCGCCGCGCTGACCGGTACCGACTACGCGGAGATTCAGCGACTAAGCGCCCAATACGGCCAGGCGATCGACAGCTGCTCCGGCAACGGCTACGGCTACGCGGACCTGTATACACCTGACGGCGTCTTCATCGACATGTGGAGCGAAGGTGCCATCAAACAGGGCGGGACGCGCTGGCAGGGGCGCGAAAAACTGCGCGAAATCGCCTCCGGTGCAAATTTCGGCGGGCCCGGTTGCACCAGCCCCCGCTTCAACGGCAGCATCAGCCATCTGATCTTGAACCTGGTGATCACGCCCTCGCCCGAAGGGGCGCGGGGGAATTCCTATCTCGTGGAGCTCGGGGGGCAGGATCCAGGCCGCATTCAACGCCTTGGCAACTACGAGGACGTCTACGTGAAGACCGCGGAAGGATGGCGCTTCAAGTCGCGAACGCACACGCGCGCGCCGAACGGCACGCGGCCGGCGCCGCAGCCCTGATGACCGCCCTCAGTTCTGGCTCCGTGATGCAGAGCGGAGGGTTCGTGAAGAAGTAGTACGCCGCCGCGGCAGCAAGGCCTTACGGCCAAGGGTCAGGGCTTGATGCGCTCCATCCCTTTGGCCGTGATCAGGGCGTCACTGCTGCCGGCGGTCAGACGCGCCAGGAAATCGCGCGCGGCTTGCGACGCCTTCGGGGATACGGCGCCCGCCATCACGATGTAGGTCTGCACGTCGGCCGGGAAGACGGCGCCGAGCGCGGCGCCCTTCACGGGCAGGATCTCGCTGACCGGAAGGATGGCGATCTCCGCGACACCCGTCGTCACGTTGGCATTGACCTCGTCGCCCGATGCACCAGCCTTGGTCTTCGCTTCGACGGCCTGCGCAATGCCAAGCTGCTTGGCCGTGGCGAGAAACGCCACGCCGCTCGCGCCGGCTGGCACGAAGGTCAGCGACTTCGCGGAGAGCAGCGTCTGCTTGAACGCCTCCACCGTACCGACATCGAGCTTCGGCGCGCCCGCCTTCACCATCAGGCCCAGGCCCGTGCGCGCGATCACCGCTCGCGGTCCCGTCGCTTTGGTCTTCGCGATCAGGTCATCGATCTGCGCCGGCGTCAGGATGGCGAGGTCGTAGCTCTCGCCGCTCTCGATGCGCCCCTTCAGGGCTGCCGCCAGGCCGAACGTCGTCACGACGCGATGGCCGGTTTCGCGCTCGAAGCGGGGGGCCAGTTCTTCGACGACGGCGCGCATGGCGACCGACGAAAACACGCTGATGTCGTCGGCTCGCGCCGGAGCGGTCCCGGCCAGCAGCGTGAAGGCGACGAGGACGGAGCGGAGGGCAACACGCAGTGTCATGGTGAGGGCATTGTAGCGCCCGGAGAACGCCGATCGCGCCGAACAAAGTCGCGAGGCCGTTGACCTTCTCTCAGGTCCGTACCGACGCGGACGCGCCGCAGGTGCGTTATCTCCAATCGTTTACAGCGGCTCGACGTCGCGGGCGACGGCTTTGCACTCCGTCGCATCCAGTCGTCACGTTCGAGGGAGGCCGGCAGCATGAAGTCGCTCATCCGCTACAACGCTCTCGCCGCGCTGCTCATCGTTGCACCGGGCATGAGCGTCGACGCGGCCTCCACTTCCGGTACCACGCCACCGCCCGAAACGACACCGGCGCCCGCCGCCGAGCGAGCCTACCCATCAGTTCTTCCGCTCACCCTCGAGGTGAGCGGCGACCCGACCCACGAGCTCAGGACGCTGAGGGATTTCACGATCACCGCGCAACGCGAGGGCGACTACGCTCCGATGATCGTGCTCGGTCCGGTCGACCCGTTCACGAACCAGAACGCCTGCACGCGCCCGATGCCGGCGGGGCTTACCGGCTGCCTCGTGAATGACGACGCGACGATCGGAACGCTGCGGGTGAACTGGCGAGTCCCGGAAGCGGGCACCTACCGCTTCGTCCTGTCGGGCAAGCGCGGCACCAGCGATCACGCGGTCACGATTGGCGCCTTCGACCTGGAGGCCCGCGACTAGCCACTACCCCGATCGGCCCTCCGGCGGTATCCTTGGCGCCAGAGGTGGGCCGACCGTGACAACCAAGACTGGCCTGAGCGACTCCTCCGGCGTCTCGCGCCGCGACATGATGCGGCTGGGCGCGGGCGGCATCGGATTCGGACTCTTCGGCGGCCTCGGCCCCGTGCCGTACGTCCTGAATCAGGCGAGCCTGGCCGCGGCGGCGAGCCCATCGGGCCGCATCCTCGTGGTGTTCGAGTGGTTCGGCGGCAACGACGGCCTGAACACCATCGTGCCGTACGGCGACCCGATGTACTACAAGCATCGGCCGACGATCGGCATCAAGGAAAAGGATCTTCTCAAAATCGACGCCCACGTCGGCTGGCACCGGTCGATGACCGGGATGAAGCAGCTCTACGACGACGGCAAGGTCGCCGTCATCCAGGGCGTCGGTTACGACCAGCCCTCGTTCTCGCACTTCACGTCGATCTCGTTCTGGCACACGGGCGCGCCCAACAGCGGCAACGAGTACGGCTGGATCGGACGGACGGCGTCAGCGCTCGACGCCGCCGGCACGCGCGAGAACATGATCGTGAACGTCTCCGACAGCCAGACGCTGGCGGTGAAGGCGGAACGCCACGTGCCGCTGGTGTTCATCGACCCGACCCGGTTCCAGCGCGGCGTGTTCGCGCAGGAGAAGCCGGTGCTCGACGCCCTGCTCGCGGCGCACGCGCCGGTGGGCGACGCCCACAAGTACGTGCTCGAGGTCACCCGCAGCGCCGCGCAAGCATCGGAAGTCGTGCGGGCGGCGTGGAGCAAATACAAAGGCAAGGACAACCCGGACCTGCGGCTGCTCGATCTCGACAAGGTCGCCGCGCTCATCGAAGCGGACTTCCCGACCAGGCTCTATTACGTGCCGCTGCGAGGAAGCCTGTTCGACACCCACGTGAACCAGGCGTCGCCGCACGATCGGCAGCTCCTCTACTGCTCCGACGCCATCGCCGGGTTCTTCCAGGAGATGAAGCGGATCGGCCGTGCCGACGACGTCGTGATGTACGTCCACAGCGAGTTCGGCCGCCGCGTGCCCGAGAACACGAGCCTCGGCACCGATCACGGCACCGCGCAGGTGAACTTCGTGATCGGCAATGCGGTGAAGGGCGGCCTCTACGGCACGCCGCCGAGCCTCACGAATCTGGTGCTCGGCGACAACCTCGAAAGCACGACCGATTTCCGGCAGGTGTATGCGTCGCTGATCCATGAGTGGATGGGCGCCGACGCATCGAAGGTGCTGGGCCAATCGTTCCCGGCAATGGGCCTGTTTCGCGCCTAGGACGCGGCGGAGGACACGATGGCTACCCGCACGCCCTGGTCTCCCGGACCGCCGGCCTGGAAAGACGACCTCACGCCCATCGGCGTCGCCGATTGGAACTACGACCGGGCGGCGCATCTGCTGACGCACGCGGGGTTCGGCGGCACGCCGGCCGAGATTCAGAGGCTGGCCGACGCCGGGCTCGAACGGGCGGTGCGATCGCTCGTCTACTACGAGACCGTTCCCAACCCGAAGATGCAGCCGTTCGTCGAGTCGGGGCTCTGGGATCCGTCGTTGAACGGCTTCCCGGAGAGCCGCCCCGAAGCCACCGATCGCGCGGAGAAGCAGGGCCGCTCGATGGGCGTCGACAACAAGCCGGCCGGCAACCGTCCGGTGCAGCCGGCGTCCGACCGCTTCTTCTACTGGCTTCGCGCCACGATGCTCGAAACGCGCCGGCTCGGCTACTGGTGGGCCAACCGGATGCTGCAGACGACGCATCCGGTCGAGCAGAAGATGGCCCTGCTCTGGCACGGCCACTTCGCGACGCACGAGAACAAGGTGCGCGACTACCGGAAGATGCTGCAGCAGATCGATCTGTTCGAGCGGGGCGCCACCGGCAACCTCCGCGATCTGACGATCAAGGTCGCGCAGAACCCGGCGATGCTGTATTTCCTCGACGCGCAATACAACGTCAAGGGCGCGCCCAACGAGAACTTCGCCCGCGAGGTGATGGAACTGTTCACCATGGGCGTCGGCAACTACACCGAGAAGGACGTGCGCGAGTGCGCGCGCGCCTTCACGGGATGGTATTTCGACAACCTCACCTTCAAGATCGACCCGGCCAAGCACGACGCCGGCACGAAGACGTTCCTCGGGCGCACCGGCGCCTTCGACGGCGTCGACGTGCTGAAGATCATCTTCGAGCAGCCGGTCACGGCGGACTATCTTGCCGGCAAGATCTACCGCTTTCTCGTCCGCGAGGAGCTGTCACCGGAGCTGCGGAAGGCGCTCGGCGCCGTGCTCCGATCGCACGACTACGAGGTGAAGCCGCTGCTGGCGGTGATCTTCTCGTCGAAAGACTTCTACTCCCAGGCGAGCTACGGCGGTCACATCAAGGGACCGATCGAGCACATGGTGGCGATGATGAAGCAGCTGGGCGCCGACAGCATGCCCGGCGTGCCCGACTTCAATCAATCGACGATCGCGATGGGTCAGCATCTGCTCAATCCGCCCTCGGTGGCGGGCTGGGCGGGCGGCAAGGCGTGGATTACGCCGGGGCTGCTGATTGCCCGCGGCAACGTCGCGCGCGACGTGCTGATTCCCGACATGACCGGTTTCCGCGACTGGAATTTCTCGGCCGGCAGCGACGACATCCTCGGCCGCCGGCTGCGGGACGGCTACGACGTCGGCGCCGTCACCGCCGTGAACGACCCCTCGAACATGAGCGCCTTCGACCGTGTGGCACTCGAGCGCGACGAACGCTTCAACACGCGGAT
>Ga0070675_100003655_pt1 | contig 11704 bp, 14 predicted proteins | sample KBSM43metaG_FD_65343 | JGI IMG/M metagenome (GOLD analysis project Ga0070675, IMG submission 65343) | Miscanthus rhizosphere microbial communities from Kellogg Biological Station, Michigan, USA - KBS M4-3 metaG | ecosystem: Host-associated > Plants > Roots > Rhizosphere > Soil ...
CCCAATTTTTGTAACTTCATAACATGAGGGGCGGCGGCGGCAGGATATCATCGGCGGCTCGGACCGTCATAGCCGGGAAGTTCGGCAAACGTCCGGAGCCGCCGAAAGACCTCAATAAACGCCAATCCGAGATATGGCGGCAGATCGTTGCGAGCGAGAACGCCGATTTCTTCAATACCGCGGCTTTGCGCGGGTTATTGGCCGATTATTGTCGGAGGCGTCAGACTAGCGAGGGGATAACGGCGGTGATGGAGGGGTTTGACCTGGATAAGCTCGATGGGTCGCAGTGGGCCGAGTATCGTGATTTAGCGCGGTTGCGCGACATGGAGCAGAAGGCGGTCATCCATCTGGCAACGAAGCTGCGACTCACTAACCAGGCCCGCTATACCACGTTATCGGCCGCAACAGCCGCGAAACGCGCGGCGAAAGAACCCGAGAAGCTATGGGAAAAGTTCAGCGGTTAAGCCGCGGCGAGCGCGCAATTGCCTGGATTGAGGATGTGTGCGTTGTGCCCGAGGGCGCCTTGGTTGGGCAAAGGGTGAAGCTGCGGGACTGGCAGCAATCCGAGCTAAAACGGATTTATGACAACCCGGCCGGCACAAGGCGCGCGATCCTCAGTTTCGGCCGCAAGAATGGGAAGACGGCATTAGCCAGTTTTTTGTTGCTGTTGCATTTATGCGGACCTGAGGCACGGGCGAACAGTCAATTGTTTTCGGCGGCGCAGGCTCGGGATCAGGCTGGGCTATTATTCAATCTCGCGGCGAAGATGGTGCGGCAGTCGGCAGCACTGAACGAGGCGATCATCGTGCGGGATCATGCAAAGGAATTGACGTGTCCTGAGCTTGGCACGGTGTACCGCGCACTTTCTGCCGAGGCTGCGACCGCATTCGGGCTCTCGCCTTCTTTCATCGTTCACGACGAGCTAGGTCAGGTACGCGGCCCGCGCAGCCGGCTCTACGAAGCGCTGGAGACGGCGACGGGTGCGCAGGAGAACCCGCTATCGATTGTGATCTCGACTCAAGCGCCGACCGATGCGGATCTGCTCAGCGTGTTGATTGACGACGGCCTGGCGGCGCACGATCCGCGCGTCGTGGTGTCGCTCTACACCGCGCCGATGGATCTCGACCCGTTCGGCGACGAAGCGATCCGCGCCGCCAACCCGGCCTTCGGCGATTTCCTGAATCCGACCGAAGTTCTCGCGATGGCGGAAGACGCCCGCCGCATGCCGAGCAGGCAGGCCGAGTTCGAGAACTTGATCTTGAACCGGCGCGTCGAGGCGTCGGCGCCCTTCATCAGCCGGCAACTGTGGCAGGCGTGCGGCTCGGCACCGCTGCCGCTCGACGGCCACCCGGTTTACGGCGGGTTGGACTTGTCGGCGGTGAACGACCTCACCGCGCTGGTGCTCGGCGCGCGGATTGACGGGGTGTGGCAGATACACCCGACATTCTGGCTGCCGGGCGACGGGTTGGCGAATAAGGCCAGGGCGGATCGCGTGCCGTATGACGTTTGGCACCGCGACGGGCACCTGCTGGCGGCACCCGGCAAGAGCGTCGACTACGAGTATGTCGCGGAGCATCTGCGCGGCGTGTTCGACCGTCAGGACGTGCGCAAGATCGGCTTTGACAGGTGGGGCTGGAGACACTTGAGGCCGTGGCTGCTCAAGGCCGGCTTCACCGAAGGCCAGCTCGACGAGCATTTCGTCGAGTTCGGGCAGGGCTATCAGGACATGTCGCCGGCGCTGCGCGCGCTCGAAGGCGAGATCCTGAATGGCCGCATTGCGCACGGGGCGCATCCGGTGCTGTCGATGTGCATGGCCAACGCGGTCGTTAAATCCGACCCGGCCGGCAATCGCAAACTCGCCAAGGATCGCTCTGCCGGGCGTATCGACGGCGCGATCGCGCTCGCCGAGTTGTGCGGCGTCGCGCCGCTTGAGGACAGCCAGGAGATCGACATTCAGGCGATGATCGTCTGACCGCCGAAAGTCATTAAGGCCGCTTGGCGGCCTTCCTATCGCCTCCCAGGGGCATTCCAATGCAGATGATCCGCAAGACCGCGGCCGGCAAGGCCGAGGGCAGTCAGTCCTACGTGTTGAGCGACGCGACGATGGACCGTTACGGCGACATCATCGAGCCGGACGGTTGGCTGCTCGACGGCTTCCGGTCGAACCCGATCGCGCTGTTCAACCACTCGCCACATCAGCCGATCGGCAGATGGCAGAACATCCGGGTCGAGGACGGTCGGCTTGTCGCGGACTTCCAGCCGGCGAAGAAGGGCACCTCGCAGCGCACCGACGAGATCCTGTCGCTGATCGAGCAGGACATCTTGCGCGCCACCAGTGTCGGGTTCCGCGGCGTCGCGAGCGAGCCGATCGATCCGAAGCGCCCACTGGCCGGCACCCGCTACACCCGGCAGGAGCTGCTCGAAACCTCCATCGTCAGCGTCCCGGCCAACCCGGCGGCGCTCGCGGTGGCGAAGTCGCTGAACATTTCTGACGACACTATGGCCTTCGTCTTCGGCGGGCATGCCGGACAGAGACGGGACATAGCCACAACCGGCGGGCATGCCGTGACGCAACCCCGATCGAGGGGCACTCCCATGACAACCGAGAACCTCACCACGAGCCAGCAGATCGAAGACCGGCAGGCGCGGCTTAACGCTGCGCGCGACAAGCTGTTCGAGCACACCCAAGACCCCGAGCATGATCCAGACATTGCCAACGGATTGAATGCCGAGATTGCCGAGCAGGAGAAGCGGCTAACATCGTTGCGGGCAACCGAACGGTCGCTGGCGGTGCGTGCCGCAGCCGAGCAACAGGTATTGCCGCCGCTAAGCGCGCCGGCGATCAACCGCCGGCCCCTTGGCCTGCCCGTCAAGGAACGCTCGCCGGGCGCAATATACGCCAATCACTGCGTCGCGCGGTTTATCGCGGTCGCCCGCGGCCTGCCGATTGAGGCGGTGTTGAGCGAGCGCTACCCGGACGACGAGCAGACCGCGGTCGTCACCCGCGCAGCGATCGCCGGCGCAACCACGACAACCGCCGGCTGGGCGGCCGAACTGGTGCAATTGGGTCAGGGCGAGTTCGTCAACAGCCTGATGCCCAACCAGGTGTTTCCCAAGCTGGCGCAACTCGGCACCGCGCTGACCTTCGGCCCGAATGCCGGGGCGATCAAAATCCCGTCGCGCGCCGCAACGCCCTCGATCGGCGGCTCGTTCGTCGCGGAAGCGGCGCCGATCCCGGTTCGCCGGCTGGGCACCACGTCGATCACGCTCTATCCGCACAAGGTCGGCGGCATCTCGGTGTTCAGCCGCGAGATTGCGGCCTATTCCAACCCCGATATCGAGGCGCTGATCCGCACCAGCATCATCGACGACACGCAGATCAACATCGATGCGTTGCTGCTCGACAACGTGGCGGTGTCAACGACGCGGCCGGCGGGCCTCACCAACGGCGTCTCCACCCTCACCGCAACGGCGGGCGGCGGCTATGCGGCGTTTCTCGGTGACCTCGCCAAACTGACGGGGCCATTTTACGCCGTGAATGCCGGCCGCAAGTTGGTGCTGCTGATGAACCCGGCGCAGCGCAACCAGTTGATGTTCGCGCCGGGGCCGGCCGGCGCGCCATTCGGCTGGCCAACCCAATTCACCGACATGTTTACCGTCATCACCTCGACCAGCATCGCGGCAGGCGCGGTTTACATGATCGACGCGGCGGATTTTGTCAGTGTGTCCGGCGCACCGGAGTTCGAGGTCAGTGAAGTCGCGACCATCCACATGGAGGACACGACACCGCTGAACATCGCGTCCGGCGCGCAGGGCTCGGGCGTGTTGGCGACCCCGACGCAATCAATGTTCCAAACCGCGCAGATCGCGATCCGCATGCTGGCCAACGTCAACTGGGCGATGCGGCGCAGCGGCATGGTGCAGTTCATCGGTACCGGCGTGAACTGGGGATAAAGCCAGGGGCGGGGCTTCGGCCCCGCCTGCTCGTGGAGGAAAAACCATGCGAAGCGACCGCACGGCGCGCGATGACGAAGGCCCGGCCCCGATGCCGCAACCGTCGCAGGTGCGCGCCGATTACATCAAGGAGCAGGTGCACGGCGAAGAGCCGAGCGCGCTGGCGCCGCCGCGCAATCTCGACGTGCCCTATCTCGGGGGCGATGGCGTGGTGGGCGCCACGCTCACCTGCACGATGGGCGTCTGGGGCGGCCAGCCGACCGACTATGCCTATGCTTTCAAAAGCGACGGCGCCGATGTTGCCGGCAGCGGCAACAGCTATGTGGTGGCGGCAAGCGATGCCGGACACAGCATGACCTGCGTCGTTACCGCGACCAATGCCGCCGGGTCAACCGCCGCGCCGCCGTCCAATGCCATTGCCGTAGCGGCGGCGTAAACCGAATCACAACGGAGGAAATGATGGACAGCACACGCCGCACACCGCCGGCCCCGGAAGCCGACCGGAAGGATCAGGAGCGAGCCCAGAAAGAGCAGACCGACAAGGAAATTGCCGAGCGGGTATCGTCGCCGCCGGAACAGCCGACGCCGACACAGGAGGAAGCCGACGCCTTCAAGGAGGGTGCCGCGGAAGCGCCCGCCGAGCCGCCGCCCGAAGCGCGCCACGGTGAAACCGCGCACCAGCGCCGCGAACGCGAAGAAAAAGAACGGCAACAGCGCGACGTGAAGCCGGAGCAAGGCCGCAGCGGTTATCAGACCCGCACCTGATGGCCAACTGGCTCACCCGAATGCTGCCGTGGGGGCGGGCGGCCGAGGGGCAGTACCGCCCCGGACCCTATTTCCTCTCCCACGGCTGGCTGCCCGCCGGCAGTTCGTGGAATTACTGGCAGAACGGCCAAAACGTGCAGCCCTATGGCGGGCGCAGCGCCATGCTGGAGGCGTGCATCAGCGCCTACAGCCAGACGGTGCCGATGTGCCCCGGCGACCACTGGCGCAGCCTGTCGAATGGCGGGCGCGAGCGGGTGACGAATTCGGCGCTGTCGCGCATCATGCGGCGGCCGAACGATTACCAGAGCATCAGCGATTTTTTGCTGAACCTGACGCGGCGGCTGTATGAGCGCGGCGAGACATTTGCACTCGCGGTCCGCAACGCACGCGCCGAGATCATTGAACTGCACCTGATGCGCGAGGGCTCGGCGACGGTGGCCGAGGATGGCAGCATCTTCTATTCGCTACAGGGCAACGAGATCATCGAGCAGCGGCTGGATCTATCGTATCCGGTGCCGGCGCGCGATGTGCTGCACATTCGGCTGCATACGCCGCGGCATCCGCTCAAGGGCGCGAGCCCGATCATGGCGGCGGCGCTGGATCTGGCAATGTCGGATGCGGCGCTCAACCAACAGATCGCGTTCTATCTCAACCAGGCGCGGCCGAGCTTTCTGCTGACTGCCGATCTGCCGCTGAAACGCGAGCAGGCGCAGGAACTGCGCCAATGGTGGGATCACCAGACACAGGGCGAGAATGCCGGGCGCACGCCGATCCTGACGCACGGGCTTAAGGCGCAGTCGATCGCGACAAGCGCGGTCGACGCGCAACTCGCCGAAATGCTCAAGATGAGCGATCAGAACATCGCGCTGGCGATGCGGATACCGCTGCAAATCCTCGGCATCGGCGGCACAACCTACGCCAACACCGAGTTATTGATGCAGTCGTGGATCGGCACCGGGCTGGGCTTTACCCTGAACCACATCGAGGAAGCCTTCGGGCAACTCTTCCAGCTTCGCGGCGTGCCCGACGAGTACCTCGAACTCGACACCCGCGCGCTGCTGCGCTCGGCTTATCGGGAGCGGATCGAGGCGCTGGCGCGCGGTGTCATTTCCGGCATCTACAGTCCCGACGAGGCACGCGCATCCGAAGACCTGCCGGCTGTACCGGGTGGTCATGGATCTGAACCGAGGGTGCAGCAACAGGTCGTCCCGCTGAGCTATGGCAGCGACATGCAGCCGCCGACGCCGCAGGCGGCATTGCCGCCGCCGGATACGCCACAACCTCCCGCCGACGCAGCGCAAAAGACCGATGAACATGCATCAGAACGGGCAGTCCTTGCCTACCGTGCCGAACGCCGCCGGGCCGCTTGAGGCGCTCGCCGCCGAACTGGCGGCGGACGCCGCCCGTATCGAACGGGACTTGAAGCTGACGATGGCGGCGCTCGCGGCAGACATGCGGGCAGCGTGGGCTGAGGCCGAGTTGCGCGTCGAGCGGCTGGTCACGGCGCGCCTCGCCGAACTCAAGGACGGCGAAATCGGGCCGCCGGGACCGCCTGGCGAGCGTGGAGAGCCGGGCGAGGCTATCACAGGCCCAGCCGGCGAACCGGGCATTCCCGGGCCACCCGGGGAACCGGGAGAAGCGGGCGCCGAGGGGCGCGGCTTCACAATCCGCGGGACGTGGAACCCGGCGTCCGAGTATCGCGCGCTCGATGTTGTGATGCTCAACGGCGCGAGCTTTGCGGCGCGGGTCGATGGCCCGGGTCCGTGCCCCGGTGAGGGCTGGCAGATGCTCGCGGCGCAGGGCGGCTATGGCAAGCCGGGCAAGCCCGGCGAGCGGGGCGAGCGCGGGCCGCCGGGGCCGACGCCTACCGCGCTCGAAGTCGATCCCGAGGGCATGCTGACGCTGCGCTTTGGCGACGGCAGTGCGCTCGGCTGCGATCTCTACCCGCTGCTGTCGCGGCTCGCCCGGTGAACTACTACCGCATCACCCGCGTCGTCACGCCGGCGACGAGCCTCGATCTGGTGACGCTGGATCAAGCCAAGGCATTGCTTGGCATCGATCCGGCGGACACTTCGAAAGACGCGCAGATCAGCCAGCACATCAGCGCGACCTCGGCGGCGATCGCCAATTACTGCGACCGCGTATTCGTCCAGCAGGTTTATCGCGATCAGGTCCGCAATGCTTACGGCGGCTACGGCGAGCCGTTCATAACCCGGCAATATCCGATCGCGGTTGACGTTGCCGGCGTGCCGCTCGTCGCCGTCACCGAAGCGGGCGTGGCGCTCGACCCGGCATACCTCGACATCTACCCGGACGCCGGCAGCCTCTACCGGCTCGACGGGTCGGCGGCGCCTTATGCCTGGAATACCGCGACGTTGGTGGTCGATTACACCGCCGGCTTCGACCCGATCCCGGCCGATGTGCAGGGCGCCTGCCTGGAGTGGATATCGATCCGCTACAGCGCGGTCGGGCGCGATCCCTCGGTGCGTAGCGAGACGATCCCCGACCTCATCACCCAAGTCTACAGCAGCAGCGGAGACACCTCGGACGCGACGGGGATGCCGGGCGCGGTCCGCGAGTGGCTGACCCCGTACCGGATCAGTTGGGCGCTGTGACGCCGCAGACGCTCATCTCCCGTCTCGACGCGGCCATTGCCGGCTACGGCCAGACGGTCACCTTGCAGCGCACCGCGGTCGATCCGGTGACCGGCGCCAACACGATCTCCGAACAGGTCGAAGCACCGGCGGCGGTGCGCAACTTCGGGCCGCAGTCGCTGGAGGCCGGCGAGTCGCAGGAAATCCGCGTGGTGCTCAGCCCGACCGGCCTCGGCAGCTTCGGCGTCCCGTCGCGCGACGACATCATTCTGATCGACGGCAACCCGGCCAACATCACCGAGATTGCGCCGTTGTCCTACGGCGGCGCGCTGTGCCGCGTGAACCTGCTCTGCCGTGGCTGATCAGCGCGAAGTCATCCTGTCGCGTCTGGCGGCGCTGTGCGCGTCTGTCAGCGGCATTACCGCAGTGGTGCGCAACGCCCTCGACGTGCCGTCGAACGCACGGCCCGCCGTCATCATCCAGGACGGCATCGAGACGATGCTCAACCAGCCCGAAACGGTGCGCCACAGCGAAATTCAGCGCATGGAATTGTCGCCGGGGATCAGCGTCTATATCCGCGCCGGCGGCACCGCCGATCCCGGCGTGCTGCTGTCGCGCTACCGCAGCGCCATCGTCGCCGCCGTGCTGGCGGACGGCCAGTTGCGCGATGCCGTGGGCACCACCGGCCGCATCACCTATCAGGGCTGCGTCGTGCTGCCGCCCGATGCCGAAGCCAAGGAACACCGGCTCGATATCACCCTGACGTTCGTTTACGCCTTCCGCCTGGGCGATCTTGCGGCGTGAGCGGCCTCAACGTCAGCGTCGATTCCAACGTCAACAGCCTGATCCTGCGTCTCGACAAGATGCCGGATGAGCTGAAGCGCCGGCTCGAAGTCAAGATCACCCAACTGACGACGCAACTGCTGTCGCAAGTCAAAGCTCGCGAGCCGGTTCAAACCGGGCGGCTGCGCGCCGCCACGCGCCGCTTCGTGGATGTTCGCAATAATTTCGTGCGTGGCCGCGTGCGGATATTGCCGGCCGGCAAGGCGCAGCGGGTCGCGGCGGCATTCGGCGCTCTCGAATACGGTGCGCCGGGACAGCGCCGCAGCGGGCCGGTTCCGGTGAGGGGCTACCGGCGGAACACCGGGCCGGTCGCCGCCTACCAACGCCGCCGCCCGCACATCAGGGCACGCCGCTTTCTGCGCGGCCCGGGCGCCGCGATGCGCCCGCGGGCACGCGCCGAGCTCGAAGCGATCGTCGGCGAGACACTGCGCGAATTCACCAAGTTTTAGGAGGAGAAACGGCGATGCCCGCAAGCACACTGAACATCGGGCTACAATCCCAGATCAACGGCGAGTTGGTGTTCACCGGCACCAACGACATCGGGCCGAAGGTGGTGATCACCTTGCCGCTGGTGCAGTTCGGGCCATCCGGCGCGCTCGGCTTTATCCAGGACGAGTGGGGGCAGATCGAACTGACCGGGGACGTTCTGGCCGATCCGACCACCGGCTCGTTCGGCACCCTGGTTCACCCGGATGACGCGATGGTGAGCCCTAGCACCGCCGCCTACTACGTCGGCACCGGGATCATTACCTGGCTGGGCGAGGGCGACGTGACCCCGCGCGATGTCGGCAACGTCAACACCTTTGAATTGACGCCGGCCGTCGAGCGCCTGGAGCACTGGAACCACCGCGTCGGCGGCATCCGCAAAAAGGACTTTTCGCCGGTCGTGCAGCAGACGCTCGAAGTCCACATGGTCATGGACGAGTTCACCGCGGCGAACCTGCAAATGGCGCTGCTCGCGACGGCGGGGCCATAGAACTAAATGGTTTCGCTGGTCGACATTGTTCCGCAAACCAAGACGGTGCAGATCGCCGCCGGCGACCTGGAACTCCGTGGTCTCGGCTTGCGCCACGTCGCCGATCTGCTCGTGCGCTTTCCGGAATTGCGTAAGCTCTTCGTCCAGGGCGCGCCGGCGCTCGATGTCGAGGCACTGATCGAGACGGCACCGGAAGCTGTCGCGGTGATCATAGCGGAAGCGGCGGAGCAGCCGGAAGCGGCGCCGCAGATCGCCGAAGCCATGGCGCTCGACGATATGGTCAACTGCCTGCTGGCGGTGCGCGATCTCACGATGCCCAATGGCACCGCCCCTTTTATGGAGCGCCTGCGAAAGCTGATCGGCGCCGGCGGCGCCGCCGACCAGCCTGGCAGGGATCAGGATACGAGTTCGCCGCCGCCGCCGAGCAACTGATCGCCTATGGGCACAGTGCGCGCGATGTCTGGGACTACACACCACGCCAGGCGGCAGCCTTCCTCATCATCGGCGGCCACCGCAGGCGCCGCGAAATGAGCCAGGAACTACGGCTCGGCTTCCTGGCGAACCGCGGCGACGAGAAGACCGTCCGCGCCACCCTCAAAGACTGGGAAAGCTGACACCGTGGCCGATAACCTGACGATCTCGATCGGCGCTGATACCAGCAAGCTCAAAGCCGATCTCGAAATCGCCAAGCAGGCTTTGAAGCAGCTTGGGCAGCAGGTCACCGCGGCGGCGCGCGACGTTGCCAAGGGCGTCGGCGATCCGGCGCGGGTGCAGCAACTCAGCAGGGCATGGGAACAGCAGGGCGCGGTCGTTCGCCAACTCTCAGGCGAATACCGCAACCTGTCCGGTTCGGTGGACGGCGCCAGCCGAAGCTTCCGCAGTCTGGTTAGCGAGAGCCGTGGGCTGCGCCGCATATCCGGCGAACTCACCAATTTCAGCGGCGGCATCTCAGGGCTAACCACACTCCTGGGCGGCCTCGCGGGCGGGTTTGTCGGCGCCTTCGCCGGGCAAGCGGTCGGTAACGCGATCAGCTTCATGCTCAAAAGCCTCGGCTCGATGGCCGAGGCACTCTCCAAGCTACAGAATCAGGCGCTTCAATCCGGCCTCCCGCCGATCGTAATGCAGGCGATTGGTGAGGCGGCGAAGCGCGCCGGGCTCGATGCCGAGATCGGCGCCAAGTCATTGGAGACCTTCTCTAGGGCTCTCGACGCGCTGCGCGCCAAGCCCGACCCCGGCATCCAGATCGTCAACGGGATGAGGATGGTCATCCCGCAGATTGAAAAGGGCGCGGCAGTAACCAAGGACTGGTCGAATTCCCTGGAGGCGCTCGGTATCAACTTCAGGAGATTTCCCGACACCCCGCAAGGCAAAATCGACGCCTATCGGGCCGCGATCCAGAGAGCCCTCGAACTCGAAGCCCGGTTCCCATCGCAGATCAACCGGCTGTCACAGGATCTCTTCGGCGCCCCTATTGCCATGATCCGGGCAATGGCCGGCGATGTTGCACAACTCGACGCGCTGATCGCGAAGCTGGCGCAAACGGATCGCGGCGCGACAAACGCAAGGTTGCAGGCGCTCGGCCAACTCAAAACGGCGCAGGGGGAGCTCGGCACGGCATGGCAGGAGATGAACGCCCGCTATGAAACCTGGTTGTTCGGTCAACAGGCCGGCGCGAACCAATGGCTCGCCCGGTTCATTGAGCAGAATTCAACCATTGAGGGGCTGCAGGCTAATTTCGCACGCAACACCCAGGCGACGCTCGATGCGATGCTAGGTAGCTGGAATTCGTTTTCAGCGGCCGTCCAGGGGCTACTCGACTCGATGCTGCAAGGCTGGACCTCGTTCTGGTCCTCCGTTCAAAGCCTCGGTGAAAGCACGCTGACTTGGATCAGCAATCAGATCAGCGCGATTATGGACCTCATAAACAAAGCGGTGGCCGCCACCCAAGCGGCGATTGGCGGCGCCGCTGCCGCCGGTGCCCCGGTCGGTCCTGGCGGCTTCGCCGCAGGCGGTGTGGTGCGCGGTCGCGGCACTGGCACCAGCGACAGCATTCTCGCACGTCTCAGCAATGGCGAATTCGTCATGCGCGCCGCCGCCGTCCAGCATTGGGGTGCCGGCATGCTGTCGGCGATGAACTCGGCCGGGATGCCGCGCTTTGCCGATGGCGGCCTCGTCACCGCCGGTGCGGGCGGCAGCCCGGTGCATCTCCACCTCGGCGGCCACAGCTTCGCACTGTCGGGCTCGACCGGCGTCGTCGAGGCGCTCGTCGTCGAGGCGCGCCGGCAACAGGTGCGCAGCGCGGGCGTCAAACCGTCGTGGTACGGCGGCAGGCCGGGCGGGCATTAAATGCCAGCGCCGTTCGCGACCGTCTTCGACATCATCTACTACGACAACGGCACCGCCGTTTCCGGCGTGCCGCCCTACTCGGCGCGCGGCCTCAAAGGCACGCTGACGCCGATCGACCTCGCGCAGGGCAGCGACAAGCTCGCCCGCACCGTCAACGGCACGCTGATCGATCTCTCAGCGCCGCAGATGCGCAAGTATCAACTGGAAGCGAATGGCGACGACCAGG
>Ga0070675_100003659_pt1 | contig 11691 bp, 8 predicted proteins | sample KBSM43metaG_FD_65343 | JGI IMG/M metagenome (GOLD analysis project Ga0070675, IMG submission 65343) | Miscanthus rhizosphere microbial communities from Kellogg Biological Station, Michigan, USA - KBS M4-3 metaG | ecosystem: Host-associated > Plants > Roots > Rhizosphere > Soil ...
GCGTGCTTCGTCGAGCCCATTGCCGGATCGAGCGGCTGCCTCGTCCCCCCGAAGGGCTATCTGAAGCGCCTGCGCGAGATCTGCGATGCGCACGGCATCCTGCTCGTGTTCGACGAAGTGATCTGCGGCTTCGGCCGCACCGGCCAGAACTTCGCCGCGCAGAGCTTCGGCGTCACCCCGGACCTGCTGACGATGGCGAAGGGCCTGACCAACGGCTCGCAGCCGATGGGCGCTGTTGCGGTGAGCGAGCGCATCCACGACACGATCATGGGCGCGGCACCAGAAGGTGCGATCGAGCTCTTCCACGGCTACACGTATTCCGGGCATCCGGCGTCGTGCGCCGCGGGACTCGCGACGCTCGACATTTACAAGAATGAAGGGCTGTTCGAGAAGGGTCGCGAGCTGTCGCCATATTTTCTGGACGCGATCTTCTCGCTGCGCGACGTGCCGGTCGTGGCCGATATCCGCGGCTACGGAATGTTCGCGACCGTCGACGTGCATCCTGACGGCGCGCCAGGCAAGCGGGGCCACGTGTTCCAAAAGAGGCTCTTTGCGAACGGCCTGAATCTTAAGACGACCGGCGACTCCGCGATCATCGCGCCGCCGCTCATCGCGGAGGAGAAGCACGTCGACGAGATCGCCGACGTGCTGCGCCGGACGCTCAAGGCGCTTTGACGCTTTCGGGCCTTCGGGTGCGCCGCGGGCCGCCCGGTCCGGTGTAAGGTAATTGCTTCACTTCAGGAGGGAGATCGCATGAAACGCATCGTCGCAGGATTGCTTTTTGCCGCGTTCGCGGCGGCCCCGGCGTGGGCGCAGAAGGAAGTCACGATCGGCTACCAGGACATGGTGGTGCCGTACCGGATCGCGCAGGAAGCGAAGGAAATCGAGAACGCCACCGGCTACAAGGTGAACTGGAAGCAGTTCGGCGGCGGCGGCGAAGTCATCAAGGCGATGGCGTCGGGCGCGGTGCAGATCGGCGAAGTCGGCTCCGCGGGCATTGCGGCTGCCGTGTCGCGCGGTGAGCCGCTCGAGCTCTTCTGGATCCTGGACGACATCGGCTCGGCCGAAGCGCTGGTTGCAAAAAACGGCTCGGGCATCAATTCGATCGCCGATTTGAAAGGCAAGAAGATCGCGATGCCGTTCAACTCGACGACGCACTTTCACACGATGGTCGCGCTCGACCAGTACAAGATCAATCCGGCCGACGTGCAGATCCTCAACATGCGCCCGCCCGAAGTGCGCGCCGCATGGCAGCGCGGCGACATCCAGGCGACGTTCATCTGGGATCCGGTGCTCGCCGAAGTGAAAAAGGACGGCAAGGTGATCATCACTTCCGGTCAGATCTCGGCGGAAACGGGCAAGGCCACGTTCGACGGCTATGTCGTCAATCGCGACTGGGCGAAGGCCAATCGCGACTTCATGGTGAAGTTCGTGAAGATCATGGCCGCTTCCGACGACAAGTATCGGAAGAACACGGGGAACTGGACGAAGGACTCGAACGAGGTCAAGGCCGTTGCGAAGTGGTCGGGCGCCAAGCCCGAGGACGTGCCCGCCGGAATGGGGTTGTACAAGTTCCCGACCGCGTCCGACCAAGCGACAAAGTGGCTCGGCGGCGGCGCCAACAGCACGGCAGCGAAGGCTTTGGCGGCAACGGCGCAGTTCCAGCTGTCGCAGAAGCAGATCGAGAAGACGCTCCCCGATTACTCGGTCGCGGTCAATCCGAGCTACGCGGCCGAAGCTGCGAAGTAAGCTCGTTGCGTCACAACGGTGACGCAATGAGCAAGCTCGAAGTACGCCATCTGTCGGTCAGCTACGCGGGGCGCGGCGGCCGCACGACCCACGCGCTGTCGGACGTGAACCTGGCGCTCGATCCCGGCGATTTCGTCGTCGCATTGGGCGCCTCCGGCTGCGGCAAGACGACGCTTCTGTCCTGCATCGCGGGGTTCATGCAGTACTCCGCGGGGCAAATCGTGCTCGACGCCAAGCCCGTCACCGGGCCTGGCGCGGAGCGCGGCGTCGTTTTCCAGAAGCACGCGCTGATGCCGTGGCTCAACGTCGCCGAGAACGTCGCGTTCGGCCTGCGGATGCGGGGTGTCGAGAAGGCGGAGCGCCGGCGCATCGCGCTCGACAAGCTGCGCCTCGTCGGTCTCGAGAAGTTTGCCGGCCATCCGATCTACCAGCTCTCGGGCGGCATGCAGCAGCGCGTCGGCCTTGCCAGGGCGCTCGCGAGCGATCCCGAGGTGATGCTGATGGATGAGCCGCTCGGGGCGCTCGACGCGCTGACGCGTGAGCAGATCCAGGAGCTCATCCTGAAGCTGTGGTGGGAGACGAAGAAGATGTTCTTCTTCATCACGCACAGCGTCGAGGAGGCGCTGTTCCTCGCCACCGAGCTCATCGTCATGACGCCGTCGCCGGGACGCATCGCGCATCGCTACCGCCTCGAGTTCGGCCGCCGTTTTGTCGAGAGCCGCGACGCGCGCGCCGTGAAGGCAGATCCCGAATTCATCCGCCTGCGCGAAGAGGTGCTGGGCCTCATTCACTCGGCGCCGAATACGGCGGAGGCTTTGGTCCCATGAGCGCGAATTGCCCGAAGCGCGAAGCACGAAGGATGGTTAAGTGAGCGCTTCGGAGCCTGCGGCAGCCGCCGGCTCCAGCGCGCCCGAGAAAGAGGGCGCAGCGCCGGCGCCGCTGCGCACCGTCAGCGGCTACAGCATTCCGGGCGAGGGATCGAGCACGCTCATCAGCGTGGTGACGGTCGCTGCGCTGTTCGCGCTGTGGTGGATCGCGACGCACTTCGGATGGATCCGCGACATTTTCCTTCCGCCACCCGAGAAGATCGTCACGAGCTTCGCCGACGCCTGGAAAGGCGACATCCAGGGCGGCCGCCCGTTGCTCGAGCACTTCTGGGCGAGCCTGATGCGCGTCTTCGCGGCATTCCTGCTCGCTTGCATCACGGCGATCCCGGCCGGCATCGGGATGGGTGTCTCGCGCATTGCGCGCGGCATCTTCGATCCGCCAATCGAGTTCTACCGGCCGTTGCCCCCGCTTGCGTACCTGCCGCTCATCGTGATCTGGTTCGGAATCGAAGAGACCGCGAAGGTGATCCTCATCTACCTCGCCTGCTTCGCGCCGCTTGCGATGGCGGCTCGCGCAGGCGTCAAGAACGTGATGATCGAGCAGATCAACGCCGCGTACTCGATGGGCGCGTCGAAATGGCAGGTGATCTGGCACGTCGTGATCCCTGCCGCAATGCCCGAAATCTTCACCGGCATGCGCATTGCGATCGGATTCGGCTGGACGACGCTCGTCGCCGCCGAAATGGTCGCGGCCACCGTGGGCCTCGGCCAGATGGTGCTCAACGCATCGAATTTCCTGCGCACCGATGTCGTGATCATGGGCATCGTCGTGATCGGCGGCGTCGCTTACCTGTTCGATCTCCTGATGCGCTACGTCGAGCGCGCGGTCGTCCCGTGGAAAGGCAAGGTCTAGTGAACTGTAAAAGTCCACTCGTGCCTGTTCGCAACAAGCGCGGCGCGGCGAACCACTAATGGCAATTCCCCGGCTTGCCGTTTCGCCGCCGCCGCTCGCGCTCAAGCTCTTCCCGTTCCTCGCGTGGCGCCACCGCGTGACGCGCGCGACAATGCGGGCTGACCTCATGGCGGGACTGATCAGCGCGCTCGTCGTGCTGCCGCAGGGGGTAGCGTACGCGACGCTCGCCGGCATGCCTCCGCAATACGGCCTCTACTGCGCGATGCTGCCCGCGGTCGTCGCGGCGCTGTGGGGGTCGAGCTGGCAGCAGATCTCCGGGCCGACGAATGCGATGTCGCTCGTCGTCTTTGCGACCATGGCGCCGCTCGCCGCTCCCGGCTCGGACGACTACGTGACGCTCGTGCTGACGCTAGCATTCATCGTCGGGCTCATGCAGCTCGGCATGGGCGTCGCGCGGCTGGGTGCGCTCGTCAACTTCATTTCGCACACCGTCGTCGTCGGCTTCACCTCCGGCGCCGGTCTCCTCATCATCGCCGCGCAGCTCAGGAATTTTTTCGGCGTGCCGGTCCCGGCGGGGTTGGGATTCTTCGAGACGCTCGCCGCGTTCCTGCAAAACGTCGGCAAGGTCGACCCGGGGATCACCATCACGGGAGTCGCAACGCTCGCGGTTGCGATCGTCGGCAAGCGTTTCCTTCGCCGCATCCCGTACATGATCGTCGCGATGATTGCCGGAAGCTTCGTCGGCTATGCGCTCGTGACGAGCGGCACGTTTCACGTGCCGACCGTCGGCGCGCTGCCGTCGGGCGGTCCGTCGCTCTCCTCACCGTCGTTCGACCTCGAGACATGGCGGCGCATCTTCCCGCCCGCGCTGGCGCTCACCGTGCTGGGCCTCACCGAGGCTGTTTCGATTGCACGCGCGGTAGCGGTAAAGACCGGCCAGCGGATCGACGGCAACCAGGAGTTCATCGGCCAGGGGCTGGCCAACATCGTGGGTGCATTCAGCTCGGCGTATCCGTCCAGCGGCTCCTTCAACCGCAGCGGCGTCAACTTCGAGGCCGGCGCGCGCACGCCGCTCGCCGCGGTGTTCTCGGCTGTGTTGCTGCTGATCGTCCTGCTTGGCGTCGCGCCACTCGCAGCGTACCTGCCGCTCGCGGTAATGGCAGCGCTGCTGTGGGTCGTTGCGTGGGGCCTCTTCAACGCGCACGAAATGCTGCGCATCGCGCGCACGAACCGTGGCGAGGCGCTCGTCCTCGGCGTCACCTTCATCGCAACGCTCGCGATCCAGCTGGAGTTCGCGATTTTCGTCGGTGTGCTGGCGTCGCTCTTCGTATATCTCAACCGCACGACGCATCCCCGCCTCATCCCCGTCGTCCCGAACGCTTCGTCGCCGGCGCGTCGGTTCGTTCCGCCGCCCGAGGGCGGCGCCCAATGCCCGCAACTCGCGATGCTGCGCGTCGACGGCTCGCTCTTCTTCGGCGCCGTCGAGCATGTGCGCGACGAGCTTTCCGCCGTGCGCGAGCGCGAACGCGACCGGCCTCACCTCCTGCTCATCGGCAGCGGCATCAACTTCATCGACGTCGCGGGTGCGGAGCTCCTGGTTCGCGAAGCGGAGGTGACGCGCGACGCCGGCGGCTGCCTTTACCTCTGCAACCTGAAGCCCGCCGTGCGCGCGGAGCTCGAGCGCGGCGACTTCCTAGAGCTCTTCGGCCGCGACAACGTCTTCGGCACGAAGGACGAGGCGATTCGCGCGATCTACGCGCGCCTCGATCGGGAGAAGTGCCGCGTCTGCACGGCACGCATCTTCGACGAGTGCAAGGCCGCGCTGCCCGACGAGGATCGCAGAGCGGTTGTGCTGCCCCCGCTGAAGTGACGTCGCTGCGGCTCGCCGATCCCGACAAGGATCGACGGGCCGGAAAGTGCCATCAGTGGCCGGCCTTGATCTCGGTCACAGTTTGTTTCGCAATCGACGTTGGGGCACGGTCAACTCCTGCGGCTGAAACAGCTTCGCCTGGAAGGACGGGTCAGGAAAGACCGGGGGGTCCTTCCGGATCTCGGGTCTGATGAACGCAACGGCGGCGGCGTTCGGATTGCCCCGTCAGCTCCTTGATGTACGACGATGAGTTGAATGCGGCCCAGTAGGGCTTCGCCCTCTTGATGACCGCAGCCGCTTCCCTCCAGTGCCGCGGATCGACGTCATTGCCCGGATAGCCGAGATAAACGAGTGCGGCAGCGAACAGCCCCCCGCACTGTCCAGCACGGTGACGCGGCCCTTGATTTTTTCGAGATATCTCGGCTCGAAGATTACGGCCCACGTGGTGGTGGGAAGGCCCAGAGCCTTCGCCTTCTCGTCGTTGTAGCCGATGATCGTCGTTCCGTATGCGTAAGGGGCCGAGAACCTGTGGCCGGGGTCGAACGGCGTGTCGAGATAGGCCGGGTCGATGTTCTTGAGGTTCGGCACGCGCGCCTTGTCGACCGGAATGAGCCGCCCGCTGCGGATCAGTGTCTGCACGGCGTGCGATGTCGGCACGTACATGTCGTAACCCCTGGCGCCCGCTGCGAGCTTCGCCAGCAGCTCCTTTTGTCCGAGTAGTACGTCTGCACGACGGTGCATTTGCAGAATTCCTGGAAGCGGCCGACCGTTTCCGGCGGAAGGTAGTCGTTCCAGTTGTACAGGTGGAGCTCATTCCTGGCGGCGAGCGCCCCGGGCGCAAACAGCAGCAACGCGGCAAGCAGGGCCAGTCGCTTCATCGATGGTTACCGTCGGCTGCTATCGCCGGCTCGCCACCTGCGGGCCGCGCCGCTCACACCACTACCGTTGCCGCACGCAGTCCATGAAGTAGCGCGTGCGGGCGGGATCGTGCTCCTCGATGAGCCCGTGGATGTCGGTGTCGAAGCCGGGGAACTGCGCGTTGAAGTTGCGGGCGAACTTGAGATACTCGACGATCGTCCGGTTGAAGCGCTCGCCCGGGATCAGCAGCGGAATGCCGGGCGGATACGGCGTGAGCAGCACGCTCGTAACGCGACCTTCCAGGTTGTCGATCTCGACGCGCTCGATCTCGCGATGCGCCATGCACGCGAACGCGTCCGAGGGCTTCATCGCCGGCTGCATGTCCGACAGGTACATCTCCGTCGTCACGCGGGCAACGTCGTGCATCTTGTACATGTCATGGATCTGCTGGCACAGATCGCGCAGCCCCACCCGCTCGTAGTGCGGCTGCTTGGCGACGAACTCGGGCAGGATCCGCCACAGCGGCTGGTTGCGGTCGTAGTCGTCCTTGAACTGCTGCAGCGCGGTCAGCAGCGTGTTCCAGCGGCCCTTCGTGATGCCGATGGTGAACATGATGAAGAACGAATAGAGGCCGGTCTTCTCGACGATGACGCCGTGCTCGGCGAGAAAGCGCGTCACGATCGACGCCGGTATTCCCGTCTTCGCGAACTTGCCGGAGACATCAAGGCCCGGCGTGATGATCGTCGCCTTGATCGGGTCGAGGATGTTGAACCCCTGCGCGAGATTGCCGAAGCCATGCCAGCGCTCGTTAGCCCGCAGCAGCCAGTCGTCGCGCTTGCCCATGCCTTCGGGCGCGAGGCGCTCGGGTCCCCAGACCTTGAACCACCAGTCCTTGCCCCACTCGTCGTCGACCTTGCGCATCGCGCGGCGGAAGTCGAGTGCCTCGATGATCGATTCCTCGACGAGCGCGGTGCCGCCGGGCGGCTCCATCATCGCCGCCGACACGTCGCACGACGCGATGATCGCGTACTGCGGCGACGTCGAGGTGTGCATCAGGTACGCCTCGTTGAAGATGTGGCGGTCGAGCTTGCGGTTCTCGGACTCCTGCACGATGATCTGCGATGCCTGCGACAGCCCGGCGAGGAGCTTATGCGTCGAGTGCGTCGCGAAGATCAGCGAATCCTTGCTGCGCGGGCGATCCTTGCCGATCGCGTGCATGTCCTTGTAGAACTCGTGGAACGCGGCGTGCGGCAGCCACGCCTCGTCGAAGTGCAGCGTCTCGATCGAGCCGTTCAGCGTCTGCTTCAGCATCTCGACGTTATAGGCAATGCCGTCGTACGTGCTCTGCGTGAGCGACAGGATCCGCGGCTTCTTGTTCGCAGCCTCGCGCGCGAACGGATTGGCGTCGATGCGCTTGCGGATGTTCTCCGGCCTGAACTCCTCGAGCGGAATGGGCCCGATGATGCCGAGGTGGTTGCGCGTCGGCGGCAGGAATACCGGGATCGCCCCCGTCATCGTGATCGCGTGCAGGATCGACACGTGACAATTGCGGTCGACCACGGCGATGTCGCCGGGTGCGACGTTCGCGTGCCACACCATCTTGTTCGACGTCGAGGTGCCGTTGGTGACGAAGAAGCAATGGTCCGCGTTGAAGATGCGCGCGGCATTGCGCTCGGCCGCGGCCACGGGCCCCGAGTGATCGAGCAGCTGGCCGAGCTCGTCGACCGAATTGCAGACGTCGGCGCGCAGCATGTTCTCGCCAAAGAACTGGTGGAACATCTGCCCGACGGGGCTCTTGAGGAACGCCACGCCCCCGGAATGGCCCGGGCAGTGCCACGAATAGGAGCCGTCCTGCGCGTACTCGACGAGCGCCCGGAAGAACGGCGGCGACAGCGAGTCGAGGTAGCTCTTCACCTCGCGGATGATGTGCCGGGCGACGAACTCCGGCGTGTCCTCGAACATGTGGATGAAGCCGTGGAGCTCGCGCAGCACGTCGTTGGGGATGTGGCGCGACGTGCGCGTCTCGCCGTAGAGATAGATGGGGATCTCGGCGTTGCGGAAGCGAATCTCCTCGATGAACTTCCGCAGGTTCAGCACCGCGGGATCGAGCTCCGGGCCCGGGGTGAACTCCTCGTCGTCGATCGACAGGATGAAGGCGGATGCGCGCGACTGCTGCTGCGCGAATTGGGACAGGTCACCGTAGCTCGTGACGCCGAGCACTTCCATGCCTTCCTTCTCGATCGCCGCGGCAAGCGCGCGGATGCCGAGCCCGGAGGTGTTCTCCGAGCGGAAGTCTTCGTCGATGATGACGATGGGGAAGCGGAATTTCATGAGACCGGGGTCCTGTCGTGTAAGCGGGCGAAGCCGCGCGCACCGCGCCGGCGCGCCGCTCTGCGGCGCAGCGTCGGCGGGGGCGATGGAAAGGCGCGCATTATGGGACGATTCACGAGCGATGGCTACGAAAAAGTGGGGTCGGAGACGAGTTTTGGCGCATCTCGGCGGCCGCTGGAAAGCGGTCGCAAAGAGCGTCTTTGACCGTGCTTTTCGGCGTTACGCGCTCGTCACGAGCACGCCCGCGGCCCCCGCCAGCAGGGCGAGGCCGATCGGCGTTCGCAGCCGTCGTCCGAACGGAAGGTTCTTCTCGGCGGCCATCAGCGCGGCCAACGCCAGCATCCAGCCGACGCTGCCGACGCCGACCACGAACATCGTCAGCATCAGCGCCCAGCAGCAGCCCACGCAAAAAATGCCGTGGTCGATCCCGATGCGAAACGCTTCGCGCGCCGGCCACACGCCGTGCCAGCGCGAGGTGATGAAGCCGAATGGCGTCCGGCATTGATCGAGGCAGCGGTACTTGAGCGCGCTCCACTGGAAGAGACCGGCGCCGCCCAGCACGGCGGCGCCGACCCACGCTCCGTGCGCCACGAACCATCCATTGCCGGACGCCGCCCAGCGAATCGCGGCGTCGGCGCCGTGAGCCGCGATGCCGAATGCGAACCATGCGGTGGCGAACCCCAGCACGACGAGTGCGGCGAGCCGTCCCGCGTCGGGGCGCGCCCCGGTGATACGACGAAACAGCGCGAGCAGCGGAAACGTCGTCGGCAGCATCATCGCGGCGATCATCAATACCCACGCCGCGCTGTGGAGCGCGAGCGGAACCACGACGTCGCCGCCGGGCACGGCGCGGCACAGCGCGGCGAAAGCACCGGCATCGCCCCACCCATGGCCGAGCAGGCGTCCATACGGGCTCGCGCTCCACCACCACAGCGTTGCCCACGAAGCGACGACGAGCAGCGCCAGGAGCGGCCAGAGGAGCACGCGCTGTCCGTCCACGCGCAGCAACAGCGTGGTCGAATGGGTCGACGGGGCAGTAGGCATCGGGTGGCAGCCGCGCCCGCGCCCCCAACATCCGGGGCGCAGCGCTCGACGAAGCTGGACTAGCTTTGGAACACGAAGGTGCTTTGCAGCGCGTTGTGCCCCTTGATGTCGAGGTCGATGCCGACCAATGCGTTCTTCGACTTGTACCGCGGCGCCTTGCCGACGAACACCGGCGCGCCCGGAACCGTCGAGAACACGGTGTCCGTCAACGTGGTCGTGTGGCCGGATGCGCTGGTGTAAGGCTCGAGCTCCGCGTAGCCCGCCTCACCCAGCTTGAGCGTGCCTCGGCCGCCCTGCACCGTGAAAATGACGGGCACCTTCTCGACCGACACGACCTTGCCGACCAGCTTCGCGAGGTCGGCGATCGGACCGCCCTTCTGACCCGTGTAGACGGCGAGCAGCGCGTCCTCCTGCGCCTTCGTCACTTCATCGTCGAGGTACACGGCCGCGGTCCAGTTGCCCTGCAGGATGTTGCCCGGTACGTGGGCGATCATCGCGATCGTCCTGCCGGTCACGTCGACGCCGTCGATCGTTCCCTTGTCGAAGTGCCAGGCGACGATCGTGTCGCAGGTGCCGAAGTCGGGATCCTCTCCGATCCAGCACGGGCACAGCACGCGGCAATTGCAGACCTCCAGCAAACGTCCTTCGAGGTGATACGCCATGCGACCTCCCATGGAAAAGTGGGTGGACAAGCGAGCCGGCCACAAGGTCGCCGGCGAGAGGACGATCCTACGCCGACGCTTGCGGAGGCGCCAGATCGGGCCAGAGGACGGGGTCGAGGCGGGGCGCTACTTGGGAACATAGACGATTTTCCCGGCACCGTCCGCGACGTGAAAGTAGAGCGGAAAATCGTCTGTGACCCCATTTAGCGCTGCCCGCCGGCCAATTCCACCGAGCGTGGGTGCGCGCGCAGCCGCGCCATGGCGTAGACACCGAAAGCAGGGCCGATCGCGAGTGGCATGAACGCGTAGCGCCAGCCGAGCGCAGAGATCAGGAACGGCATCGAGTAGATGGTCGCGAGCGTCAGCGTGAACCCCAGCGCCGTCTGCACGGTGAGCATCGTGCCCACCCACGCACGGTCGGAGAGCTCGGCGATCGAGGCCGAGAATTGCGCGGAATCGGCGACGATGCTCACCCCCCACACGAGGCACAGCGCGAGAAGCCACACCGGATTGCCGCCGAACAGCAAGCCCACCGTCGCGGCGCACGTGGCGCTCACCGCCATCGCCGCGATCGTAAGCGTGGTGCGCCCAAGCCGGTCGGCGAGAAGACCCGCGCCGATCGACCCGATCGCCCCCGCGGCGATCGTCGCAAACGCCGCGAGCTTGGCGGCCGTCGTGGCGCTCGCAGCCGGCATCGCCAACGCAAAGCTCGCGTCGAAAAACACGCCGATCCACGCCCACATCGCGTAGAGCTCCCACATGTGGCCGAGGTAGCCAAGGTTCGCGAGCCGCAGCGGAACGTCGCGCCATGCCTGCATCATCATCCGTGGATCGAAGCGCGGCGACGGCGCGCGATTCGGCCCGACGCCGGCGAACAGGATGAGCGTCGCGGCGACGACGGCGCTGACCGACGCGAGCCCGAGTGGAAACCGCCAATCGACACCACCCAGCGCATTGAAGAGATACGGTGACGCCGAGCCCAGCGTGAGCGCGCCCACGAGGATACCGACCATGAGACCCATGTCGCCTTTCGCCCACGTCGACGCGAGCTTCATGCCAACCGGATATACGCCGGCCATGCACGCGCCGGTGACGACCCGCAGCAATGGAACGAGCGGAGACGTGATGTCGACGACCAGCAGCAAGGCGTTCGCGCCGGCGCCGATGGTGGCCGAGGCCGCAAACAGACGGCGCGGGTCGACACGGTCGGGCAGGCCAAGAAGCGCACTCGCGAGGCAGCCGAGCACGAAGCCCACCTGCACGCCGGTCGTCAGCGTGGCCTGCGCGAAGCCCGACAGCTTGAACTCGGCGACCAGCGCCGGCACGATGGCCGACGCCGAGAACCACAGCGCCATTGCCGCCACCTGGCAAATCGCGATGATCGCGACCGAAGCGCCCTTCGACCGGCTTTCAGCGGGCATCGCCGCTGCGCTCATG
>Ga0070675_100003667_pt1 | contig 11682 bp, 12 predicted proteins | sample KBSM43metaG_FD_65343 | JGI IMG/M metagenome (GOLD analysis project Ga0070675, IMG submission 65343) | Miscanthus rhizosphere microbial communities from Kellogg Biological Station, Michigan, USA - KBS M4-3 metaG | ecosystem: Host-associated > Plants > Roots > Rhizosphere > Soil ...
ACCAACGGCAACATCAACGCGAACGTCGCACCGGCTGGCAATGGCGGACCCGGGGACTTCGATCAGAAATAACTTCTGCCTATTTCCCACGGCGATCGGCTCGTGCGCCATCGCCTGGTCGGATCGGGGAGTCACTTCAGTGTGGCTCCCCGAACAAACCGATCCTGAGACGCGAGCCCGCGTCGCCCGTCGCTTCCCGCACATCATCGAATCCACTCCGCCACCGTTCGTCTCACACGCGATCGACGGCATCGTCGCGCTGCTCGAGGGTGAAGCGCGCGATCTCACGGACATCCCGCTCGATTTCGACGACGGCGTGCCAGAGTTCCATCGCCGCGTCTACGACGTGACGCGGACGATCAAACCAGGCACGACGCTCTCATACGGTGAGATCGCGCAACGTGTCGGCGAGCCCGATGCGGCTCGCGCGGTCGGTCAGGCGCTCGGCCGGAACCCGATTCCGATCATCGTGCCGTGCCATCGCGTGCTCGCCGCGCGCGGCGGCACGGGAGGTTTCTCGGCGCCGGGTGGCACGGCGACCAAGCTGCAGCTGCTGGCGATTGAGGGCGCGCGACTGCTGTAGTGTCCGGCTTTAGCCGGACCTCGACGTCCGCCTGAAGGCGGACACTACGGTTTCGCGGCTGCCTTCTTGAAGTCGCCGCCCTTCATCACCGTCAACGCTGCGGGGTCGATGTACTTCCGCATCGCCGCCGAGATCTGCTGCGACGTCAGCGCCTGCACCTTCTTCTCGAGATCGGCTGTCCAGGCCAGCGTCCTGCCGTAGTGCGCGTTGTTGACGAGACTTCCGGCGAGCGCCGCGTTCTGCTCGCGATTCAGCTGCTGATTCTGCTGCCAGCTCACCTTACCGGCAGCGATCTCCGCGTCGCTGAACCCGTTCTTCAGCAGCATGGCGATCTCGTCCTTGAACGACGTCTCGACTTTCGCAGCATTCTCTGGCGCCGAAATCGCATTGGTTATGAACATCGCGCTCTCGTCAGCCGGGCTCAGTGCCAGAGCAGAGCTAATTCCGTAGCTCAGACCCTCTTTCCCGCGAATGCGAGCGAACAGGCGTGAGTTGATGCCCTGGCCGAGCAGGAAGTTCGCGAACATCAGCGCCGGGTAGTCGGGGTTCTCGTCGGTGATCGTGATGCGCGTGCCGGCAAGGAAGAATGCATTGGTCTTGTCAGGAGTTTCAAAGACGCGATTGACGGCCTCGATCCTCTGCGCCGGATTCTTGATCTGCGTAAACGGCTTCGGGCTCTTCCACGTGCCGAGCCCGGTGCTCACGATCTTCATCACCGCTTCGGGATCGAAATCGCCGACGATGGCGATCTCGGCGTTCGAGGCGCCGTAGAAGTTGGCGTGGAACTGCTTCATCTGATCGAGCGACACTGCCCCCAGATCGGCGATCTCTTCGTCGATCGACGGCACGTAGCGGACGTCGCCCTTCGGGAACGGATTCAGATGCTGCTGGAACGCTCGCATGGTCACTGCCTGCGGCTCGGTCTTCTGGCTCTCCATCGCGGCCAGCGCCTGCTGGCGCAGTGTGTCGAGCTCGGCCTGCGGGAATGACGGCTGACGAAGCACCTCGTTGGCCAGCTCCAGCACCGCCGGCAGATTCTCAGCCACGGTTTCAATGTTGACCGTCGCACCGGTGGCACCGCCGCCGACGAACATCCGCGCCTTCAGGCGATCGAGCTCGTCCTGGATCTGCTGCCGCGTGCGCGTCGCCGTGCCGCGCATGAGAAGCTGTCCGGTCATTTGCGCGATCCGCGACTGCCCGGCCAGCGACTTCTCGTCGCCGAACGACAGACGGATGACGGCCGACACCGTGTCACCGCGCGTCTGCTTCGGCAGCAGCATGACCTTCCCGCCACCTGGCAGTGTGACTCGCCGCAGACGCGACTCGATATTCGCCGGCGAGGCATCGAACACCTCACCCGCAGACACAGCCGCGTTGCCCTTGAAGTCTTTGAAGACGGCGACGAGATCCGGAGCCGCCGGAATCTCGGCTCGATCGGGCTGTTCCGCCGGCATGAACACGCCGACGGTGCGATTGGCCGGCTTGGTGTAGTACGTGGCGACCCGCTGCACGTCGGCAAGCGTCACCTGCTTGAGGCGATCGCGGTTCAGGAAGAACAGCCGCCAGTCGCCCATCGAGGCCCAGTTACTCAGGCTCAACGCCATCTGCTCGGAGTTGTTGAACTGCAGTTCGATGCCGGACAGCAGCCGATTACGCGCCCGCTCCAGTTCCTCGCTGGTGAACGGCGTCGTCTTCACCGCATTGATCGTCGCCAGCAGCGTGTCTCGCGCATCGTCGATGGACGACTCCTTTCTCACTTCCATCAGCAGTAGCCACATTCCGGCGTCGCGCAGCTGAAGGCCTTGACCGCCGACGTTGGAGGCTTTCTTCGTCTCGACGAGCGCCTTGTAGAGCCGCCCGGACGGACTGTTGTCAGCCAGAATCTGCGACGCTAGTTGCACGGCGGGGAAATCGACGTGCGACCCGGGCGGCACGTGATAGCCGACCACAACGTTCTGCACCTCACCGACTCGGCGCAGGGTGACCGTGCGCTCGCCGTCCTGCGTCGGCTCATTCGTGTAGATCATCGGCAGTGCGCGCTGCGGCTTTGGAATCGGCGCGAACAACTTGCTGATGAGGGCAAGGGTCTTGGCTTCGTCGATCTTTCCAGCCACGACAAGGACCGCGTTGTCCGGCTGGTAGTGCGTCCGGTAGAACGCCTGCAGGCGTTCGATGGGAACGTTCTCGATATCGGCGCGTGACCCGATCGTGGACTTGCCGTAGTTGTGCCATAGATACGCGGTGGAGAGAACGCGCTGGTAGAGGACACCAAGCGGATTGTTCTCGCCGGCTTCGAACTCATTCCGCACGACGGTCATCTCGCTATCGAGATCCTTCTTCGCGATGAATGAGTTGACCATCCGATCCGACTCGAGGTCGAGCGCCCATTCGAGATTGGCGTCTGATGCCGAGAAGGTCTCGAAGTAGTTCGTTCGCTCGTACGACGTCGTCCCGTTCGGCCTGGCGCCGTGGTCCTGCAGTTCTTTGGGTACGTCTGCGTGTCGTGTCGACCCCTTGAACAGCAGATGCTCGAGCAGGTGCGCCATGCCGGTCTCGCCGTAGCTCTCATGCTTCGACCCGACCAGGTACGTGACGTTCACGGTGATCGTCGCCTTCGACTGATCGGGGAACACGAGCACGCGCAGTCCATTCGCCAAGGTGTATTCCGTGATCCCTTCGACCGACGTCACGCGCTGGACGCCAGCCGGCAGTGGCGCCGCCGGCGCCTGCGCCGAGACGCGTTCGATCGACGCGCACACGATCAAGGTGAACACCAGCCACAGGATCCGCTGACGCTTCATGACGCGCTCCTTGCTGGGCGGGTTTGAAGACCCGCCTCTACGTGGGTAAACCCGGCAGACCGTCCTGACACTTCGGGCACAGGCGATCGTAGATATCGCAACCATCCGTGCCGTACTCGTGTTCGCAGACGGTGCAGTGGAGGATGAAGACCCGCTGCCCCGGTGCGCTGCCTTCGCGCTCGGTCTTGCGAATCACCTCCTGCCCGTCCCTATTCCGGAACCCGATCGTCGTCACGTGCTCCCACGACGTGAGCTCGTTGAAGCGGGTCAGCGTCCGTGCGCGCTGGATCTGCATCGCCACTGCGGCTTCATCCAGTCCCATCTCCGCGAGCCGGGCCCGTACGAGAGGTTCGGTGAACAGCTGGCTGCTCTCGAAGAAGCGGCGCATCGCCTCGGGCCACCCCTCACCCGGCTTCGGCGGGAACGTCCGCGCGATCATCGTCTCGGGAGAGATGATCGCGAAGCGCTCGCCTTCAGGCATGGGCACGCAGATGACGAATGGGGGACGGACGACGTTCGACATGCGTCAGCGCAGCTCCGCGGCCACACCGTCTGGCAACGGGAACTGATCGACCACCATCATCATCGCCACGAGCTGATAGGCACCCAGCGTGCCGACCAGATCGACGACGCCCCGATCGCCGCCGAGGACGTTGCGCACCGTCTGCAGCGACGCGTCACTCACCTGCTTCTTCGTCAGCAGCTCGTTGCAGAAGTCATAGACCGCCGCCACGTCGCGGTCCATTTTTGCAGGTCGGCGTCCATCGCGAATCGCGTTGATGACGTCCGCACCGAGACCGGCGCGCTCCGCCGCACGGCGATGGACGTACCACGCATAGTGCGCGGTCCAGGCGCGCGCACCCATGATGATGGCCAGCTCGGTGAGCTTGGGCGGGACCACTGAGTAGCCTTCACGGCCGGCAAAGCGCGCGTAGGCAATCGTCTTCTGCGCGAGATCGGCGAACGTCGGGCTGACGATCATCACGCCCAGCGATCCACTGAGGTCGCCGCGTGGCCCGCTGAGAACGCTCTTCACGAATGCCTGCTGGTCGGCTGTCATCGCGTCGTACGACTGTGGACGTGGGATGCGGCCGCCGCGCAGATCGGCGACGGCTTTCCGCAGTTCGTCAATGGTCGGCGGCTTCTCGGGCGCTTGTGCTCGTGCGACGACGAAGCCGAGCACAAGGCCAGCGACTCCAATCAAGCAGGCCGTGAAGACTCTGATGGGCGTTGGCGGCATGCAGGCGTTATACGCCTGCTCCAGGATCAGATCAACGTGCAGCGCCCTACGGGCGCTGCGTCGAATAGACCGCCGTTTTGCCTGTCTTGTCGAACGTCAGGACATCGTAGGGACGCCCGTTCGCGCCCTCCATTCCCGGAGATCCGATCGGCATGCCGGCAACGGCGAGGCCGGCCACTTTGGGCTTCTCCTTGAGCAGCCGCTGAATCTCGGCCGCGGGGACGTGTCCTTCGATCACATACCCGCCCACCAGCGCCGTGTGGCACGACCTGGCCTGCGCGGGAACCTTGTAGACATCCTTGACCGCCTGGATGTCGGCGACGTTCTCGCTGGTCGGAGCAAAGCCCTTGCGGCGCAGATGCTCAACCCAGTTGGCGCAGCAGCCGCACGTGGCGTCTTTAAAGACCTGAACGGGAATGGGTTTCTGTGCCTCGACGCCGCCGCTGGCCAACGCGACGACCAAGGCGAGGGCAGCGAGTCCGATGGTTTTGCGCATGAATGAATGCCTCAGCCGAATTGTACCTGAGGCTCACCCGTAGGGCGGGTCCTGTTGTGTGGACCCGCCGGCAGCGTAGAGCGGTTCCTGTGGACCCGCCGTGATTAATGGAAGACCAATTCCGCGGACGCAGGACCTGACCCGCACGAATTGTGCGAATGCACGCGCGCGTAGAAGGTGCCGGTCGTTCCCGATCCCCCACCGGTCCACGTGTAGTCGGTGTGCGTCGTGTTTTCACGCACGATGTCCGAACTGCCGGACGTGGTTCCAATCTGAATGTCGTAGTCAGTGGCCTTCGCACCTGCGGTCCATGCCAGGACCCGCGTGCTGAGATTCTGCGTCACGCTGAGATTCGTCGCGGCGCTCGGCAGGCACGAGTTGCTCGGCGGTGGTGTCGTGGGTGGCGGCGTGGAGGGCGGCGGTGTCGGCGTGGGAGCCGTCGGCGCCGGGCTGGAATTCTCACCGCTGGCGCAGGCGCCGGCCAGCATGACCAGCCCGGCCAGCAGCACGATCGATCGAAGCCCCAGTCGCATCACAGACACACTCCTGACCGGGGACACGCGCAACGGCCGTACCCGGTCGAAGAGCGTGAAACGCGGTGCAACTCTGTGAGCTGAGACTTACGGTTTCGACGTCAACCGATCAGTTTTGTCGGGTTGGTCTTCCGCTAGCCCGGTGTGCCGTCATCATCGGCGCCGAGCTCTTCTTCGGCGTGCTTGACGTCCTGGCTGTCGGCGCTCCTCACGTCCTCGGTGAGCGTGACGGCACTGCTGTGCCATTCGACGTCATGCGCGTGCGGGTCGCCCCAGGCATCTGTTTCGACGGCGCCCTTCCGAAGGTCCTCATCGATTCGCCGGTCCGCGCGTGGGTCCATGTCTCTCTCTCCCTAGCGAGGTAGCGGCCGCTTCAACGGGGAGCGGTACATCGCGAACTCTACACCCGGTCCACGCCGAGATCCAGTGTCGTTTTCATGACGGAACCATTCGCCGGTCACCCCCGTCTACCCAGCCGGCACGTGAAACCCAGCTCACGTGCCGCGCCATGCTCGCGGACATCCGCTACGCCCTACGAGGCCTGCGCCGCTCGCCGTTGTTTGCTGCCAGTGTGACCGCCACCATCGGCCTCGGGCTGGGCGTCCTCTGCTCGGGCTTCACCATCCTCAACGCCTACATCCTGAAGCCCGTCGATCTGCCCGAGCCACACTCCTTGTACGGGTTGAGCTGGGATACGACCACCGAGCGCCGACACCGGTTCAGACTGGACGACTTCGAAGCGCTACGCGACAGCACGCCGCATTTCTCGCCGCTCGCTGCCGGGGCCGAAACGACAGTGATGCAGGACGGTGCGCTGCTGTCCGGTCTGCTGGTCACGGGCGATTTCTTTCAGGTCCTGCGACTGCAGCCAGCCCTGGGCCGCACGCTGACCCCTGCCGACGCCGCGACGCCGGGCCAGGGGGCTGTCGTCGTGCTGTCAAACGCAGTGTGGCGCGCTCGCTATGGCGGCGATCCGGCGATCGTCGGCAAGACGATCGTCCTGCGACAACAGCGCTTCGACGTCGTCGGCGTACTGCCGCGCGGCTTCGCGCTGCCGGGCCTCGAGATGGTGGGCTTCTACGTGCCGCTCACGATGGCCAGCGCGTTCGACGTTCCCAACCCGTGGAACCAAACCAGCCCGCCATCCCTGCTCGCGATCGGCCGGCTCACCAACGGCGCGACCGAATCGCAGGCCCGCGCCTGGTTCGACGTGTGGCTGCGTCAACGATTCCCGCCGGGATCGGAATCAGCGCCGACTGCGCTTCGCGTCGAGAATCGCGGCAGACGCATTCCTCTCGACGGCATCGTCCTGTCGATGTTCCTCCTGATCATGTCGATATTCGCGCTGGTGCTGCTCGTGGCGTGCGCCAACGTGACCAATCTGGTGCTGGCCAGGGGCTTCGGCCGGCAGCGCGAGATCGCGGTGCGGCTCTCGCTCGGTGCCCGGCGTGGACTGGTGATTCGGCAGCTCATGATCGAAAGCCTGGTGCTGGCTGTACCGGCAGCCGGCCTCGGCATGGCGCTGACGATGGTGACCGTGCGCGCCTTTCCATCGCTCATCATCGCGACGTTTCCGCTGACGGCTATTCCGTTCGAGGTTCTGCTCGCCCCGCTCGATCCCGACTGGCGCGTGCTCACGGTGCTGGCAATCGCGGCCGTTGTGTCTGCCGTGCTCGTCAGCCTGATGCCGGCGCTGCACGTGACGCGGGCCAATCTGGTGCGCGCATCGAAAGGTGACGAAGCCCTGGATGCGCGCCGCTCGCGTTTGCGCACCGGGCTCGTCGCGCTACAAATCGGCGCGTGCGTAGTGTTCCTGGTCGCGGCGGTCGGCTTCGTCGATCGATCGACGCAAATCGCCAATCCCGATGCACATCGCAACTACGAACGAGTCGTAGACGTCCGCATGGCCCCCCGTCTACGAGCGGCGGTCGTGGCGCGTCTCGCTGGCGATCCCGCAGTCGAGCAGATCGCCGCGGCCTGGCGGCCGCCGATGACGGCAACGCTTCAGCCGCTGGACGTCCTTGCCTCTGAGACGCGTATCCAGCAGACGGTCGGCTTCACGGTAGTGTCTTCCGAGTACTTCCCGGTGTTCGGCATTCGGATCGTGCGCGGCCGACCGTTCACGGCGCGTGAGGCCGACGAAGGAGCCGCGCTGGCGATCGTCAGTGAAGCGACTGCCCACACTTTGTGGCCGGGCGTCGATCCCCTCGGCCAGACGCTCGATCTCCTTCCTCCCCAGGGGCGCTCGGCACGTCGTCCGACACACACCAGCGTACGGGTGATCGGCGTCGCCGAAGACGTCGTCACCGGTTCGCTTCAGGACGGCGTCGACCGGACCTGCGTCTACTTCACGACGGGATTCAGCGATCCGGGTGAATTGTCATTGCTCGTGCGCTCACGAGGAGACCTGACTTCCACAAGGGCGGCGGTACTCGCAGCCGTCAACGCCATCGAGAAAGACGCGCCGTACCGGTTCACTCCAATCGTGGACATGCTCGGCGGGCAGGCCTGGGTGTTCAAGGCGTTCTCGGTCACGGCGGCCACCCTTGGCGTCATCGGCCTGTTGCTCGCGTTCTCCGGCACGTACGCTGTGGTGGCGTTCCTCGTCACCCAGCGCACGCGTGAGTTCGGTATCCGGATGGCGCTCGGTGCGAGCGTGGGTCAACTCGTCTCGGGCATGATGGGCGAGACCATGCGAACGGCGGCGATCGGGTTGGCCGGTGGTGCGGCCGTCGCGCTCGCGCTGAACCGGGCGGCGAGCGGCGCGATTATGCTGGTACCGGCGATTACGCTGCGGCCATACGTCGTCGCCATCGGAATCATGCTGCTTGCCACCGCGATTGCCACCCTGTTGCCCTCACTCCGAACCACGCGCATCGATCCGTCGAAGGCGCTGCGCGTCGAGTAGGGTCCCCGCACCCCGAACCTCATCCCAATCCGTGCACGCGCCGTTGTCGTTTTAATGGGGTGAGGTGACGCGACGGCGCAACTCTGGGCGTTGGGAGACTCATGAGCTACAGCCTTTTGCATAAAAAAGCTCGCGAAGCGATGCGTGCCGGAGACCTACCGCTGCGCTCCCCGGACAAGTTATGGGGAGGGCCGGCGACCGGGGATCGATGCGCCGTCTGCGGGGAATCGACGACTCCCGGGGAGATCGAGCTGGAAATCGAGTTCACTCATGACTCCGAAGTGGGCCGGACGAGATACCACGTCCACCCTCTCTGTTTCGCGATTTTCAATCGCGAGCTCGAGCGCCTTTCCGGGCGGGCCGATCACGTCGGTATTCAGCGCGCGGCTGAGTCCGTGGACGACAAAGTTCCGAGAGGCAGCAAAGACTCATAGCCACGACCATGGTTGGCAGCGCGGCTCCAAGTTGTGTACAGATCCCTTGGCGATGGACACGGCCCCTGCCCCGGTTCCGGATCGTGGACGTTCCCCAGGTACGCTGGGCGACGTCTTGTACGTCAATGCGTCGAGGGCCCTCGTATCAGAAGCAGACTGGGTCGCTCTGGTCCGTGCCGTCGCCGCGGGTGATCAAGGTGCGTTGCATGCGCTGTACGAACGGACGAATCGAGTCGTCTTCACACTGATCGTGCGAATCACCGCGAACCGTGAAACCGCCGAAGAGGTGACGCTGGACGTCTTCCACGACGTCTGGCGTCGCGCATCGCGATACCAGGAGACCGACGGCACAGTTCTCGGGTGGATCATGAACCTGGCGCGCTCCCGCGCAATCGACCGCCTGCGGTTCGACCAACGCAAGAAGCGTGTGCCCCCTGGACCAGAGGATCCGTTGCCGGCGACGAGTACGGCCGATCCCGAGGATCTCGTCGCGTTCAAGCAACAGAGCGAAGCGCTTCGCAGCGCGCTGGCGGTACTCACGCCCGACGAGCGAGAGGCGATCGAAGCGGCGTTTTTTTCTGAACTGACGTATGCCGAAGTGGCGGCGCTGTTCAACCAACCTCTCGGAACGATCAAGACGCGAATCCGCTCCGGACTGCACAAGCTTCGCACGGCGTTTGCTGAGGAAGGACTCAGACCATGAGCTCGCCCTCTTGCGACCAGTCGTTGCAAGTGTCTGCGTACGTGATGCAGGCGCTTTCCCCCGACGAAGCGGTCGCAATCGAAGCGCACATCGCGTCATGCGCGGAGTGCCGGCAGGAACTCGAGACGTTACGCCCGGTCGCCGACAGCTTCGTAACCTGGCCGACCAACATCTTGCGGCCGGCCGCGTCGCTGCACGAGCGCCTCGCCCAACGTATCGCAGCTGAGACTGGCGCCAGCCCGGTGCTGCCGGCGGTCCAACACTGGGACGAACCCGCATGGGAAGAAGTCGCGCCGGGAATCTTCTGCAAGCTGATGGCGAACGATACGACGAGGCACCGTGTGAGCATGCTGGTGCGACTCCTGCCCGGCGTCGAGTATCCGCCACACACACATGCCGGGCTGGAGGAGCTGTTCCTCCTCGACGGCGAGCTCTGGATCGACGACCGAAAGCTTCACCCCGGAGACTACAACCGAGCAGAGCCCTTCTCCGGCGACGAGCGAGTGTGGAGCGAGACTGGCTGTACCTGCGTTCTCATCACCAGTACTGAAGACATCCTGGGCGTGCCTTAGCGAGAGTCGATCAGGCGAATCTCCCATGCGTCGAGGCTGCGGTTGGGCCCGACGACGATGCGTCGATTCACTTTCACTTCACGCATTAAGCCGCGCGTCCTGTCGAAGACGAACGCGCCCTCGTCGGCCATTTCGATCGGCGGCAGCTTGGCGAGTTCCTCGGCCGGAATTGGCTTGCCGGCTTGCTTCGCCAACGATTGAGTGAGTCGCACCAGAGCAGCTGCGTCATATATGGTCGACGTTTTTACTGACGCAGTGTCGACAGTGGCCGACTCCATCCGCACGCGGAACTTTGCCGGGATCGGGTCGCCGCCGAACGGGCTCGGTTGCTCCAGATCCACGTCGACCGCCTCGCCGACGGCCAGCGACGCCCCGTTCAATCCGAGGTAGGTCGCGGCGTCACGTGTCCCCGACGCGATCAGTGCGTCGACGGACAGGACCTGGCTGATCACATCGAGAAACCCCTTCCGCTGGTCCTCAGGTATGCGCGCGGCGAGATCGCGGACGACCGCATCGACGACTGCTTTCAGCTTCGGTGCGACCTCGGCCTGATTCGCCAGTCCCTGCAGCTCGCCGTCGGCGTTCAGGTTCAGCTGAAAGCGAATGTCGCGAAGGGCCTGCGCGGCGGAGCCGACGAGTGGATTGAGTGCTACCTGCGGGTTGTCGAAGACCGTAGCCCCGGGCACCCATTCGATGACGGAGCCATCAGCGCTCGAGGAGAGGACAAGAACGCTGACCCGCGTCGTGCTCTTGCCGTTCTGCTGCGGCTGCGCCGAGTTCTGGCGGATGCGAATGACTTCGAGCTGAAACGAGTCGCCGGCACGGAGCGTCGGGACGATGGAGATGTCCTGCGCGTCCGCCTGACTGCCTATCGCGAATAGACCGACCAGCAAGGCGGCCGCGAGCTGCCAGCGGCCAACCGATCGCATCTGCTGTTGCAATGATCCTCTCTATCGGCAGGGGCGAAAAATGGAAACGCCCCACCGAAGTGAGGCGTTTCTCAGTGCCACTCGTTTGCCGCGTTCTGGGCTTTACTTCTTCAATTCGATCGCCGCGGTCGCAATATTCTGCGAGCCCGCGGGTAGGGCCGTATCCCTGACGATGATCGTAAATGGGGCTCCCGTCGCGAGACCCTTCGTTGCGAGGTTGAACATGTAGTGGCCGTCCGCGATCCGCATCTGGTTTCCAGTATCGGCCGAGGAAACCGAAGTGCCTTCGGTCAGATTCGTTCCGTCCGCGATGTCCTCCGCACTGACGCCGCTTACGAGCCAGACTGTGAGCGCCCTGTTCAGGACCGGATTTCCGTGACAGTCGAGTACGTCGATTTTGACGGGAATGACGTTGCCCAACTTGACGATGTTGCGAGCCCCGTCCTTGATTGGCGCCATGAACGACGCGTTGTAGGCGCCCAA
>Ga0070675_100003668_pt1 | contig 11681 bp, 9 predicted proteins | sample KBSM43metaG_FD_65343 | JGI IMG/M metagenome (GOLD analysis project Ga0070675, IMG submission 65343) | Miscanthus rhizosphere microbial communities from Kellogg Biological Station, Michigan, USA - KBS M4-3 metaG | ecosystem: Host-associated > Plants > Roots > Rhizosphere > Soil ...
AGAGTCCGGGCGTCGCCGTGCCTTTCATGTTGCCTCCTTGGCGACCTCAAATGCGCCCCGATGTCTTCAGGCTTTCGCTGCATCTGAGTGATGAACCATTCGCGGTACGTGTGGAGAAGTTGCATTATGGGCGCAAACGGATTGTCTGGGCGTAGCGACCTCGCAAACGGCGGCACCCCAGCTCGGTGTCGCCACCAGCATCGCGCTCCGCTGCTCAGGCATTTACTCCGAACCTGTTAACCGGAGGCTTGCTGGTTCGAATCCAGCTCTATCTTCGGTAGCTTCAGTCGGTTCGAGCAGAGGCTTTGCGCGACTGCGTGCGCTGACCACGGGGGTCGATGCGCTCAGCGTGCGGTCACCACCACGGCGCTGCACGAGCGTCCGCCGCTACGCCGATACGCGTGCGGCACGCTCGAATCGAAGTACATCGAGTCGCCGGTTTTCAGCACGTGCTCGTCGGCGCCCACGTGGACGCTGAGCGCACCCTGGATCGCATAGATGAACTCGAAGCCGGGATGGTCGTGCGGCCGCAGCCTGTCCGTCGCCACGGGAAAGAACTCCGCGTAGTAGCAGTTGAAGCGGCGCTCGGTGGCGGGGTAGTCGAGCGACTCGAACCGGTAGGCGACGTCCCGCGCGCCCGGGCGGTCGGGCAGCTGATTCCGATCGCTTTTGCGCACCACCGCGAGCAGTGGCTTGTCCCGCGCGCCGCTGAAGAAGAACTCGAGGCCGACGCCGAACACGAGGGCTACCCGTAGCAGCGTCGGCAGGGTGGGAAACATGCGGCCGCGCTCGATCTTCGAGAGCAGGGCTGGCGACAGGCCGGTGTGCTTCCCCAGCTCGACGAGTCCGATCTTCTTCTTCAGCCGCAGCGTCCGGATCCGCGTCCCGATCGCATAGTCGGCCAGCCCGTCCTGCAAGGTCTTCGACAACATCGCGCCCCCCGTTGTTCTCCACAGTCACATTTCGACCGTGTTTGTTCCTGCCGCTCACACGACTTCACGGCTGAGTGCCGATTGTGACGTAAAAGCAAGTTGGTTTGCACTACATTCAAATGCAAGGAGGACGTCATGAAGCAGCTCGACATCGTTGCCGCGGTCCTGGTGGTCGTCGGCGCGCTCAACTGGGGCCTGGTTTCCGTCGCTCGGTTCGATCTCGTGGCCGCCCTGTTCGGCATGCAGTTCGGCGAGATCTCGGCGCTGAGCGCCGCCGTCTACGGGCTGGTCGGGTTGGCGGGTCTGTACCAGGGATTGTTCTGGAAGCGCGTCCAGGCGCGCTGGATGCAGCCGGCCACGCCGCTCGCCCGTTAACCGCCTTTTCTCACTCGAGGAGCACACATGTTCAAGTCACTCGTTTCGACAACTCTGGCCGTTACCGCGTTGACGCTGGCAGTGACGGGTCAAACGCCGGTGCAGGCGCAGTCGCGTACGATCGTGGGCACCGCGGTGGCAGCCGGCTCGTTCAAGACGCTCGCCAAGGCGCTCGACGCTGCCGATCTGGTCAAGACGCTCGAGGGCGCCGGGCCCTTCACCGTGTTCGCGCCCACCGACGAGGCGTTCGCCAAGCTTCCGGCCGGTACGGTGGAGACTCTGCTCAAGCCCGAGAACAAGGAGAAGCTGCGGCGGGTCCTCACGTATCACGTCGTCGCCGGCAAGCTGATGGCGGCCGACGTGGTGAAGGTGCAGACGGCCAAGGCGGTGAGCGGCGACACCATCACGGTGCAGGCACAAGGCGGCACCGTGCGCGTGGACGCGGCCCACGTTACCAAGACCGACGTCACGGCCAGCAACGGCGTCATCCACGTGATCGATGCGGTGATGCTGCCCAAGGGGCTCTAAGTGAACATCCTCCTCACCGGTGCGACCGGCTACGTCGGCGGCCGCCTTCTTCGAGCGTTCGAAGAAGGAGGCCAGGCGGTGCGGTGCCTCGCGCGCCGGCCCGGCGAGGTGGCCGCCACGCGGCGCACCACGGAAGTCGTGCAGGGCGACTGTCTCGACGAGGCCTCGCTCGAGGGCCCTTTCGACGGTGTGGAGACCGCTTACTACCTGGTGCACTCGATGGGCGCCGGGACGCACTTCGTGGAACGCGATCGGCGAGCCGCGGCGAACTTCGGCCGCGCCGCCGCGCGCGCCGGCGTGCGCCGCATCGTCTACCTGGGTGGCCTGGCTGACGACCTGTCTTCGCTTTCGACGCATCTCAGGAGCCGGGCCGAGACGGGAGACGTGCTGCGCGCCAGCGGCGTCCCGGTGATCGAGTTCCGCGCGTCGATCGTGATCGGCGGCGGCAGCCTCTCGTTCGAGATCGTGCGCGCGCTCGTCGAACGGCTGCCGGTGATGATTTGTCCGCGATGGGTCGAGACGCTGGCGCAGCCCATCGCGATCGACGACGTGATCGGCTACCTGCGCGCCGCGCTGCACTTGCCGGGCACCGACGGGGTGTTCGAAATCGGCGGTCCGGAAGTCGTGTCGTATGGCGATCTGATGCGACGGTACGCCACGCTGCGCGGGCTTCGTCGCCTGCTCGTGCCGGTGCCCGTGCTCAGCCCGCGTCTCTCAGGGATGTGGCTGGCGCTCGTCACCCCGGCCCAGGCGCGGGTCGGCCGCGCGTTGGTGGAAGGGCTCCGGAACCGATCGGTGGTGCGCTCCTACGCCGCGCGCGAGGCCTTCACCATCGAGCCGATGCCGCTCGACGAGGCGCTGACGGCGGCGATGAACGAGACCGCTGGGGCGCACTGGAAGATGGATACTCGAACGACGGAGGTCAACGCGCCGCCGGCGCGCGCCTTCGCACCGATCCGTCGCATCGGCGGCAGCACGGGCTGGTATTACGGCAGCCTGCTGTGGAAGACGCGGGGCCGGCTCGATCGGTGGATGGGCGGGATTGGGATGGACGGCCGGCGCCGCGATCCGGATCACTGCACGGTAGGAGACGTCATCGACGGCTGGACGGTGGACCTCTACGAGCCCGACGGTCGCCTGCGCCTCCTCGCCGGCCTGAAGCTGCCGGGGCGTGGCTGGTTGGAGTTCACGGTGACGCCGCTCGACGGCGGCCGGCGCTCGCGCATTTGCCAGACCGCACGGTTCGACCCCAAAGGCATCCTGGGGCGTGCCTACTGGTACGCCGTGCTGCCGTTCCACGCCATCATCTTTCGCGGCCTCTTGCGGCGGATCGCGCAGCTCGCCGAGCACGGCGATGACGCTGGCAGGCGCGGCCTGTTCGTTTACCGCTCGGTGGTGGCCGCACCGGCTGCCGCCGTATTCCGCTGGCACGAACGATTCGACGCGCTGCAGCAATTGATGCCTGCCGGCCGCCTGGTCCGCATCGAGCATCGGGCCGGCGGCCTTCACGATGGCGGCCGCGTCACGCTTTCAATCGGGCTAGGACCGGCCCGCTTCCGTTGGGAGGCCCGCCACTATGGGTACGTGCGCGGGAAGCAGTTCTGCGACGAGCAGGTGAGGGGACCCTTCCGGACGTGGCGGCACACGCATCGCGTGCAGGCCATCGGGACGAGCGAGTGCCTCTATGAAGATCGTGTCGAGTACGGCCTGCGCGGTGGCGTGCTGGCACACACGCTATTCGAGCGTCCGCTCAGGTTGCTCCTGGCGCGTGCCTTCGCACAGCGGCATCGGACGGTGCAAGCACGCGTCTCGCGTCGTCCGGTGGTGCTCGCCGGGTCTCGAGACCCGGGCCCGCGCTCCCCGATGCCCAGACGGGCCCACCGTATCGCGTGCCTCACGGTGCTGGCGCTGGCTCTCGGGGGGCCTCCGCACGCGATGTCGTGGCAAGAATTGCCGCCGGTTCGCACCGTCGAGAGCGTCGATCTGCGGCGCTATGCTGGCGACTGGTACGAAGTGGCGCGGTTTCCGAACCGGTTTCAGCGCCGGTGCCTGGGCGACGTACGCGCCACCTACACCGTCCGGCCGGACGGGCGCCTCGACGTCCTCAACCAGTGCCGAATCGAGGGCGGCGCGATCGATGCCAAAGGGATTGCCCGAGTCGTGGACGCCCGAACGTCGGCCAAACTGAAGGTGCGCTTCGCGCCGGCAGCGCTCTCGTTCCTCCCGTTCGTCTGGGGCGACTACTGGATCCTTGGCCTTGCCGCGGACTACTCCTGGTCGGTCGTGGGCTCGCCGGATCGGAACTACCTGTGGATCCTGTCTCGCACGCCCGGGCTGCAGTCACCGGCCCTCGGGGCAGCAGTGGACGTCGCTCGCGTTAACGGCTTCGACACCGGCCGTCTGATGGGGCTCAGCCTCGCTCGTCAATAGATGGATTTCGGGGCTGCTGACCCAACCCGGTGCCGCCGAAGCTCGGTCGTTTACTCGTGATCAATCTGTGATCAATTGGCTCCCGACCACCAGGTAACAGCAGGATTCATCGAGGAGCTAAACCCGCGACTCCATGCGCCGAGGAAGGCCTCGCATTCCTCGTAAGAGCAGCCGCGAGATTGGAATGGCAAGGGCTGCCGGTGTCGCCAGTGGCCGATTACAACCATCAGGTTGTCTAACAACGTCGTCCCAAGGCCGGACTCAGCGGCGATTTCCATGCGTCGAGTCGCGATTAAGCAGGTACGTAGGCCAACCTGATCACATCCTCGCCAATCCGATCATGAGCCATAAGGCGGAGCGGCGGCCGGGGCCCGGCGAAATAGGGCCTGCCGGACCAAGCACGACGGGGTGCAGGTAGATTCGATACTCATCGATCAGGCCAAGTTCGGTCAGGCTATGCGCCAAGTCCGAACCAGCCACTTCGATCTCCCCGTCGCTCCGCCTTCAGCTCGCGGATCGCGCCCTCCAGATCATTTTCAACAAGCCTGGCGTTGGGGCCGACCGACTTCAACGAGCGCGAGACGACCCGTTTCGGCTGGTTCCGCCACGCCGCCGCGAAGGCGTGTTCCTCTGCATCCCATTCAGGATGATCGTCGTCCCAGTAACGCGTGACCTCATACATGTGGCGACCGCAGACACTGCCCGCCTGCCCCTGAGCCTCCTCGATGAAGTGGCGGAAGAGCGTCGGGCTTGGCGCAAACGCCAGATGGTCGACGTGGCCGTCCAGGGACTGGTTCATTCCGAACACGAGCCTAGCCATACCACTTCCTTTCCTCACGCGGCACACGCGGTTCTCGTGCGTTATGCAACCGGTTGTAAGCCAGATCGACTGATTTCCATATCGCAATTGGTTGTTGGAGTGCCATGAACGCCCCACGCTTGCGCTGCTCGATCACTCTGTCGCACTGCACCGAGTTGACGCGCTGTCTCCTGCCAATCTCGGGTATGTGCGTGCCCGCTTCGGGCAGCGGGAAGAACCGCGACGGATCCGGCAACAACTCGCGGCGGCTTCGAACGAGAGATACACGCCTGCTCTGGCCTTCGCTATCGTTCAGTCGACCTTGGCGAGAACGATGAGGCTTTCAGCTGGCTCGCAAAAGCGTACGATGATAACTTGCGCGCGGTGCTCGTCGATGACGACACGTGCCCAACGTCGATCCACGTGATCTGCTTCCCAAGTTTTCGCGAGCTTGAAAGAGCAGAATCGACGGCCAGTAGTCCGCACCGAGGTTGTTTCAAAGACACTTTCGTCCTGCCGAACGCAGCGGGACCGGATGTCTACTTGGCTGCGGGCGGGCTCGTGTCGTGCCCGCGTGTGAAACGGCCGCTTCCTTCCATTCCCCGTTTTCTTTCTTCCACACCCGTAGCACCGAACGAGGTACGGTCGCTTTCCTGTTTCTTCGGCCGCAATGAGTACCCGGATCTGTTGTTCATCAGCACTCTGTGCCTGCCCAGCCGTTACCGCGTTTGCGAAGCACGCACAGACCGCAGCTGTCATGACCCACCTGTGACTGTCAGTCGTTCTGTCTCCTGCGCAAAAAGGGCGGGAACCGTAGCATGCGCGGGGCCTCCCGCTCGATGGTGCCGCTACCCGACGGCATCAAGGGCTAACGCGAGCGCGGGCGTGTTAAGGCGGCTCGTGCATAGCCGGAGAAAGACTGCTAGACGCGGAGGCCACCCGAGCTCCGGCACCGGCAGGCGTATCCACTCGCAGCGATCGCGCTTCTTTGTCATGTTGTAGACCAGCTCACCGCCCACACCCCTAAGTCTTTAGAGGTATTGCCCGTGCCTGATCGGCGGGCTATCGTCGCCGCGCTTTTGGTGTGTCCCATGACAGCGGTCCATTCGCCGCGGCACTCAGAACCCGAAACGAGGACTTCCGATAGATGAAAAGGTAGTCAGCGTCCTGGCGTTTACGCTCGGACTGGCGATGTTCCTGTTCCGTGACGGCCGGAGGATGCACATGATCCAAGTGAGAGCCCTGACGCTCGTGATCGTCGGCTTGGTTGTGGCGGCTTGCCTTATCTGCGCGCGAAGTGCTGCCGCCCAGACGGCGACGACAGGCAGTATTGCCGGGGTGGCGAAAGACGCGTCGGGCGGTGTTCTGCCGGGAGTGACGGTCGAGACCTCCAGTCCTGCGCTCATTGAGAAGACGCGCACGACGGTGACGAACGAACGCGGGCAATACCAACTGACCGACCTGCGACCGGGCGAGTACACGGTCACGTTCACCCTCCAGGGATTTGCCGCCTTCCGCCGCGAAGGCATCGTCCTGACCTCCGGGTTCACGGCCACCGTGGATGGCGAGATGAAGGTCGGCGATCTTCAAGAGACCGTGACGGTTTCAGGGGAGAGCCCGATGGTCGACGTGCGCAACGTGCAGACCCAGAACATCCTGCAACGTGAGCATCTCGATTCGCTGCCGACGAACCGGACGCTCCAGGGCTATTCCGCGCTTACGTTGGGGATGTCGGCGGGCGCTGCCGGGGTCGGCGTGGTGCACGATGTCGGCGGCAACAAAGGCGAGATTGCCGTGCGACTGACCATGCACGGCAGCCTGGCCAATGACGGGCGCTACTGGCTGGACGGCATGACCACCAACAGTGCCGACGTGCCCCAACGCGCCTTCGTAATCAACCAGGTGTCGGCGCAGGAAGTGAACATGACCACGGACGGGGCGAGCGCCGAGGTTCAGACAAGCGGCGTCCATGTCAACGTCATCCCGAAGAGCGGCGGCAATAACTTCAGCTCGTACTTCTCAGCGAATTTCACCAATGGAGACTTGCAGGGCAGCAATCTGAACGACGAGCTTCGAGCGCGCGGCGTTCTGGCTGAGCCAAAGATCCAGAAGATCTTCGATCTCGGCCTCGGCGTGGGAGGACCGCTGATGCGGGACAAGCTGTGGTTCTACACGGCGCACCGCTACTGGGGTACTGGCGAAACCGTGCCGGGAAACTACTTCAACGCGGTCGCACTGCAGCACACTTTCTTTTATGAGCCCGACCTCTCCAGGCCGGCGTTCCTGTACCAACGCAACCGGGACAATAACGTGCGGCTCACCTATCAGGCAACGGCGAACCAGCGTGTCAGTTTCATGGGCACCTACCAGTCCGGCTGCCGGTGCTACGCGCGCGTCGAATTGAACCGCGCGCCGGAAGCTTCAGACAATCAGGGCCAACATCCGAGTCTGGTGCAGGGATCCTGGACCTACACGAAATCGAACAGCCTTCTGTTCGAGGCGGGCGCGCAGTACATGACCAACACCGCCCAGCAAACCGAGCCGCCCGACGTGGGGAACGATTTCGGTGATATCTCGGTCACCGAGACGCTGGGCACGGCAACCATCCCGTCCGGCTACGTCTACAACTCCAACAACGACCGCACGTGGACCACGTGCGATCCGATTAAGCAACTGACGACGACGGTGACGTGTGCATTCCCGGGCACGGCGAGCGGTCGCGGATCGATGAGCTACGTGACCGGGCGACACTCATTCAAGTCCGGCGTCCAGTGGTTGCACGCACTCTCGAGAAGCGCCTCGGTCACCAACTCCGACCCGCCAGTGGCCTATCAATTCCGCGGCGGTCTCCCGAACCGGATCACCTACTTCGCGCAGCCGACCGAGTCCCGGAGCTGGAACACGGTGATCGGCCTCTTCGTGCAGGACCAGTGGACCGTGCAGCGCGTCACGCTCAATCTGGGTCTGCGGTTCGACGCCAACACGGCAGGGTATCCGGCACAGACGCGTCCCGCGAGTTACTACGTCGGCGCGATCGAGATTCCGGCACAGAGCGGCGTGCCGAGCTACAAGGACATCACGCCTCGTGTGGGCGCGGCCTGGGACCTCTTTGGCAACGGGCGCACGGCGCTCAAGGGATACGTCGGCAAGTTCGTCGTCGGCGGGCTCGGGGCCGCGGGGACTTTGGCCACGCCTGGCGGCGCCTATGTCACCAGCGCGACGCGGACGTGGAACGACAGAGGCGGCCTGGGGATCGACGGCGATTTTATCCCGCAGGAGAGCGAGCTCGGTCCGTTCTCGGCCCCGCTCGGGTCGACGCGGTCGGTCGCCGCCCTGTCCGACGATCTCATCAGGGGCTGGGGTGTTCGCCAGTTCAACTGGGAAACCGCGGTCGCGCTCCAGCACGAGCTGGGGCCGGGCCTCTCGTTGAACGTCAACTACGCCCGGAGGTGGTTCGGCAATTTCACCGTGACCGACAATCTGGCGGTCTCGCCCTCGGACTACGACACCTACTGCGTCATGGCGCCGGCTGATGCCAGACTGGGTGAGACCAGCGGACAGCAGATTTGTGGCCTGTTCGACCTGAAGCCGGAGAAGTTCGGCGTGACGCCCAATCAGATCGTGGCCAAGGCGTCCGACTACGGAAAGCAGTCCTCAGTGTACGACGGCGTCGATCTGGCCCTGAACTACAGGCTGGGCAGGGGCGTCCTGCTCGGCGGCGGTTTCAGCACGGGGTCGCAGACGACCGACAACTGCGAGGTTCGGCCGGATTCGCCGGACAAGCGGTTCTGCCAGAACACCATCGGATTCGATGGACAGTCGCAATACAAGGTGCAATTCGTGTATCCGCTGCCGTGGTGGGGACTGGAGACGAGCCTGGTGTACCAGAACCTGCCGGGTGCAACGATCGAGTTCGACACTCCGGCATCGCGGTCGTACTCGAACGCCGAGATTCGCCCCTCGCTGGGGCGCAACCTCTCCGCATGCGGCGCAACGGCCAACTGCACGGCCAGCGTCACCATCCCACTGGTCGAGCCGAACACTATGCGCGAGGAACGCCTGAGCCAGGTCGATGTCCGCGTGACGAAATCGCTGCGGTTCGGCGGGTCCCGGCTGCAACTGCGCGCGGACGCCTACAACCTGTTCAACGCGTCACCAGTGATGTTGCAGAACGTCAGCTACGGTCCGAGTTTCCGTTACGTCAGCGCGTTTCTGGCGGCCCGCATCATCAAGTTCGGCGTCCAGTTCGACTTCTGAGGCCTTCATGGACGGGACAGGCCCGCGCCGCACGGCGGCCCGGCCCTGTCCCGTTCGTGCGTCTCAGTGCAACAACCTCGGTGGAAGGAAAGCGCCTGCATCAGCTCAGCGGTAACTAACTCAGTCGAACTTTCGAACACGAAGTCCGGTAGCAGAACCGACGGTCGGCCTGAGATCCGTCCGCTTAGCGCTACTACTTTGTCAGGTTCGTACTCATTGAGCCACGCGTTCTGTGCACTTGTGTTTTCGTTGGCCTTAGTCGACGTCAGGAGCCGGACTTATCCAACAGAGGCTGGAGTCGGAGCATGATGGAGCGCTGCAGGAGCACCGGGTAGAGATGAACGACTACACCCGGCAACAGCATCCAAAGTGCGCCGATCCACGGGTGCCTGCTGAAAAGTGCGAGGACGGCCAATAGTACGTGGATGGCAAAGCAGGTTCCGTGGGCGATGGCGCCGGCTCGCGCATGCTGCTCCAGGGATAGTAAGCCGGCCCTGTTGCCCGAGAATCCCCGTATACGTTCGATCAAACGATTCCATCCGGAGACATCGAGCCGCCAACCAAACACACCGACGCCGACGATGCGGTGGAGTACGCGTTCGCCCGTAGGCACGCGGAACCATTGGCGAGGTACACGTCGCATAACGAAGGCGGCCACTGTGGGCTGGAGGCTGCATGTTCCCCAGGCCACCATCAGCGCATACCACGGGCTGCTCGGCCCGAAGACGAACCAGAGCACAGTTAGATACGTGCCAGTGAACAACAACGCGAGCCGGTACCAGACGCTCTGAAAGGCGTCCATGGAATTTGCTTTTGGTGACGGGGCAGTGCTCACACGACGCTCCTCGCGCCGGGCGTGTTGCCGCTCACCTGCGGCACCCGCGGTCAACGATAGCACCGCGGTGCTTACCGGCCGCTGACCTGCGCGATCATCGCGTCGGTTCCGCGAACGCGTCCCCGACTCGCAGCGCCAGCGACGACGTGTTCGCGTGCGCCATGTTTGACGTGACAGCGACGACGATCCCGCTGTCGCGCCCCGTGATCAGCGACATCACCATGCCGCCGGCGAGCTCACCGTTGACGCTGCCGGGATTCGTCGCCAGCGCGAAGCGCACGTGATCGGACGGCGTGGAATAGAACGCCATCCTGTTCGCGCAACAGGCCATGTCGCGCATGTACATCTCGCGTCGTCCACGGACTGGATTGTCAGCGGATCCCGGGACGTAGAACGTCGCGCGATTGCCCGGCAATGGCTGATCAGGGGCGAGACCGATCGGTCTGAAGACGACGTGGCGGATGAGCGTGAAAGGCGGGAAGTCGTCTTCCGGCTCCCCGAGATGGCTAGGACTCCAATCTGCCACCGGGTCAGCGCCGGTATTGGTCAGCCCAGGCGGCGCGACGGAGGCGGTGACCGCGGACGCCGCCGTGCCGATGTTGAATCGCGTGTCCGGCGTGACGGGCGCCCGCGTCACGACGTCCCTCCATCCGAACCCTTCGGCCCAGACGACAGTGCCGCCGGCACCGACCGCCAGGGACACCCCGGGCAGGTTTTGCTCCAGTATGGCCGCTCGCACGAGCTGCGCGCGCGCTCGACGGCCACCGCATGTTGCGGCGGCGGCGCCGAGGCGACGACTGATGGCACCTCCTGCGACCGCCGGAAGAGAGGCGCGGTCACAACAGCCCCATGCATCAGAAATGCCGCGAACGCCGCGACGACGACGCCGACGGCAATCGCCGAGCGGGCAGCCCACATCGGGAGTCGGTTGCGGGCGGCCCTCACACCCAGCACGACTCCGACTGCCATCAGCAGCGTGCCGAGGACCGCGGCGCCTGGCGCGTCGTCGGCGCCGGCCACATAGATTCCCATGGCCGCGATGGCCAGGCCGAGGGCGATAAGGGTGAATGCCTTCACAGGGGGCATCACAGTGGTTCTCATGCCCGCAGTGTGACCGAGGGCCGGCCGCGGAGTCCTCACCAAACCGTGAGCGGCCCATGAGATTCGAGTGAAATGCCGCGAGAGCCGAGGAGCCTTGGCACCATCGCACCACATCGATGAAAATGCGGCAATGCGACGAATGATTGCGGCAATCGTGGGGCTCTGGGCGGCGGTTCTGGTCATCGATGCACGAGCCGAGGTCACGGTTATGGCCGTTCGGCTCGGTGCCAGCGACGTCGTCGCGCTGGCGAAGTTTTACGACGCGGCGTTCGGCTTGAAGGAGATCGACCGCGTCGGGAATCCCGCCACCGAGATCATCATGCGCTTCGGCGCCACAGTTGCGGAAGCCAAGGCGGGCGCCTCGCCCGAGTTCCTGGTGCAGAAGCGCGAGGGCGTTGCGAACGACCCAATGCACCACGCGATC
>Ga0070675_100003670_pt1 | contig 11675 bp, 10 predicted proteins | sample KBSM43metaG_FD_65343 | JGI IMG/M metagenome (GOLD analysis project Ga0070675, IMG submission 65343) | Miscanthus rhizosphere microbial communities from Kellogg Biological Station, Michigan, USA - KBS M4-3 metaG | ecosystem: Host-associated > Plants > Roots > Rhizosphere > Soil ...
CCTTGCGGCTCTCGTAGTTGGTGTAGAACACGAACCCGCGAGCGTCGAAGCCTTTGAGCAGCACCATGCGCGCTGACGGCCGGCCAACGAGCGTGGCCGTGGCCAGCGTCATGGCGGTCGCGTCGGGCTCAGTGGCACGGGCGTCTTCGAACCAGCGGCCGAACTGCTCGAACGGGTCGCCCGACGCCGCGCCCTCCTCGAGCGGCTGACCGCGATACTCGCGACGGATGCTCCGGAGGCTCATGCCCCGGCCGGACGGGCGTCCGCGCCGACCGGCCGCAGCTGCAGCTCGCCGCCCTCCACCCCCACGTGCAGCGTGCCGCCGTCCGACAGCGACCCGAAGAGCAGCAGTTCCGAGAGCGGCTTCTTGATCACGCGCTCGATCAGCCGCGCCATCGGACGGGCGCCAAACGCGCGGTCGAAGCCCTTGGCGGCCAGCCAGCCGCGCGCGGCCGGATCGAGCTCGATGGTGATGCCCTTCGCGGCCACCATCGTGCGCAGCTCGGCGATCTGCTTGTCCACCACCTTCTCGACCTCGGTCGCGCCGAGCGCATTGAACGTGACGGTCGCATCGAGACGGTTGCGGAACTCGGGCGTGAACGTGCGCTCGAGTGCGCCCCGGGTCGACCCGCCCGTGCCCGACTCGGCGAAGCCAAGCCGCCGGTCCGACACGTCGCGCGCGCCGGCGTTGGTGGTCATGATCAGAATCACGTGGCGGAAGTCCGCCTTGCGGCCATGCGAGTCGGTCAGCGTGGCGTGATCCATGACCTGCAGCAGGATGCTGTACATGTCCGGGTGCGCCTTCTCGATTTCGTCGAGCAGCAGCACCGCGTGCGGCGACTTGCGCACCGCGTCGATGAGCAGTCCGCCCTCCTCGTAGCCGACATAGCCCGGAGGTGCGCCGATGAGGCGGGAGACGGCATGCTTTTCCATGTACTCCGACATGTCGTAGCGCAGGAACTCGACGCCCAGGATGCGCGCGAGCTGCCGTGCGAGCTCGGTCTTGCCGACACCGGTGGGCCCCGCGAACAGGAAGTTTCCAATCGGCTTGTCGGGCGCGCGCAGCCCCGACCGCGCCAGCTTGATCGCCGATGCCACCTCGCCGATGGCGGCGTCCTGGCCATAGATCACCCGGCGGAGTTCGACGTCGAGCGAGGCCAGCGCCTTCTTGTCGTCGCTCGACACCGACTGCACGGGGACGCGGGCCATCTTCGCGACCACCGCCTCGATCTCCGCCGGGCCGATCGTGGCCGTGCGGCGCTCGGCAGGCAGCAGCTTCTGCGCCGCCCCGGCTTCGTCGATGACGTCGATCGCCTTGTCGGGCAGATGGAGATCCTTGAGGTGCTTGGCCGAGAGCGCCACCGCCGCTTCGAGCGCGGCGTCGGCATAGGCCACGCCGTGGTGTTTCTCGTAGTGCCCGCGCAGCCCCTTCAGGATGTCGAGCGTCTCGGGTTCGGTGGGCTCGAGCACGTCGATCTTCTGGAACCGGCGCGACAGCCCGCGGTCCTTGTCGAACGACTGTTTCACGTCGCTGAAGGTCGTCGAGCCGATGCAGCGCAGCGCGCCGCTGGCGAGCGCCGGCTTGAGCAGGTTCCCCGCGTCCATCGCGCCGCCGGACGCGGCGCCGGCGCCGACGAGCGTGTGGATCTCGTCGATGAAGACGATGGCGTGCGGCTCCTTCGCCAGCCGGTCGAGCACCTGCTTCACCCGCTCCTCGAAGTCGCCCCGGTAGCGGGTGCCGGCCACGAGCGACCCGAGGTCGAGCGCGTAGACGGTGGCCGGCTTCAGGACCTCGGGCACCTCGCCCTGCTGGATCCGCAGCGCCAGCCCCTCGGCCAGCGCGGTCTTCCCCACGCCCGGTTCACCGACGAGCAGCGGGTTGTTCTTGCGCCGCCGGCAGAGCACCTGAACCATCCGTTCGATCTCGGCGGCGCGGCCAATCAGCGGATCGATCTCGCCGGCTGCCGCCTTCTGGTTCAGGTTGGTGGCATACGCCTCGAGCGGGTCGGGCGGCGTCGGGGCCGACGCCGGCTCTCCCGCGGGCACCGCCGCGGAATCCGGCGTGCCGTGCGCCAGGATGCGCAGCAGCTTGAGCCGCTCCACGCCGTGCGTCTTCAGAAAGTACGCGGCATGGCTCTCGGACTCCTGCAGCATGAAGACCAGGAGGCTGCCGGTATCCACCTGTGTCGCGCTCGACGCGGCCGCGTGCATCACCGCCTGCTGCACCACGCGATCGAAGGCAACGGTGGGCTCCGGCTCCACCGACGCCGACCCGGGCACCGGCACGAAGGCGCGCTCGAGGACGTCGGTGACACTCTGGCGCAGCGACGGCAGATCCGCGCCGCAGGCCACCAGTTGCTGGCGGGCCGTCGGCTCCTCGGTGATGGACAGCAGCAGGTGCTCCAGCCCCACCGTGTCGTGGCGGCGTCGGCTCGCGTGACGGAAGGCGCGCTGAATAGTCTCGAGCGTCTCCGAGGCGAACGGAACGGGCGTCTTGCTCATGAGCCGGCCTCCTCGGGGCCTGCCTCGGGCTCCATCGTAACGAGCAGAGGGAATTCGTGCGCCTCGGCAGTTTCGATCGCCGTGCGCAGCTTGGTCTCGGCCACGTCGTGGGTGTAGACGCCGGCGACGCCGAGCCCCGAGAGGTGCACGCTCATCATGATGGAAAAGGCCTCGCCGTGCGGCTTCTGAAAGATGGTTTCGAGCACCCACACCACGAACTCCTGCGTGGTGTAGTCGTCGTTGTGCAGCAGCACCCGCCACAGCCGCGGGCGCTGCACGCGCTGGTCCGGCCTCGACTCGGTGACCGTGGACTCGCGCGTGTCGGGACTGGTGCCTGCCATGCCTTGGTCCATTGTACCAACCCGAACGCTCCGCGCCGGAAATGCTCCGGGAAGGCGCGTGACAGTCGCGGGCTACCCGGCGGCGAGGTCGGCGTCGAGCCGCCACGGGACCGTGACCGGCGGCGCATGCACATGGCGGCGAACAACGTCAAGGAACTCGGCGCGGCTGACGTTCAGTCCGCCGAGCGAGGCCAGGTGCGAGGTGGACATCTGGCAGTCGATGAGCGGAAAGCCCCAGCGGCGCAGCTGCCGGACCAGGTGCACGAGTGCCACCTTGGACGCATCGCTCCGCCGCGCGAACATGGATTCGCCGAAGAACACGCGCCCGAGCGCGACGCCGTACAGCCCGCCGGCCAGCGTGTCGCCGTCCCACGCCTCGATCGAGTGCGCGACGCCGAGCCGCGCCAGCTCGCAGTAGGCCTGCCGCACTGCGGGGGTGATCCAGGTGCCGTCCTGCCCCGCCCGTGGTTCGGCGCACGCGTCGATCACCGCGGGAAAGGCGGTGTCGGCCGTGACGCGGTACCGGCCGGATCGCAGCGTCTTGCGCAGCGACCGCGACACCTTGAGCGCGCCGGTCCCGAGCACCATGCGCGGGTCGGGACTCCACCACAGTACCGGATCGCCATCGCCGAACCAGGGGAAGATCCCGCGCTCGTACGCCTGCACGAGGCGCTCGGTCGAGAGTTCGTCCCCGGCGGCCAGCAGCCCGTTGGGATCGCGCAGCGCAAGCTCCACGGGCGGAAACGGATCGCCTGCTTCAAGCCATGGGATCATGTGTTGGATGCCGGCGGTCCGTCCCGATCTGTCGGCGCTGCTCCGTCTGACCGGCGGTCCACCCCTCACGCGATTCGCGCCGTCTCCGACAGGGTACCTGCACCTCGGCCACGTCGTGAATGCGATCTACGTCTGGGGGGTGGCGCGCGCGGCTGGCGGGCGCGTCGCGTTGCGCATCGAGGATCACGATCGGCTGCGGTGCCGCCCGATCTTCGAGGACGCACTGCTCGAGGACTTGGACTGGCTGGGGTTCGTGCCGGACGAGGGGCGCGTGCCGCCGGCGCGGCAGAGTGACCACCCGGCCGCCTTTGGCGCGGCGCTCGACGCGCTCGACCGTGATGGCCGCATCTACGCCTGTGACTGCTCCCGGCGGCGCATCGGCTTGGGACCCTACGACGGACGATGCCGCGACCGCGGGCTGCCACGCGGCGGGGGACGGGGCCTTCGCGTCAGGATCGACGAGGGGTGGGTGCACGCGGATGACGTCTGCCTGGGCCCGACGGACGAACAGCCCGCGGTCGAGTGCGGCGACCTCCTCATCCGCGACCGGGACGGCCACTGGACCTACCAGTTCGCCGTGACCGTCGACGACACCCGGCAGGGCGTGACGCTCGTGACCCGAGGCGCAGATCTCGTCACGTCCACCACACGGCAGGTGGCTCTGGCCCGGCTGCTCGGCCGCACCGTCCCCCCCGCGTTCTTGCACCATCCGCTCCTGCTCCGTCCCGATGGGCAAAAGCTCAGTAAAGCCTCCGGCGACACCGGCATCCGGGAGCTAAGGACCCGGGGCGTGGGTGCCGAAACCGTAATCGGGATGGCCGCTGCGGCGATCGGCCTCGTCGGGGCCGCGCGCCCGCTGCCAGCGCCCGAGGTGCCGGCGCTCTTTGCGGAGCCTGGTGCCGGGCTTCGCTAGCATTTGACATAGACTGGGATAGAATCGTCTGCCGTCTGAAAGAGCGGCGCATTTCAAGAGGGAGCCTTGGCAGTCCGTCTGTTCATCGGGAACCTTCCCTACGGGGCGAGCGAAGCCGATCTCCGCGCCCACTTCTCCGCAGTAGCCGAGCCGTCGCACGTCGTGATGCCCGTCGATCGCGAGACCGGGCGGCCCCGCGGCTTCGCATTCGTCGAGTTTGCCGAGCGAACCGCCGCCGAGGAAGTCATCAAGCGGTTCGATGCCCAGCCGTTCCAGGGCCGGAGCCTGGCGGTGAGCGAAGCGCGCGCGCGCGAGGATCGTCCACCACCACGGCCCGGTGGCTTCAGCCCGCGCCCCCCCGGGGGCGGCGGCTTTGGCGGACCGCGGCCGGGGGGCGGCTTTGGCGGTGGTGGCGGTGGGTTCGGTGGACCTCGGCCCGGCGGCGGCGGCGGGTTCGGTGGACCACGCCCTGGCGGCGGGTTCGGCGGGCCTCGGCCAGGCGGGTTCGGCGGCGGCCCTCCGGGCCCCGGCGGCCGCGATCGCAGCGCCAACTTCGGGCCGCCCGCGCCGCCCAAGCGGCTAAGGGGCGCGAAGAAGGGCGGCTCTCAGCAGGACAACAAACCGCGCGGTCCAATCAAGGAGCGTAGCGGCGGGCGCATCTACGCCGTGGACGATCTCGACGACGACAGCGCAGTCGAGATCGACGATATCGCGACCAGCGCGAAGGACGCCGACGTCATCGACGCCGACACCGACGTCGTCGAGCCGGACACCGAGGACAAGACCGAGGACAAGACCGAGGACAAGGGCGAGGAGTAACGGGCGGTCGCAGACCGCCTCGCGCTCCCCGGTTACTCCACTCGCGCCTGCGCCAGGCGCCGATAGTCGAACCACTCGATCAGGTGGTCGACGCGCAGCTTCCGGAAGACCATCGCCCGGCCCTCCCCTGACAACCGGATCGACGTCGGCAGCCATGTGTCACCGTCGATGCGCTCGCGCACGAGGGTGACGGTGGCGCCCTTGTTGAGCCGGGCCACCACTCCCAGCCCGTAGGTGATGTCGTCGATGGCGGTCGCCTCCACGCGCACCACCTCGGCCTCGGCCTCGTCCACGAAGATCCTGCCGCGAAACTGCTTGGCCAGGCGCCCCTCGCGGGTCTGCGGGTCGGCATCCGGCTTCGGCACGAAGGTCACCACGATCAGGTCGCGGCCGCCGCGCTGCTCCCGGTGATCGAGGGCGAGGTCCAGCGCGTCGGCCGTGTCGGCCACCGCGGCCCGTGCGGCACGCGGCCGCGGACGGCTCCTGGTGGTCGGAGCGCCGGTCACGGGCTTGCCGTCACGGGCAATCAGCGTGCGCGCGATACCGCCGTCCGGTTGCGGCTCCACGCGGTACTCCTCGGTGCCGGCGCCGCTCCCGAGGCGTCCGAACGGATTGGTGTGCAGCTCGCGCCGGCGTTCGATGTAGGAGAAGGCCGATTGCCTCGCCTGCGCGCGCTCGAGATTGGCGCGCGCCGCCTCGTAGAACTTCTGGCGATCCGGCAGCGGCCGCTCTTGCGCGACTGTCGTCGCAACCAGCATTGTTGCGGCAATCCCGATGAGCGTTTTCCCTACCCGACCCACCTGACCCACCTGACCTACCTGACCATAAGTAACCTAGACGCGCCGCAAGCGCTCGGCAGCGCGTTCCAGCGTGTCGTCGCGCTTGGCGAAGCAGAAGCGCAGCACCGGACCGGCCGCTTCGCCTGGCTGCAGAAACGGTGAGATGGGGATGGCTGCGACACCGTGCTCGCTCACGAGGCGCATCGCAAACGCCGCATCGGACTCGCTGGTGATCGCCGAGTAGTCGAGCATCTGGAAATAGGTACCGCGGCATGCGAGCGGCCGGAACCGGCTGCCGTCGATCAGCCGCAGGAACAGATCGCGGCGGCCCTGGTAGAACTCGGTGACGTCGTCGCACAGCGGGTTGGCCGACACCGCGTCGGCGTACGCCATCTGCACGGCGCCGTTCACGGCGAAGGTCACCCACTGCCGCACCCGGAGGATCTCGGTCACGAGCGGCGCCGGCGCCGCGCAGTACCCCACCTTCCACCCGGTAGTGTGATACGTCTTGCCGAATGAACTGATCACGACGGCGCGGTCGGCGATCTCGGGATACCGCGACAGGCTCTCGTGACGCACGCCGTCGAACCGCACATGCTCGTAGACCTCGTCGGACACGACGATGGCGTCGGTGTGCGCGAGCACGGCCGCCAGCGCGCGGACGTCGTCGGCGGTCCACACCATGCCGGTCGGATTGTGGGGTGTATTGAGCACGATCACGCGCGTGCGCGGCGTCACCGTGCGCCGCACCTCGTCCCAGTCGATGCGGTAGTCCGGATAGCGCAGCGTGACGTACCGCGGGATACCGCCGCTCAGCAGGACCGCCGGCGTGTACGAGTCGTAGGCCGGCTGGAACAGCACCACGTCGTCGCCGGGATGCACGAGCGCGGTCAGCGTGGCGTAGAGGCCTTCGGTGGCGCCCGTCGTGATCGCGATCTCGGTCTCGGGATCGTAGCGGCGGCCGTAGAGGCGCTCGATCTTGGCCGCCAGGGCCTGGCGCAGCGCCAGTACACCGGGCATCGGCGCGTACTGATTGAACCCCTCGCGCATGTAGTGCGCCACCGACTCGACGAGCGCCGGCGACGTGCCGAAATCCGGGAACCCCTGCGACAGGTTGATGGCCTGGCGCTCGCGCGCGAGCCGGCTCATGACCTCGAAGATACTGACCGCACTCGACGGGAGTTTCGACTCCAGGGTCTTCACGATCCCATGATACCCGCCGGGCTGTGCTCGTCCTCGTCGAGCCACTGGTGCGCCTTCATCGACAGCAGCGGATACCGCCCCCGCAGCGCGACGACGCGCTCGTAATACTCGGATTTGGGAAAGGTCCCTGCCAGGAGCGCATCGCGCAGGCGGCGCAGCTCGTACCGGTACAGGTCGTTGACGAAATCCCGCACGAGCTCGGGCGCCGTGGCGGCGGTGGGACGGGCGCCGTGCACCGCCAGCGCCTCGAGCACCCACGGATGGTAGCGGTACACGGGCTTTCCCTGTCCCGTCGCCGTCATGCCGCGACTGTACCGCACGGCTGCGCCGACCGCGCGGCCGGGCTACACTAATCAGGTATGACCGTTGGACTGATTGGCTGGCGCGGCATGGTGGGGTCGGTGCTGGTCGAACGGATGCTCGCGGAGCGCGACTTCGACCTGATCGATCCCCTGTTCTTCTCGACCTCGCAGACGGGCACCGAAGGCCCGTCCGTGGGTAAGCGCACGCCCGCTGTCAAGAACGCCAAAGACCTCGCCGCGCTCGCGGCCTGCGACGTGCTGATCTCCTGCCAGGGCGGCGACTACACGAAGGAGATCTATCCGAAGCTGCGCGAAGCGGGCTGGAACGGCTACTGGATCGACGCCGCGTCGGCGCTGCGGATGAAGGATCACGCCGTCCTCATCCTCGACCCCGTCAATCGCGACGTCATCGACCGCGCGCTGGCGGCGGGCGTCAAGGACTACGTCGGGCCCAACTGCACGGTGAGCCTGATGCTGATGGCGATGACCGGCCTCTTCCGGGCCGGCCTCGTCGAGTGGGTCACGTCGATGACCTACCAGGCCGCGTCGGGTGCCGGCGCCAGGAACATGCGCGAGATGATCGCGCAGATGGGTCACCTGCACCACGCGGTCGCCGCGCCGCTCGCGGATCCGGCCTCGACGATCCTCGAGATCGATCGCGGCGTCACCGCCGCACTGCGCTCGGCTGATCTGCCGAGCGGCGAATTCGGCGGACACGCGCTCGCCGGGAGCCTGCTGCCCTGGATCGCCGAGGATCTCGGCAACGGTCAGAGCAAGGAAGAATGGAAGGCGATGGCCGAGGGCAACAAGATCCTCGGCACGTCCAGCATTCCGATGGACGGCCTGTGCGTCCGGATCAGCTCGATGCGGTGCCACAGCCAGGCGCTCACCATCAAGCTCACGCACGATGTGGCACTGGGCGAGGTCGAATCGCTCCTGGCCGCGGCCCACGAGTGGGTGACGGTCGTCCCGAACGACAAGGAGTCGTCGCTCCGCGAGCTCACCCCGGCCGCTGTCACCGGCACGCTGCGCGTCCCGATCGGCCGGCTGCGCAAGATGTCGATGGGCGGCGAGTACCTGACGGCGTTCACGGTCGGCGATCAGCTGCTGTGGGGCGCCGCCGAACCGCTCCGCCGCATGCTCCGCATCCTGCTCGAGCGCGGATCGCGGCCCGGACTCACCCGGCCGTCGGAAGCCGTCGCCTCCCGCTAGCCTCCCGCCCGGAGGGCGGGCAATTGGATACTGTCGGTCCGCAGAGCGAACCGACCAACCAGTGCTGGCTTGGCGGCTCGCAAGCGAGCCGCCGTAGCGAGGCGGAGCCGCGATGCTCTGTGGTCCGGCGGAGCCTCGCCAGCGAGCACCGTGGTAGCGTATCGGCGCCATGGCCAAGGTCAAAATCAAGGATCGCCTCCTCGATGCGCGTCCCGATCGTCTCGACCTGCGTGACTTCCCGTATCGGCCTCCCCTCCGCTCCCTTCCCCACGAGTTCCCCGACCCGGCGGTTCTGAAGCGCAGCTTTCCGCGCTACGCCGCGGACAAGATGGTGCTCGACCAGGGCCAGGAGGGGGCCTGTACCGGATTCGGCCTCGCGGCAGTGGTCAACTATCTGCGCTGGATGCGGGCGCGCGGCGGGACCGGTGGGCGGCGTAAGGCAGCCGCTCCGGCAAAGGTCAGCCCGCGCATGCTCTACCACCTGGCACGCTTCTACGACGAGTGGCCGGGCGAAGACTACGACGGGTCGAGCTGCCGCGGCGCGCTCAAGGGCTGGCACCGCCATGGCGTGTGCGAGGACCGTCTGTGGCCCTATCGCGACAAATCGGGCGCGGTGGTCTTCATCGAGCCGGCCAAAGGCTGGGATGGGAACGCCACGCAGTGCCCCATCGGCGTCTACTACCGGATCGACAAGAGCTCGGTCGTGGACATGCAGGCGGCGATCTTCGAGGGGGGGGCCATCTACTGTTCCGGGAACGTCCACGCCGGCTGGTTTCCGAAGAGGTTTCCGCAGCGCGCCGGCATTGCCTGCATCGAGACGGCCGCCGCGGCCGAGAACACGGGCGGGCACGCATTCGCGCTCGTCGGCTACAACCGCTACGGGTTCATCGTGCAGAATTCCTGGGGCCCCGGCTGGGGCACCAAGGGCTTCGCCATCCTGCCCTACGACGACTGGGTGGCGCGCGGCAACGACGCCTGGGCCGTGGCGCTCGGCGCGCCGATCGAGCACGCCGAGTCGCCGCACTATCATGAGAACGAGGCGCTCTCGGCGCGCGCTTCGAGCGGGGGAACGTCCATCTCCCGTGGCGCGGCCCCGCTGCCGAACGTGGCCCCGGCCGTCGCGCCCTGGACGCGCGACAACGCCTACCGTCACGCCATCGTGATGGGCAACAACGGCACGCTGGTCAATCGCAGCGTGTCGCGCCAGGCGCTGTCGGCCTTCGACCACGTCGTCGTCGAGGCGCCCACCGAATGGTGCCGCACCGGCGCATCGCGGGTGCTGCTGTACGCGCACGGGGGCCTGAACGCCGAAGACGAATCCGTCGAGCGCATCCAGGTCATGGCGCCGTACTTCCTGGCCAACGGCATCTATCCCATCTTCTTCACGTGGCGGACCGGCGTGCTCGAGAGCGTCACGGGGATCTTCGAGGACATTCACGAGGGCGTCGACCCGACGGGCGCGTTCCGGGACGTCTGGCGCGTGGTCAAGGACACCATCGGCGAGGCGCGCGACCGCGCCGTCGAGGTCGCCTGCCAGACGGCGGGCGTCAAGGCGATCTGGTCGCAGATGAAGCAGAACGCCAGGGCCGCGGTCGAGTGCCCGCAGCCGATTGCCGGGGTCACCGGCAAGGTGGCGCAAGCCGACCCGACGCTGGTGCTGCTGGCGGCACGGCTGCAGCAGATGAAGAAGGCCCTGCCGAAGCTCGAGGTGCACCTCGTCGGCCACTCCGCCGGATCGATCCTGTTCGGCTACCTGTTCGACGCGTTGAGAGACCTGGCGGTGACGGTCGACTCGTGCACCTTGTACGCGCCGGCGTGCACCGTGCAGTTCGCGCTCGATCACTTCGAGCCGGCCGTGACCCAGGGCCTCCTGCGCAAGCAGGACTTCCACGTGGAACTGCTCAGCGACGAGCGGGAGCGGGGCGATACCGTGGGACCGTACGGGCGCTCGCTGCTCTATCTCGTGAGCCGGGCGCTCGAGGACCAGCACAAGACGCCGCTGCTGGGTATGGCCAACGCGTGGGACCCCGCCAAGCGGTCGGAGTTCTCGAACGACCCGGTCATCCAGCGCGGCCTCAAGGGCTGGCAGACGTTCTGGGGCACCGTGCGCGCGCCGCGCGAGATAACCGAGCCGCAGATCTCCAACGGCGTGGCGCGGGTGCCGTCGAGCCACGGCGGCTTCGACAACGACGTGGCGGTGCTGACTCGGACGCTCGAGCGGATTGCCGGTCGACCGCTGAAGTACCCCGTCGAACAGCTGGTTTACTAGGGTGATGAGGCGGGTGGGGCGGGTAAGGCAGGTGGGGCGGGTACCGCCTGCCTGCCGCTGCGCATCGGGACGTCGGTCGCCGGCGTGCTCGCCATAGGACGAAAATAGAACGGGCCGCCCTTCGGCGGCCCGTTCCTGCCGGCGGGGCTGAAGCCCGCCCTACAAGCGACCTTGCGTGAGCCCTGAGCCTTGAGCCCTGAGCCTTCTTAGTACCGGTAGAAATCCGGCTTGTAGGGCCCTTCCACCGGCACGTCGATGTAATCGGCCTGCTCCTTCGTGAGCGTCGTCAGCTTCACCCCGATGTGATCGAGGTGCAGGCGGGCGACTTCCTCGTCGAGCTTCTTCGGCAGCATCGTCACGGTCTTGCCGTACTTCTCGGCGTTGGCGTGCAGCTCGAGCTGCGCCAGCGTCTGGTTGGTGAACGACGCCGACATCACGAAGCTCGGGTGGCCGGTCGCGCAGCCCAGGTTCAGCAGGCGGCCTTCCGCGAGAATCATCACGGAGTGGCCGTCCGGGAACACCCACTCGTCGTACTGCGGCTTGATGTTGATCCGCTTGATG
>Ga0070675_100003672_pt1 | contig 11665 bp, 10 predicted proteins | sample KBSM43metaG_FD_65343 | JGI IMG/M metagenome (GOLD analysis project Ga0070675, IMG submission 65343) | Miscanthus rhizosphere microbial communities from Kellogg Biological Station, Michigan, USA - KBS M4-3 metaG | ecosystem: Host-associated > Plants > Roots > Rhizosphere > Soil ...
AATACAAATTCCAGATGTGTGCGACGCGTTCTGGTGCCGTTTCCCAGTACAGCCACTCGGGAGGGCGGCCGTGACTATCGAGCAACGCGATATTGGGATTGGCGAGCAGCACGATGGACTCGATGCGCTGATGCGGAAGCCGATTCGCAGCGACGAGCGCGATATTGCCTCCGTGACTGTGTCCGATAACATGCACTCTTCGTTGCGCGGAGTCCTTGCCGATCGCAAGCGCCAGATCGGCGCCGGCCTCCAGCCTGGCGGAATCTGTATTCTCTCCGCTCCAGCGAAACTCGCGAATTTCGCATTCCTTTCCGAAGGCCTGTCGCACAGCGCAACAAAACAGGCTCCACCGCCTCCACCAGGGATATCTCCCATTGACGAGGCGTCGCACCCAGGTATGCGCGTGAGATCCGTGGACGACATAGATGATGTCGGCGCTGCTGGTCATTTCCTGCAAAGCTGCGCGATCGTGCTGTAGGCCCGTCGGAGATCGTGATGCTCCTGGATAAACGTCATGACAAGGTGGTCAGGGGCAATGTCATAGAAGTAGCCAGGATGAACAAGGATGCCGTTGTGGCGGAGCAATTGGAGTGCAGCGTGATCTTCGTCGGTTGAGAGCCGCGCTGTGACGTAAAAGCCTCCTGCCGGAGGGACGACTTCGCAGCCGGCAAGACATTCCAGCGCCACGTTCCGGCAGCCGGCGATCCACTGGCGATATGTGTCGAGGAACTGCTGTCCCCTGGCAAAGATCTGCGGGACCGCAAACTGTGCTGCCTCGCTGACCGGCAGGAAGGTATCGGAAATCAATTCGAGCGCGGAAAGCGTTCTATCGACAAGATGGCCGTCTCCGGAAACGCCGATCCACCCGATCTTCATTCCCGGAAGCGCAAACATTTTTGAGAAGCCGTTCAGAGTGAAGACAAGGGGAGCATCCGTAAATGCGGGTCGTGGCAGTTCGTCGCGATCGAAGAGAAACTCGTTGAAGACTTCATCAGAGATGATCGGGATTTCGTAACGTGCTGCTATTCCGGCGAGTTCGTCCAGTTGCTCCGGACTGGCGACCATGCCTGTTGGATTGTGGGGCGATATCAAAACGATAGCTCGTGTTCTTGATCCGATCTGGCGTTCGAGATGTTCGAGATCGATTGCCCAGCCTTCGGATTCGTCTAACGCGTAGGTTGTCAGCGTGACGCCGCACAGTCGCGCAATGTAATCGAAAAGGGGATACGACGGCTGGGGCGTAAGGATCTCGTCTCCCGGTTCAGCGAGGAGTTTGAAGCAATACCAATAGGAAATGCTGGTTCCTGGCGTAATGATGATTTGAGTCGAGGAGATCCTGTTCTGGTAGTAGGCGGAAATGGCCTCGCGTGCTTCGATCTGTCCCAGCGAATCGGGTTTATAGATACGAGCATGTTCCAGGGCGTCCTGGAGGATCTGTCCCAGTATGTCCTGCGGATAGACGATCCCGTGCTCGTTGACGTTGCCTTTCACGAGATCCAATATCGGCTGTCCTGCCGCACGAAGTTCGTCGTGAAGCAGGTAAAGCGGATTCTTGGATGCGGCGAGGCTGTCAGCGAGGGAAGAGAAGCGCATGTGGACGGGTTATGCGGCTCGCTTCACGTAATCAGGAAGCGAGCCTTGCTGAGAGTTCCTACTTCGCAGCCTTGACGACTTCGTCGTAAAACGCGTCGATGCGGGCCTGATTGTTCATCAACAGCCCACCGACGTTGGCTGTCGCGTCTGCTGCTCCGATTGCAGCGATCAACTGGTCCTTCGGCGTCCCCTTCTTGACCAGATCAATAGCGTTTTTCGAAATGCTGTCCAGGCGTGTTTTGAATGCCTGGAGATCCGCTTTTGTCATCGGGTCGTTGCCGTGGCCGGGAATTACGGTATCAATGTCGAGCTTTAAAACCTCGCCGATGGATTTCGCCCATTCGAGGATGCTTCCACCCTGTGCATAGTCGCAATTGCCTCCGTTTGAGGCGAATTCATCGCCCATCGCGACGACCTTCAAATCGGGGAAATAGACGATCGAGTCACCACTGGTGTGGCCTGCAGCGTAGTGATGCACTTGAACCTCGACGCCGCCCAGCTTGATCGCGTAATCCTTTGCATACAGCTCATTCGGAGTGCCCGGCTTTCCCTGCGCGGAGGTGTAGGTCTCGAGGTTCTTCTTGAGATTTTCGTGGGCCACGACCTTCGCTCCAGCTTTGATGAAGGAGTCGGTGTTTCCGGCATGGTCCTGATGCACGTGTGTAACTACGGCGTACTTCACAGGAGCCTGTGAAACCGTTTTGATCTGGTCCATGAGCTGGTTGTAGTTGGCTTCACCAAGGTTCTTCGTGTCAACAACGACGAGGCCATCGCTTGTTACGCGAACGGTCGTGTTGCCGCCAAGTCCGGTCACCATGTACAGCCCGGGCTTGTTGGGCACGGGCTTGATTGCAGGCGCGCCACCGGCTGCTCCGCCACCGCGACCCTGGCCGCCGCCCCGTCCCGCACCACCGCCGCCAGGAGCAGCGCCCTGCCCGGCAGGCGGGCCCTGAGCGAACATCAGGTTCGCTGCAAGGATCACAATTCCCAGAAATGTCAGCACTGCAGTAATTCTTCTCACGATAGTTCCTCCCCAGATAAGTTCCTGCGATTGCATGAAAAATGGGGATTTTACTCCGTCACCGTTTATTACCGATACCTTTTAGATGCTGTGGGCCTGCGCTCTCTGAAGAATGACCAGTACCGACGACAACGAGACAGGCGTTGCTTCGAAGTCGAATCGCATTCAGGTATTTGAATCATCCAATGAAAGCGCAGCGAAGCAGAACTTTTGCATTCGAGTCATTCATCGTGTGCATCTTCGATGTGATTTTCCCATTCGTCGCTTGCATGCGCGCGCTTTATGTTTTGTACGGGAGGTCGCGATCAAGAAACATTTCCATGCTTCTGAAGGCATGGTCCGATTTTTTCCTGACGTTTTTCCACTGCATCGATGTGATCAATACCTGATCACTCGATTTCAGAATTTTTTTAATCAAATTTACACATTATGGGTTGAATTCACCGTGGGGTCGTCCGTTAGAATCTCGCCCGGTTGTGATGGATCACGCACGTTTCACAGTATGCGTAGGATCGCGTACGAAGGTTTACTCTCGCTGTCCGCTGCTTTCCAGCCTTCTGCTCGTGACTGTGCTCGTATGTCCCGCTTTTGCTCAGACACCAGTCGTGTCTCTATCGACACAATTCGACGGGTTCACGCAGCAGGAGTTCTTCGACCTGGATGGAATTGTGATGAACGGACAGACGCTCTCTGTGGATTTCAAGTTTGCAGACGGCGCTGTTCTCGAGAGTATCGCGCCTGTGTGGGCAGAGCTTCTGCTTCAGACACAGCCACACGGTTCTGATGGAGACTATCCTTACGACCAATACGTCGTCTTTGGACCTGGCACGACAGCACACTTAATCGGTGCATCAGGACAGAGGCTCGACGTTTCGATGTCCGATTGGAATGGCTCGTTGACAGCGTCGCCCGGACCAACCCTTGGGGTGCTATCCACTGCGCGCGGTCTCGCCGGAGGCGATATGCTCGCCTATCCGGGCTATCGCGAAGGAGTGTCAGGCATCCACTACGACATCGTCCTTCCCAACACCGGTGAGGTGATCTACGTCGGCCGGATCGGACTCCAGATGGAAACGCAGTACCGTCGAATACCAATCACCGCGCTGGAAACACCGCCGCCTCCTCCTCCTGCGCCGCCTCCTCCGGTTCCCGAGCCGGTACCAGATCCTCCGCCTCCGGATGTCGTGTTGCAACCACCATCGGATCCGAACGCGACTCGCTTCGCGATCGCAGATCTTGGAGCAGCATCATTCACCTCGCGCAGGGATGGCGCTTTTGTTGGCGGCTACGGGCGCATTCAGCCTGACCCCGGTTCGACAAGCCCCTCAGGCATGCTCATTGTGGGGCTCCGTTTTGCGGGTGTTCTGACGGGCGAAGCGATTGTGCCGGACTCTGCACTCATGTCGTCGGGCCGGATCTACGTGGAACAAACGCCAGACGGCCGCGTAACGACCGGGATATTCGTCGCGAATCCTAACGCTGAGGATGCGACGATCAATTTTGAACTCCGAAATGAGCAGGGAATCATCTACAGAATCGGCAGCTTCACTCTCAGGGGCGCGGCCGCCCCGTGTGTGGAGAGTTTCGAGTGCAATCAGGTGTCACGGATGCTGGACGAGGCGCCCTTCCTTTCGGGTCGTGACGTTCAGGGGACGGTGACCTTTACGTCCACTGTTCCGGTCGCGGTTTCTGGGATTCGTTTGGTCAGCAATCCGCTGATTACGGCCGTGCCGGTAATCGATCTATCGGCCGGCCCGAGTAGCGGCACTCAAGTTGTACCGCTTTTTACCATCGGCGAAGGCCGAAGATCGGAACTGATTCTGGTTAACCCCACCGGTGCAACCCTTACGGGTAGAGTGGAGTTTGTCGGTCCTGACGGAAACTTGGTATTCATACCGTCGGGCGGCGGCTACGTCTGGGCTGCCGATTACTTCATCGCGCCCAACGGCATACAGAAGATTGTCCTCGGCGAGGCCTACAACGAATTCAAATACGGATCAGTGAGAGTCATACCTGATAACGGAGGCGCCGCACCTGTGTCATCCGTGATTAACACCTATGTACAAAACGGAATGACGACCGAACTGGGTGTGCCCGCGAACACAGGAATGGCTTTTCGAATTCCCGCTGAACAATTACCGGGACAAGTCTCCACAAGCGTGTCGATTGTGAACTCCGGAGACTATGCAGGAACTGTCTGGCTAAATCTGACGGATTCAGGCGGAAATCTCCTCGCGAATACAAGTCGCTACATGCCAGGTTCCGGAATGATCCTGGAAGGTATCGACTCGTTGTTTCCCGCGTTTGCGGGCCAACAGCTTAGAGGGGTATTGCGAGTCACGACGGATCTTCCCGGCATTTCGGTTGCTGCATTCAGAGCGCACAACAACGAACTGCAACAGGTTGTCTACGCCACCATACCCTCCGTCCTGGAGAATGGACTTCAAGGTTCAGGAGAACGTTTCTTCCCATTCCTGCTAAGTGGAACCGGATTCGCAATCGATGGTTTTCTCTTCAGTGGGAAGTCTGGGCAGAGTTCGGTCGGCAGCTTGCGCTTCGTTCAATCCGAAGGATCACCTCTGAATCTGGAGATTGGGAATTAGGGAAATTGGTGACAGAGAGCAATTAATTCCGCCGCGGATTTCCTCTGATTGTTCAGAGAGCGTCCGGAATTAATTGCTGTCCGTCACCAATTTCCCTAATCCGCTTTGCTTCTGATTACAGGAAGGCGGACGTCATTATCCAGAACGAAGTTCACCTTCGTTTCCGGCTCAATCTTCATGGATTGTCCAGGCGTTGCAAGGACTGTAGCGGTTCCTCCTCCTCCGCCAAGAATCGCACCGATCGCTGCGCCCTTTTTTCCGCCCGTGATTGCGCCGATTGCCGCGCCAACACCGGCGCCACCCGCAATGATCGCGGCATCACGCTCTTTGTTATCGACAGCGATTGCTACGAAGGGCTCGGTCTTGATCTTGTATCTGCGGTCGCCCATCGATAGCTCCGTGAGAACCAGTTTCAGTTGAGCGCGTCCCTTGACTCGACCCGGGTTCACGACCTCTTCCACGCGTCCGACCGCCTTGTCTCCGCGCTCTGCGACGACGCGTCCGTCGATGATCCAGGGTTCGGCAAGCGCAGCATGAAAGGTATCGCCTTCTTTGCTCGTCTTCGTGGAGACTTCGTCGGACATGACGACGGTCAATGACGTGCCGGCAGGCACGGTTTGAGTGGCAACTGCCGGCGCCGGAGTGGAGCGGTCCACTCGTTCAGGTTCAACGCGCGTATTTGCAGTCGATGCCACTTCTGAGTTTGTTGCCGGCGGCGACGACGTTACAGGAGCCGATGGGGCAGGCTCTACGCGTCGGGGCTCCGGAGCAGACGGTTTGGCTGCAGGCCTTTGTGGCGCAGGCGCTGGTGCTGCGGACCGATCTGGCGCTTCGGCCGAGTCCTTGTTCGCGGGTGCCTCACTCGACGGCAGCGGCGGTGCAGCATAGTCTGGAGGATCATCCCGTTTGCAACCTGGTCCTGGCGCTAGCAACAGGCACAGCAATGGCAGTCGAATGAGATTTTTCATTGGAGTACCTCTTCTTGTGTGATGGCACGCAAGCTGCCAACAACTGACCGCGCGGGCGTTCTTGTCTTTCCTCGGCTCTATTTCGCTGGTGACGCGAGGCCTTTCTGAATCTGCTCTCCCTGTTCCAGATGCTGTTTGATTGTGGGAGTAACTCGCGCGCGGCACTGTTGACGTCCCGCAGCCATGGCGTCCATGTACTCGCGATCGAATGTCTGGAATGTCCATTTCAGATACAGGACACTCCGGATAGGACTCCTTAGAAAGGGCTTCTTCGCGGGCTGACCTTCTTGTCAGGATTATGTTGCCGCGCGATGATTTTCCCTTTTGCTACGAGCGGAGGCTCCTGCCGCGTGGCCTTTGGCGGTTCCATGCGGACTTTTTTCGCATAGTCTTCAGCGATTCTGGTAGTGCGCCGGGGAATCTTTTTGTTTGGCATTTTCCTGGCCCCCCACAGACTCGAGTAGCACGTTGCAATCCTGGATTGTTACAGCAGATTTCTTTGACGACTCAATCCGGCAGAGCATAGACTCAAATCCTCTACGAATTGAAAATCTGAAAACAAGACGCGGAAGTCTGAGACACATCGAACCAGAAAGGAGCGAGTTATGCTTCGACTGCGCTTTCGACTGCTCTCTGCTGTTACTGCTCTTGCTCTCGCTGTTCTCCTCTTGACTGCTCTTTCCGGAATTGCTCACGCAGACACTATCCTCGTCGCGAACATCACCAATGGTCAGGAAAACCCTCCGACTGTTCCAACAACATCACTCGGAGCGCCACGGCCCGCATCGTTTGGCACTGCGACGTTTGTGTTGAACGATGCCCAGACCGCGATGACTTTCACAGCAACGGTCTTCAATATCGACTTCACCGGACAGCAAACTCCTGATGATCCCAATGACAATCTCATTGCTGCGCACATTCACGCGGGCCCACTCGTAACACCTCTGACGAACGGTCCTGTAGTTTGGGGATTTTTCGGCAGCCCGTTCAATGACAACAACCCGAATGACCAGGTTGTAACACCCTTCGCGACAGGCGTCGGGGGAACGGTTAGCGGGAAGTGGGATTTGCCCGAAGGGAATGGGACAGGCGTGAATCTAACGAGCCAACTGCCTCATATCCTCGAAGGCAGGGCGTACATCAACTTCCACACGAACCAGTTCACTGGGGGCGAGGCGCGTGGAGCGATTCTGCAGGCACCCGAACCTGCGAGCGCCTTGTTGCTTTTTGCTGGAACGATCGGTTTGTTAGGATCCTGGCGTCGGTTACGTTCTTAGGCTCAGATGGTTGGCATCCCGTGCAAGAACCCACTTGCGTTGGATTCTTTCGCGCAGATTTGTCAGCCTGTATCCCGAGCGCTTGTGGAATCGCCTTGAGGTGACGTCATCGTCAACCTCAAGGCGATTCACGCCACGTCTATTGAGTTCCTGAATATCGGTGCAGTCATGACAGTCGTTCTACGATGCGAAGGGCCGGATCAGCTTTCGCGCGCTCGCGTGCGGGCAGCTTTCCGCGCGGCTGCCGAGAGATTGCGATGGCCTCTTTTGCGCGCAGACGTTCGCGCGTGTTGTGAAAGCGACGACGGTGATGCGGCGGCCTTGCCTTCGTGGCTCAGTGCGCGCCGCGTCGCTCGGGAGCGCGAAGCAGACACCGCCTTCCTGGACCGGCCCGCTTTCAACGAACTCTGGGCGCTCTTCCGGGTGGATTCGGAGGTTTTTCCTTTTTTCGGAGCGCTAAGGTTGACGCCGGCTCTGCGTGCCTTGGACAGGCCGATCGCAATCGCCTGTTCCGTTGACCGCGCACCATGCTTTCCTTCACGAATATGGTGGATCTCTTCGCGGACGAATTCGCCCGCCTGCGTTGATGGCGATTTGCCCTGACGCTTGTCTCTCTTTGCATGTTCAATCGTTTGTTTTTCAGGCATGACTTCTCCTTCCTGGCGTTCCCGCCTTTCTTCAAACCAGCAATCACTGTGCCAGTTTGGCCGCAATCCAGAGGAGATGAAGGATGCCAGTGAGTATCTATTGCAATGTCTTTTCGAAGAACTTCGCCATCGTGCTGATTGACGCGATCCAGTTCCTCCAGAGCAGGGAGTCGTGGACGTCATCCGGCAGCACAAGCTCTTCGACGTGCACCCCTTTGTCTTCCAGGCGGCGCTTCAAAGTAATGGATTGGCCAAACTCCACGATGCGATCGTCGTCGCCATGGATCAGCAGCACAGGCGATTTCCACGTCGGTACCGCGGATATCGGTGAGGATTCGTATTGAACTTTCAACGCCTGCTTTAGGTCTGCCTCTGTAATTCCGTCGCCGACGAGCGCGTGTGCCAGCTGTGTCGTATTGATCGCAGGCAAACGGTCGTGCACTCCATGAACATCGACTCCAGCCGCGAAGACATCGGAGTTGCGGCCGAGCGCAAGCGCCGTGAGATAGCCGCCAAGTGAGGCGCCCCAGACGCCGATCTTGTTTCGATCGACGTCGGTACGCGATTGCAGGTATCGCCCGGCAGCGAGCACATCGCGATATTCAGATGCCCCTCGCACGCCGGTGTTTTCCGGAAACTGAAACGCCTGGCCATAACCGACACTAAGCCGGTAGTCCACGGAAAGGACGATGAACCCGCGGCTCACGAGATATTGATTGGCGCCATAGTCATTCGCGTATTCCCAGCGGTTGTGCCATCCCAGCAGCATCTGTCGAGGTCCGCCGCCGTGGATATATACGATCGCCGGCTTTCGCGCGGCCCCGCCTGCCGGCCGAAAGAGCTGGCCGTGCGCTTCGACGCCATCGCTTGCCCGAAAAGTAACCTGCTCGGGAATGACAAGCTGTGTAGTGGGGAAGTCTGGAGGCAGTCGGTTGAGACCCACGATGCGCGGGCTTCCGCCGGAAATTGGAACCACGCCCGGAAGTGGGGGCCGCTGAGCCGTTGCGCTGATAAATGCGACAGTCTGATTGTCTCCCGTGACGGCGGCTCCCCATTCAATTCCTGTTCCGCTCGTCAGCGCCACCGGAGGAGAGGATCCATCGACGGGCACCCTATATAGATGTCGGCGTGCAAGGTCGTCCTTATCCTGCCCGGTGTTCGCGCTGTAAATAACGGAGCGCCGGTCTGCAGAAAGAGTCATCTGCTCGACCATAAACGAACCAGGAGTCAGCAGTTTGGGGCGTCCGCCTGAGGCGAGGCGATCGAGGGAATAGACATGCGGGAAACCATCACGATAAGACAGAAACACGAGCGTGTCGTTTCCTGCCCACCGCATACCGATCCCTCCGGGATTCTGCAGAATGGGATCAATCGGCGTGCCGCTGGTCAGAAGAGTGGCGGCAGGAACAGACGTGCTCGTTGCGGTGATATCGGCCACAAGGACGGACCACGGAGTCTCGATGCGCTTCAGCGGCGGTTGCGGTGTGCCGCCCGCTCCGGGCTGACGCAGGAATGCGATTCTCTTTCCGTCCGGGCACCAGATCGGCATCGTGTCGCGTGAGGTAGACGGCGCGACGAATCGAATCGGCCGGCCCGGTGTGAATAAGCCAATAAAACTGTGGTCTGTCCGATCCGATACGAACGCTAGCGTCTGCCCATCCGGCGACCATGTTGGTGTGTCGCTTGTTCCTCGCGCATAAAACGCCTGCTGCGCGGGCCTTGAGCCGTCGATGGGTACGACCCAGATCCGGCGATCTCTGGTGAATGCGATGCGCGCGCTGTCGGGCGCGATGGCCGGACTGTCGCCTTCCGCGACTAGCTTCGGTGTTCCACCCGCAACCGGGACCGACCAGATTTGAACGCGCGGTTGAACGGGATCTCCTGCAGGATTTGGCGGTGCGTCGCCGGCGCGGCCTCCGTGGTCTCCACCACGGACGTAGACGATTGTCTTGCCGTCATTGGAGAACGAAAGCTGCGTGAATTCCTGTCCGTCATCATCTGTATAGGACGTGAGCTTTCTCGCCTCGAATCCGGGCCCCTCCGCGGCATAGATGTTGCGCGCACCGCGCTCGTTGAACGTCCAGGCGATCATGGTGCCGACAGGCGAAACAACCAGATTTTCCGGCGAGGCAAACCCGAGAATCTGCTCGACGGTAAGGGTTCGCCTTTCCTGTCTCGCGGCTTCGGGTGACATTGTCCACAACGAGCCCACGACGAGAACGGCCACTATTGCTAATTTCTTCGGATTGGAATGAGTCCTGTCCATCAGCAACTCCCGGAGTTATTTGAGTGAGGTGTCGGCCGATTCTACGTTGTCCGCAGGGACCAAGTCGACGCCGACGCCATTTGTCCTATATAGTGCGCTCAAAACGCGGAGGTGATTGTGAGAAAACTCGTTGTTGCAGTTGTCCTCAGCATGAGCTTTGCCGTGGCTGCAGCACAGGATACTCCGGACTCACACGTGGCCGTCGCAAGAGCGGCTGCAGGACAGGAGTACACGGCGCTGTTCAATCAGCTTTGCCCGGCGGCTCCCGCCGCACCACAGGCTCAGGGTGGACAGGGAGGAGCACGTGGCGCGAGAGGCGCGGGGGCGAATGCTGCTGCCCCGCAGGGTCAACGCCGAGGCGCACCCGATTCATCAACATGGCACGCTGAACCGGTTAAGGTTTTTGACAATCTCTATTTTGTCGGCATGACGGAGTACTCCGCCTGGGCCGTAGTGACATCTCAGGGCATTATCGTCATCGACACCATCTACGATTACTCCGTAGAGGATGAAATCGTCGGCGGATTGCGGAAGCTTGGCTTCGATCCCGCCAACATCAAGTACGCCATCGTCAGCCACGCGCATACCGACCATTCCGGTGGTGCGCGTTACCTTCAGGACAAGTTTGGAACACGTATCGTGTTGTCCGCGGCAGACTGGGATCTGTTCGAGAGCAATACGCCGGAAGCGGCCCGTCCGAAGCGCGACATCGTAGCGACAGAAGGCTACAAACTCACGCTTGGCGATACGACGCTCACGTTGCACCTCACACCGGGACATACGCCAGGCACGATTTCCACGATCATCCCTGTTCGGGATCAAGGTCGCCCTCACGTCGTTGCAGAGTGGGGCGGCACGGCGTTTAACTTCACGCCTTCGGCGGCTGCTTTCCAGACCTATATCGATTCGGCGAAGCGCTTCAGTGACATCGTGACGCGGGCGGGAGTCGATGTGATTATTTCGAATCACACCAACTACGACGGATCCAAAACGAAGCTGCCCGCGCTGGCTGCACGAAAAGCCGGGGATGCTCATCCCTATGTTGTCGGTAACGAGAGCGTGAAGCGGTATCTCAAGGTTGCTGAAGAGTGCGCGACGGCGCGATTGAGAGCGCAGAACTAGCTAGTGGCGCCTAACACCCGAATTGGTACCAGCCTTCGGGCGGAACGGCCCCGTCTTCGTCGTCGCTCGTCGGTCACAATGAATGAGCATTGCTTCCTCCTCGCTTCTAGAATCCGGGACCGTTGCGCACCGAACTCTGGTACCAATTCGGGTGTTACGCGCCACTAG